>Ga0180435_10002493_pt1 | contig 18742 bp, 10 predicted proteins | sample SS_ome_3_FD_132467 | JGI IMG/M metagenome (GOLD analysis project Ga0180435, IMG submission 132467) | Hypersaline lake sediment archaeal communities from the Salton Sea, California, USA - SS_3_S_1 metaG | ecosystem: Environmental > Aquatic > Non-marine Saline and Alkaline > Hypersaline >...
AGGTCTGAGTATAGCACGAACAAAAAAATGGGAAGGTTTTTTTGTTTACTATTTTGTTAGAAGTTGTTTGAAATCCATTAATTCAGTTGTCTGTTTTGGTAGATGAACAAATGCTAAAGTTTGCTATTGAAAATTGGAGCCCAATCGAAAGAGACATACGCTGGTAAGTATTTGTTCCGCGCCCTTTTATTTGCCCAGCTGAGGATATCATTGCTCTTGGCCGCATTGGTGCATAAACGATCAGGTGAGGGTTTGATATGGACTCGAAGCAGATCTAGCCTGTCTGAGTCCCAGCAAATCTGCACAGTTAGATCAGCCTCTGTTTCGCCATCGGTATGAGCTTTGCAGGCGAATTGCAGAAGCTCAAGTTGATCTTGACTTATCCCGGGATATCCTTCAAGCAGCTCGCCGGCTAAAACTGCTCCTCTCTGGCCATGGCCCGGATCTCTGGCTTGATTGTGGCGGCAAGCGTCGTGGAAGATTGCAAAGAGGGAGATCACTGTCGTATCACCGCCTTCGATCTCGGCCAATCTCAAACCATTTTCAAGGACTCTTGCCCAGTGACTGAGGCCGTGCGCGCCGTTTGGCTTTAATCTATATTGGGGAGCAATTTTCGCTAGAAGGGGTAGAAGGTTCATGATAAAAGGATAAGAAGCATATAATAATTAGGATGGCGACAATCCTGCGATTGGTTTATCTATTAGTATAGCATGGTAGATCCAGTCGATGAATGTGTAAAAAAAATGTGTCTGAGTAAGGAGATTGTAAAATGGGATTTCACGGCGGGGGATGGTTTTCTTATATCCGGCATGACGATCAAAGCGAAAAACCTGGAATAAACAAAGAGTTGATAAATAGGGTATGGGAATTTGCACGCCCGTATGGGTTCCAAGTAGCGTCATTGCTTTTTACTATTCTTGTCATCTCTGGGATCAGCTTGATATCGCCACTTCTTTACAGGGATTTAATAGATAATGCTATTCCAAATCGTGATTTTGGAAGGCTGAATTGGCTGGCGGTGGGTATGATTGCTATCCCTTTGGTAAATGGTTTGATCGGGGTTTGGCAGCGACGTCTCAACTCATCGATTGGTGAAGGGGTCATCTTCGACCTCAGGCGGAAACTATATAGCCATCTTCAACGCATGTCATTACGTTTTTTTACTGGTACTCGCACAGGCGAGTTAATGTCCAGGCTCAATAATGATGTCATCGGCGCCCAGCGGGCGATTAGCAATACTCTGGTAACTATCATCTCTAATGTTGTTACTTTGATTGCGACTCTCATCATTATGATTTCTCTTGAGTGGAGGCTTACTTTGCTCGGATTAGTAATCCTGCCTTTGTTTTTCTTTCCTGCCCGAAGAGTAGGAAAAATACTCAGAGATTTACGCCGTCGCTCCCTCGAACATAACGCAGAAATGAATGCCAGCATGAATGAAACCTTGAATGTAAGCGGTGCATTGCTGGTAAAGCTATTTGGTCGTGAAGATCATGAATTAAATCGTTTTGGAGATAATGCAGAAGAAGTAAGGGATATTGGGATCCGCTCTGCTGTTGTTGGGCACTGGTTTTTTATGCTCTTGAGTGTGGTGAGCGCTGTGGGTTCAGCTGTGGTTTTTTGGATTGGAGGTCACCTGGTATTAAGAGGCGAATTCACAATTGGGACAATCGTTGCTTTTGGTACGTATTTGGCCCAAATGTATGGCCCATTAATGGCGCTAACCAATGCCCAGGTGCAATTTGCAGAGAGTATGGTCAGCTTTGAACGTGTTTTTGAAGTATTGGATATGCCTGTAGAGATCATAGAGACTGAGGATCCAATCACGACTCCAATAGTTGAGGGATTGATTGAATTCGATCACGTATCTTTTGGTTACCAGGCCAGCGAAGGAGAAAAAATAGGCCTGGAAGAGATTGCCAGGTTATCCTGGAGGGGAAATACAGAGGCATTCCTCAAGAGAGGTGAAGATAAACCTTCTGAAGGATTGGTAGATGAGGATCAGTTAGGTTCAATAGGGTTTGCTTTAGATGACGTCTCATTCACGATCAATCCGGGGGAACTGGCAGCTCTGGTTGGTCCGAGTGGTGCTGGAAAGACTACAGTTACCTACTTGTTGCCCCGTTTATATGACCCAAGTTCGGGTAGCATTCTGATAGATGGCATAGACATTAAAGGATATCCTCTAAAAAAATTGGCTCACACTATCGGGATGGTTACCCAGGAAACTTATCTGTTTTACGATACGATCCGGGCTAATTTGTTATATGCTAAACCCGAAGCAAATGACTCGGAAATTATTAGTGCTGCCAAAACTGCCAATATTGATGAATTTATTCAAGGATTGCCAGATGGCTATGATACCGTGGTTGGAGAACGCGGTTACAGATTGAGTGGCGGGGAGCGACAGCGGATTGCTATCGCCAGAGTTGTGTTACGGGACCCAAAAATCCTTATCCTTGATGAAGCAACTTCCAGCCTGGATTCACTCTCGGAAAAGTTAATTCAAAACGCTCTGGAAGAGATAATGAGAGATAGAACCAGCCTTGTAATTGCCCATCGGCTTTCGACGATTTTGGCGGCCGATAAAATACTTGTCATGGATAAAGGAAAATTAGTCCAGCAAGGTACTCACCAGGAGTTATTGGCCCAGGATGGACTATATCAAACTTTGTACGAGACTCAATATAAAATTTAGGTCTATAGTTGCAATGTTTTCATCCCAGATATTCCATCAGGGCCGGGGAGATTTGGTCGGCTGAAAGAACTGTTTCAAACATGCTCGCTCGAATTTGAAATTTCCGTTTATCCTACTAAATTTGCTTCTATACTTTGAGAAATTCAAGAGCACATATCGGATTGGATTGTGGTGTGTAATTGATACCAGTTTCGGGAATTGATTATGATATGCTATAGGCAGAAAATTATCCTATATTTGAAGGATGGCGGGTATTATGAAATATGGATATTTTGATGATTTGAACCGTGAATATGTAATTCAACAGCCAAATACTCCTTTACCCTGGATAAATTATCTTGGCAGCGAAAAATATTTTGGGATCATCTCCAATACGGCTGGGGGATATTCTTTTTATCAAGATGCTCGATTAAGACGGATAACAAGATATCGATATAATAATGCCCCTCTTGATGTGGGAGGAAGGTATTTGTATATCAGGGATAACAAAGCAGCTGAACAGGAACAAGAGGAATGCTATTGGTCACCCAGTTGGCAGCCAGTTCGAAAAGATCTCGATCATTACCAATGCCGTCATGGTCTGGGATATACCACGATAGTTGGTGAAAAGGATGACGTTATTTGTGAAGGAACATATTTCATCCCGCTTAATCAAGATTTTGAGGTGTGGAGATTTGCTATCGAAAACAAAAGGTCGGAACCGGCTGACCTTTCTTTGTTTTCTGCTGTTGAGTTTTGCCTGTGGGACGCAGCTGATGATCAAAATAATTTCCAACGAAATCTTTCAATCGGTGAAGTAGAAGTAGAAGATGGTGTGATCTACCATAAGACCGAATACCGAGAGCGGAGGGACCATTATTCATACCTGGCATGTTCAGTTCCAGTGGAGGGATTTGAAACACAACGAGAGGAATTTTTGGGGCCTTACCGGGGGTGGGAGAACCCGCTGGTTGTTGAAGAAGGTCTTACGAATAACTCATTGGCACACGGATGGCAGCCTGTAGGTATCCATCACGTCCAGATCACACTTGAACCTGGTGAACGTCAGGAAGTTGTATTCATTCTGGGATACCAGGAAAACCCCCAGGGTGAAAAATTTTCAGATCCAGATCTTCAGATCATTAATAAGACAAAAGCTCAATCTAAGCTGAAGAAATACTTGAATTCTGGCTACGCCGCTAAGGCATTATCCGAGCTGAAGGATTACTGGACTGATCTCCTCAATAATTATCAGGTAACTTCACCTGATTCTCATACTGATCGGATGGTAAATATCTGGAATCAATATCAGGTGATGGCAACTTTCAATTTTTCCAGATCAGCATCTTATTTTGAGTCCGGGATTGGCCGGGGTATGGGATTCAGGGATTCAAACCAGGACCTGCTAGGTTTCGTACACCTTATTCCTGAAAGAGCCCGGGAAAGGATCCTGGACCTGGCTGCTACCCAAAAAGAAGACGGCAGTGCCTATCACCAATATCAGCCTCTAACAAAACGTGGAAACGATGCTGTTGGAAGTGATTTCAACGATGATCCACTATGGCTTGTGCTGGCTGTGGCGGCCTATATAAAAGAAACTGCGGATTGGGCTATTCTAGATGAACGAATCCCATATGATAACCAACCAGGAACGGAACAAACTCTGTTCCATCATCTTAACGCATCTATTAAATTCACCTTAGACCGGTTAGGTCCGCAAGAATTGCCCCTGATCGGCCGAGCAGATTGGAATGATTGCCTGAATTTGAATTGCTACTCAACTGAACCTGGACAATCTTTTCAAACTACGACAAACAAAGAAGGCAAGACTGCAGAATCTGTTTTCATAGCTGGTTTATTTATCTTGGCCGCGAATGAAATGATGGATATCGCTACATTTAGAAAAGATGAAAAATCTGCTGCGAAATATCAAGAAGCAGCAGAAAAAATGGAAACAGTCATCTGGAAATATGGCTGGGATGGGGAATGGTTTAAGAGAGCTTATGATGATGGGGGCAATCCAGTAGGATCTAAAGATTGTGTAGAAGGTAAGATCTTCATTGAGCCCCAGGGTATCTGCATCATGGCAGGGTTAGGATTAGAGAATGGGAACGCAAGGAAAGCCCTGGATTCTGTTAATGAGCACCTAGCAACGGACCATGGGGTTGTTTTACAGCAGCCAGCTTACAGCAGGTATTATCTAAATCTGGGTGAGATTTCGTCTTATCCTCCGGGATACAAGGAGAACGCTGGCATCTTCTGCCATACCAATCCATGGATTATGATAGCCGAAGCCATGATGGGAGAAGGGGAAAATGCCCTCGATTATTACCACCGCATTAATCCTTCTGTTCGAGAGGAAATTAGTGACCTGCATAAATGTGAACCCTATGTTTATTCGCAAATGATAGCTGGAAAAGATGCAGCTACTCATGGTGAAGCAAAAAACTCCTGGTTAACAGGCACGGCTGCCTGGAATTTTTTGGCCATTTCTCAATGGATCCTTGGTATACGGCCCGATTATGATGGATTGATCATCGATCCTGTAATACCTGATGACTGGCATGGATTTAGGGTTGTTAGGAAATACAGGGGCGTAACCTACAATATCAATATTTCTCGGATCGGTCAGGGTGATGATCTGAAAATTTTTGTTGATAACGAACCGATAGCAGGAAATATCATTACTGAAATACCTGAAGGTGTATCTGAAATTGAGGTCAATGTGTCGCTCGGCAGCGTTGAATGATTGATCATCCTAGAAATGGATCATATTTGTGAATAGACTTATAAAGCAAATTCTTGGTGAACGGTTAGAGATTGATTGGAAGATTGCAGTTGTTACGATTATAAGCACCCTTTTGATCATGGTTGACTATTATTACAGTCCAACTAGCAAAAATCATTTTGACAGCATTCTGCTTTATGTAGCGATCCCTCTATTTATTTCAGTCATAATATTCCGGGAAAATCCAAATTCATTTGGGTTCACGTTGGGAGATTGGAAAACGGGGATGTTGTTAACATTTCTGGGGATCCTATTTATGGCCCCGATCATCTGGTTCCTGGGTGAAAAAAATCCAGGAATGATGAATTATTACGCTTATGCATCGGAAGGTTTGATCTGGAAAAAAGCTTTGGAGATCTTTGGCTGGGAATACCTTTTCAGGGGATGGATCTTATTTAGCTACGCAAAAAAATATGGTTCTGATGCGCTTTGGATTCAGGCAGTTCCATTTGCTATTGCTCATCTTGGTAAACCGGATGTTGAAACTCTGTCCACGATTTTTGGAGGTTTTGCTTTCGGGTGGGTTGCCTGGCGGACTGGTTCCTTTTTCTATTCGTTTCTAATTCATTGGTTCATTGCGGCGTTGATCGTAATTATCTCCTCAGGCGCTATTGGATAGTGCCACTTGTGCGGTGCCTGAGTTTCTTGGAGTATAAATGGGATTAAGAATTCTAAACGCAGTTGCTCGCGGGGGAAAAACTGAATGGGCTGTGATTCAATCGCGCTCGCGTGCTGCAGGATTGAAAAATTCTCCCTATGTATTGCTTCCTTCCAGAACGCAGATAGATGATTTTAGGATAAGACTGGCCAACCAGGGCGGCGCAATGGGGGTGTATCTCGGTACTTTTCGAGACTTGTCCCAGGAAATTCTGGATCTCTCTGATACTAACTTAATAGTCATCTCAGAAACCGCTCAAATAAAACTGCTGCAATCGGTACTTGATAGCCTGCCTCTGAAATATTATCAAAAGATCAAACATAAGCCAGGTTTTGCTCAGACTTTACTAGCAATTATTAGAGAATTGGAAGCCGGGATGATAACGCCCGCGAGTTTTCTCAGTGCTACACAAGAGTTGACGAATGACGCACGATTAAACGAACTGGCACTTGTATATCACAAATATCGGGGTCAACTCACAGAAAATAATTGGGTTGATACAACTGGGTTGGTTTGGGTTGCTGTTGATATTCTTGCCGGTCAGCCAGATATTCACCTGGAGTGGGATTCATTGATCGTTGATGGGTTTGATGATCTCTCTCCTGTTCAGTTGGAGTTGATAATTTCAATATCTCAAATCCTTCCTGATGTTACTGTTACGATCACCGGTGCCGGTGAAGGAGCGACAAGACCGCTTGTCCATAAACGTTTCAATCACTTGCGGACGGAAATAGAAAATAAACAAGATATTGAATATTTATATAGAGCTGATAAGAAGGATCCTGGAGAGGATGGTTTGTTCGAAGAGCTGGAGAAAATCTTGTTTTCCAACATCGTTGAAGAGCCATTGGAAGCTGGAGACAGGATAAAAATGGTTGCGGTACCCGATCGAGAAGGGGAAGTAAGGGCAGCTTTTCAGTGGATCAAAAAGTTGATCACCGAGGAAAGCATTCAACCAGGTCAGGCTTCTTTGATCATGCGCAACCTGGAACCATACCGCAAAATAGTAAATAAAGTTTCCCGAGATTATCAACTGCCGATCTTTATCAAGGGCGGATTGCCTCTTATTGAAAATCCGGCTGTTGCAGCGATATTGAGTTTATTGAGTTTGGCTAGCTCTGGTAAGGAAGGTTTGATCTGGCAAGACGTTATCTCTCTCTGGCAATCCCCATATTTTGATTGGAGTGTTCTTTCGGTCGAGAACGATCAGGAAAACAAACGACAAATCAATTTGCGAGACGCAAAGCAGCTTTCAGATATCGCAAGATGGGGGAGCGTTATCCAGGGTTTTGAACAGTGGAAAGAAGCATTTGATAAATTGAGGGACAATCTTGCTGGAGAGGAAGATTGTCCCCACCAAATCTCTGTTCCTGACCATCTTCCTACAGGAGAGATTGCCAAAACTTTATGGCGGAAATTTGAATCTTTCGTAAAATTGATAACTCCTCCAGAAGACGGTTTATCTGTGGAGGATTATTTACTGTGGCTTGAAAACCTGCTTGGGGATTTGAACGTTGATGAAGATCGAATACAAGGTTTGAACCTATTCCAAATGGTGATCGACGGAGGACCAGACCTATTTCATCGGGATAGCCAGGCATTAATAAAGCTATCAGGATTGTTCAGGGAATATATCGCGGCAAGTTTGATGTTTGGTTTTGGTCCAACAACATTTAGAGATGTTCTTATCGACCTGGAGTCTGAGATCAAACGCCAATCCTATCAAAAAGTCCGGGATAGTGAGGATATGATCATTTGCGCTGATTGTACTGAAGTACGGGGAGTTTCTTTTAAAGCTGTCGCTTTAATTGGGATGGCAGAAGGAGAATTCCCCGGCTCAATCAAAGAGGATCCATTTTTAAGAAATGAGGACAGAGCTATTCTTAAGGAAAAATATGGATTCTCGATACGTTCGTCTACTGAAAGCGCAGAAGCGGAGTTCTTTTACGAGGCGATCACGAGAGCTTCTGATTGGCTTCTCATTACCCGTCCTCGGATCGCTGATAATGGAGCGCCCTGGCAGCCATCACCTTATTGGGAAGAGATCTTGAGGACAACAGATATAACCCCTGAAAAGAGGACAAGCCGGAATGTTCCTCTGTTGGCATACGCCGCTTCCCGTTCTGAGTTATTTGAAACGATTGCCGCCGCAGGAAGGGATAATGGAAAAAGTTTATTCCGCGAAGTCAGTACAGTATATCCGGATTACTCCAATCAAGTATTAATTGCCCAAAAAGTGATCCTCGCCAGGGCGGACAGATCTGAAAATTTCGATCTGAGATATGACGGCAGATTGGATCATTTGAGTAAAGATCTTCAAGTGCGATATCCAGAGGAATATATCTGGAGCCCCAGTCGCTTAGAGAGTTATCAAACCTGTCCATTAAATTTCTTTGTGAACAATCTTTTGGAATTAGAAAAACCAGAGCCTCCTCAAGAAGGTTTAGATGCACGCCAATTGGGAAATATCTATCATCATATTATGGAAGATCTATATCTTGAAATTGGAAACGAATATGAAATACAAGGATTGTTGGCTCTGGTACCCGAAATTTCCCAGAAAGTATTTGATGAAGCTCCCAATCGGGAAGGTTTTCGGGAAACGGCATGGTGGCGTCATACCCAACGAGAAATATTGAAAAATATTAAACACTCGTTGATTGTTTTGGAAGGGATGGATAGTTCATTCAGATTTTTCCGCGCTGAGCAAAAATTCGGCATCAGAAATGATTCGGCTCCCCAATTGGATATCAACGTTGAGGGAAAAGGAATATATCATTTGCGGGGTTTGATCGATCGGGTTGATATCGATGAGCATGGAAACCTGCGGATCATCGATTATAAAACCAGCGGCCCCTTTGGATTTGATAACCAGGCGGTCAGAGAAGGAAAGAAATTGCAGCTCCCTCTCTATGCCCTGGCAGCCCAGGAAGGCCTTCAATTAGGAAACGTACAGGAAGGATTTTATTTCCATGTAAGATCTGCTCAGCCAAGTAGTTTTAAATTATCATCCTTTTGGAGTGAAGGCGAACGGGGTTCGCAAGCTGCAATTGAGAACGCAAAGCTGAAAGGGTGGCAGGCAGTATCTTCAATTCAAGCAGGGATATTTTCTCCTCATCCCCCTGGAAATGGTTGTCCTGCATATTGCCCTGCAGTTGATTTCTGCTGGCACTATCAAAGGAAAACCTGGTGATAGAACATGAGTGACGATAAGCTAGGCAGTGATATCTTAAAACAGCTTGACCCCAGCCCGGAACAGATCGAACCTATCCTCCAGCGAGGCCAGGATATTGTTGTAACGGCGGGAGCAGGGACTGGGAAAACGCGTACATTGGTTGCCCGCTATCTTTCGTTGTTGGCGGAAAAAGCACCCTTGAGAGGGATCGTAGCCATTACGTTTACTAAAAAGGCAGCTCGGGAAATGAGGAATAGAATCCGGGAAGAAGTTCGGATCTATTTACATAACCCAGGCTTGGATGAAGAAGACCAGAGATACTGGCGGGAAATCTATGAAAGCCTGGACTCGTCCCGGATAAGCACAATTCACAGTTTGGCGGCCGATATTCTAAGACAGCATCCTGCAGAGTTGGGGCTTGACCCGAAATTTGAGCTTCTTGATGAAGGACAGGCTGCTCGCCTAAAAGGTCGGGCTATTGAAGCATCCTTGACGTGGGGATCAGAAGATCCGACTGCTGCAGTGATCTTTCCGATCTATGGGGTCTGGAAACTTCGTAGGGTGCTGGGAGAGTTAATGTCAAAACGCTTAGATATTGCACAAGCGTTGAAACAATCTGGAGATGACATTTGGCAGCTTTGGTTGCCCGTGCTGACAAGACCGCTAAAATCATTTGTTGATAATAAAGAAGTGATAGCGTCTCTTGATGAGTTCTTGGAGTACGAAAATAATGGTATTCTGCAGCAAGCCCATGAGAAAGGGGATCTGTTTGCAGAAGATTTGCGCATAGTAATCGAAAACTGGAAAAAAATAAAAATAGCACGGAAAAGTGAAGATTGGATTACTGTCTCCCGCTGCTTAAGCCCGCTCAGGGCACGCCTTAAGCAAAAAGGAAAAAAGGAAAATTGGGCACCTGGTAATCCACGAAAATTAGTTAAGATAATCCAACCGATCTTTGATGATAATATCTTGTCCGAGAAGATTGATTTAGCAGTGGACCAAAAGCTAGCTCAGGAAATAATTCCAGGAATGAATGCTATTTTCCAGCATGCAAACATGATCTATGACGCTGCCAAGGATCAATTGAATGGATTGGATTTTGATGACTTGGAATTTTATACTCTGAAATTATTGAACGAATTTCCGTTAGTAAAGTCATATTGGCAGGAGCAAATTAGTGATTTGTTAGTGGATGAATACCAGGATACAAATGATCGCCAGCGGGAACTAGTAAATTTACTGAACGGCAATGGAAAAAGATTATTTATAGTGGGGGATGGGAAACAGTCTATATACCGGTTTAGAGGGGCGAATGTAGCAGTATTTCGCCAGGAACAAGATGCCATTAGGAGAGATGGAATAAGCTTTGAATTATCAACATCATATAGAGCGCATCCTTCATTATTAGATAATCTTAATTCATTGCTCGAGCCCGTCCTTGGTTTGGACACATCGCTGAACTACGTTGAGCCTTTCTCCTCTCTAATCCCCGGGAGGAAAGAGAATCCGCGTTATAAAGGACAACCATATATAGAGCTTCACCTGGCAGCTGGTATGAAGGCCGATGGTGCTGGAAAAACATCCGCTGAGGCGGTAACTGCTCGCATTATTGATATTATCGAGGAATCGAAAAGAAGAGAACCAGAAGGATCTGATAGAGCCTTGACATTTGGTGATGTCGCTGTATTATGCCGGGCTTCTGGGTCCTTCCCCGAATATGAGGCTGCTTTTGAGAAAGCAGGAGTTCCCTACCTGACAATTTCTGGTCAGGGATTCTATGACCGTCCTGAAGTCAGAGATGTACTAAACACCCTTGGGGCATTCGTCGATACTCAGAATGACTTGGCTATGGCAGGATTGATGCGCTCTCCGGTAATTGGTTTACCGGATGACCTGCTGCTCCGATTTAGAGATATTCAACGGGAGAGCAACAAGACATCTCTGTATGAGACTGTGAAAAAGAGGGTCAATTTATTGAACGATGAATTTTCTGATAGAGCGAGGTATCTTGTTGATATAGTCGAAAAATATTCAAATTTAGTGGGAAGAATATCTGCTGCTGACATTATGGGTCAATATATTGAAGAATCTGGATATATCGCGGCCATGGCAATGGGTGGATTTCAGAGAAATATCCAGAATATGAAAAAACTAGTATCGGACGCTCAAAATAGTGGCCTTGTAAGCGTATCTGATTTCCTGAACACAATAACAGAACTAAAGAATGTAGCAGTGCGAGAAGGAGAAGCCTCTTCTGTTGCTGAGGGTTCAGTGCAAATCATGTCCGTCCATCAGGCGAAAGGACTAGAGTTCCCGATTGTTGTCTTGGGTGATGCATCGAAAAGAGATAGACTTGGCCGTGATATTCTAATTAATCCCTTACTGGGTATTGTTCCGCCATTAAGTGATACAAGGATAGTTGAAGATGATCAAAAACAACCTCTGCTTGTGACTTCGTCATCCTTGGCATATGAGATCGCCCTCGAAGCTGAACGCGCGAGGGATAAAGCCGAATCGGATCGTTTGTTATATGTGGCTGCGACGCGAGCTCAGGAACTTCTTATCATAAGTGGCTCTTTGGGAAAATTGAATAAAGACCAGGCCTTGGGGAAACTAGGTGGGTGGCTTGAAAAAATTTGTTCGGTTCTTGGTTTGCGAGACCTCCCGCTTAATTTCGGGATCAATGGAAATTTAAACTATGACTATAAAGTGAACAGGAGCGGGATTGACGCAAGTCTCACGGTTTATGAAAACAAATATGATTTCGGCCTGCAGGATGAAATATATGAATCGGCACTGAGATCCAACCCTGAAATGGGTCAAATTCCTCTCCTGATAACAGAACAAGACAACCTTTCGTTTGGAAGGGATGACTACGTTCCAGGTTTATTCAGGGCTACTTCTACTGGGGAGAGAAAGGCTGCTCCTGCGAGGATTGTAGGCGATGTTGTTCATCGTTCTTTACAACTATGGAAATTCCCGGATCAAGGCGAGAATAAATTTATTGATTGGGCAGAGGCTGAATTTCGTAGTAGAGGGGTTGTCAAAGAAAGTGAAATTAAAAATGGTTATCGCCGCGTGAAAAATATTCTTGAACGATTTCAGGAACATAGTTTATTCACGCGTATGGATAACTCTGGAAATTTATTGCATGAAATACCATACAGCGTTGGCGGAAATAACGAGCATTACCAATCAGGTATTATTGATGCACTATTTAAAGAGGATGGGCGCTGGTTCATCGTAGAATATAAAACTGATGAGATCAGAGATAAACAGCGATTTGATTGGGTTTGGGAACACGAAGATTATCAACAGCAGGTGGAAAAATATATTAGTGCTGTAGAGCTAGTATTGGGTGAAAAACCAGAAGCTATTTTATGTTTCTTGAATTATGAAAATCGAGTTCAATTGATTACTGACCGATGGTAGATTTCTGATTTGGGAAGATATTCTGTTATCTGTAGGTGAGATAGAGCTCCTTCAATTATCAACAACAAGATTAATAGGCATAGAGAAAAACAGCTTAATATTTATTCTGTGACAGTTCTATTATCTAAGTTTGTGTGAAATCAGCAGCAGATTTTTGGCGTCTTAAATATATTTGTTGCGAGCCAGTCGATCATGATCCCGTAGAATATACCTGCTCCGGTGTAGAGAAAAAACTTCAGGATCTCATCAGACAGGAATCCGATGGATACAGTTAATGAGAGGATCAATCCCAGCAGGGCACCGTGCAGGTGATGTTTGATCTTCCAGCTGCTGATGCCAACTACGAAACCCAGCAGCAGGCGATTGGCGACAGTCATCGAGATTGTGCTCCATTCAATTTTCGGAAATCCAAATATTACCTGGCTTCCAACCAAACAGATGCAGGCACTGATCATACCGCCTAGCAAACAAGTTAAGATTCTCTTCTTCATTTTAGCTCCTAAATGACTTGTATTTTGTTTATAGCATGAAAAAAGAGCTATTCGGTAGTGAATAGCTCTTTTTATTTTCTAAAAACTCTGATTGTTAGTTATCTAAGGAAGCGTACAGGGAATACATGCTCCCGGTTGAGGGCAGATGAGTTCACAGGAGGTGGCACACCCGGTGCCTGGAGGTTGCACGGGAATGCACCAACCGGTCTCGGGATCACCGCCACCATCATCGTCTGGTGTAGTAGCGCAGTCAGGTGGGAGGAGGCTGCCATCGAATATTTCACAATAAGTACCAGGAACGCCAACCCATTCTGCGCAGAATTCCATATTGCCATAAGCCCCTATTGGAAACGCGCAGCCCCAGATATTTGCTAAGTCATCTTCTAAGGTGCAGTTCTTTGGTTCTGGGACTATTGGGTCTCCTGGGGCTCCTGTCAATGTCCAACTGCCAGGTAAAAAGTCAAGCCCTGCCATATTTGTATCGATTCTAGCGCGATATTCTGCTGTCCCGTCACCATGATCGGTGCAGGACAGGGTCACATCCCAGGGAGGGATAAATCCTACAGTATCGGGGCAAAATGGGTGCGTATAATCTCCGAGCAAAGTTGAACCGTCGTCAAAAGCTGCGAAGATCCCCAGTGCATCTCCTGTAGCGCCTGGTATGCCTGTGCAGACAGCTGTTCCAGGTACAGTAATAATACAATCCAGATCAACAGATGGCCCACCTCCAGCAGATGCAGCAGCTCCCAAAAAGGTTGGTCCACCAGGTGGATAATAAAGGACCAGGTGTGGTATGTTGGCTCCGGTTTCATCCACGTCGCAGAAGTGATCGATCCGGAAAGGTACATCGCAGGGTGGGCGTACAACCGCTGTTTCCATTATAGATCCATCAGTGAACTCAAAACGTAAAGTAATCAGTTCGTGGGCAACTCCAGGCAAATCATAACAATAGTAAGCTCCATCTGGAGGAGGGACATGGTCGCAAACAAGGGGTCCAGAACTCGTGGAGGCACTGGATAAAGCTGGATCAGCAGGATCGAAAACCACCCCAAGATCAGAAATTTCAGAAGTCCTGCAACCTGCAAGTAATCGGATACTTCTCAGTCCGCTGTCATCATCGGGGTCGTCATCGCCATCTGCACTGTCTGGTGGGACGTCATCGTGGCGGTCCTCGCCGTGATCATATGCGGCTGGCAGCATAAGGCCTTCTCCGATAACGCATCGGATACCAACATCGGTAAATGTACGATAAGGATTGAGGCCCATCCGGATGGCTGATCGCATCCGGGTTGGATCAGAATTCAACCCTCCTCCGCGGATAACACGTTCTGGCCTATCAGGGTCTTGAGGTCCTAGTGGGCCAATCGGATTGTCCGAGGTGGATTGGGAATAATAATCATCTGCATACCAATCATGGACCCATTCCCATACGTTCCCAGACATATCCCAAACTCCATCGGGGCTATTTCCCATTAAATAGTTTCCTACGGGTTGTGTGTCTGGTGGCATCAAGCACCCACCCATATTTACGTGATCACAAGTTGGTTCCTCTTCACCCCAGGGGTAATTCAAACTAACGGGTCCTCGCGAGGCTAATTCCCATTCTGCTTCAGTTGGCAATCGACCGCCTGCCCAGGTGCAATAATCCCAGGCCATGACCCAGTCAACACCAACAACCGGGTATTCATCATATGCTGAGGATCCATAATGAGATGTCGGACCAGTTTCAAGGACATATGGTTCAACGCACACACCATCTGCAACGCAGTCCTCATACATTTGGTTTGTAACTTCATACGTATATATATAGAAATCTTCGAGAGTAACTTCGTGCTCAGGGGATTCGTTTTCTTCAGCTTCAGGATCAGATGCAGGACTTCCCATTTGAAAAGTCGCCCCAGGGACGAGCGTGAGTTCTGCTCCATCAGTATTGCGTGGCGTTATGGACTCAGATCCATCAGAGACATCAGTGACATCTGAGACAGGATCGGATGAATCTGTTTGCGATAGAGACAAAATTGGTTTATTGCAGGCTAAGGAAATCAAGACAAGAAGGCTGATGGCAATAAACAATCTTGAGGCAGATTTGTTCATATTGAATCCTCCAGGAGTTGATATTTTACCTAGTAATTTGTTTATAACATGGAAAATAATAAATTGTGGAAGTAAAAGATATGAGCTTATGTACTTGGGTCGGATAAAAATTATAAATCAAAAAAAGCAAACTTGTTTTTTAATTTTTCCCTTCCTTTCTTTATGAACAAATCCCTGATGTGGTCATCCATGGTCAGGTAAATCACCTGCCAACCCTGAGTAGCAAGGTTAACCATTTCGTCTACCAGTGAATCCCTGCGTTCCCAATCTGTATGCTGAAAGGCATCGTCAAGGATAACAAATAGTGGTTCTCCTCCGCTGACGTTAGAAGCAATGCCTAAGCGAAGAGCGAGCTGGACCTGCTCTTTGGCACCAGTACTCAGATCCCGGAGAGGATATTCTTGATAAGGATCCCTGACATAGACCTGATCATCTATTAAATTAAGACTTTGATATTTGCCGGTCATTTTATTCAGTAGATTTGTAACTTCATTGGAGTTGATATTTTCGAGGATCTTTTGATCCTCTTCTTCTTCGATTCTGCTGAGAATTTCAGACAGCCCAATTTTTGCAACAATCTCTGCGGTGAGTTCTATATGAGATTGCTTTATATCACTCTGGATTGATCGGAGATTATGTAGAACTTCTATCCAGGGGATTGAGATATCGTCCTTGGTCCACTCAGTGGCTCTAACCTTTAATGTGTCGAGATCGGATTGAAGAGAAGCTAGTTCGCCGCTTAAGCCAGCCAGATGATTTTCGATATCAGCCTGAATAAGGGGGTCATATTCGATATCTTGAGGGTCATTGAGATACTTGTCTTCTTCTAGATTGAGTTTGGCTATTTGAATTGCCAAATCAGAGATTTCAGTATCTAATGCGGTGGACTGTTTTTTGATGGTTTTGAGGCATGATTCCCAATCTTTTTCTTGAATAGTCTCACCTATCAAGTTAAGGAAGGAAGCTTTGATTTGCTCCTGCTCTGATGTTAACCGAACCTCCAATTTGCTATATTCTTCTTGATAGGATTTGGCCTTGAGGTAGTTTTCCTGGAGGTTGTTTTGCTCAGCTCTCAAGCCGGTTAAACCTATGAGAGGTTGACCGAATTTCTCATTATATGTGGTCCGGATGGCATCTCGTTCACCAGCATCCGTAGGGTTTTTCAATCCTGCAAGCAGTTGAAACCCGAAATAGGCTATGATCAAGCCCCCAAATGCAGCTATTCCTATACCAGTCCAGAAAAGGTAAGACCAGGCATAGATATTCTGCAAGACGGTGACGAGCAATCCAGCCGTGAGCAATACTCCACCAATCACCATTAAGACCTTTTGAGGAACTTTCTTATTCTCCAATTCATATTCTTCCCAAATATTTACGGCTGATTTCAGCCAATGATAGGTTTCAATATCTGTCCGGGATGATTTGATTTTCAAGCTGAGGTTCTTTAGATCCGCCTTGAGCTTCTTGTGGTCTCGTACGCGATCTCGAAGAGATAAATAACTGTCGTCAGATATTTTTTCTCTTTGTTTGCGCAAATCATTTTGCTTCTTGGAGAGTAAAAAGGCCTTGTGCCTTTTAGCCCTAAGTTGCTGCTCTAATTGCAGCTGAATTAGATCAAGTTGGTCCTCGATTTGTTTTACCGGCCCTCTGGAATATTTCTTTTCAATCAAGCCGAGTAAATTCTCAATATCACGCAGATTGTTTTTGAGATTATTCAGGTCATTGATCTGACCCTGATTTTTCCCTGAAATAGTTTGGTTGATGAGCTGCGAGTTCCGAACGGTAGGTTGAATGCTGTCTCTGATCTGGTCCAAGAGCTCTTGGCTGGTTAATGCGTTTTTTAGTACATTTCGATCCACTCCACCAGGGCTCTCAGTAAAATCCAGCTCTCCCCCTTTGACGACCAGCAGCCGGGCCATATTTAATGGTAAACCTCTGTTATTTTCAGCCCAATAATCCTCAATCTTCTTCGGACTGCTTGGGGAAAATGCCGTAGATTGCCCACCTAATCCATCTATATGAATAGATCCTTCAGGATTGATATCTCTCAAATTCCAGGTTTTGGCATGGCGAAATATTGAATGAAGCATGAACTCAGTCAAATAAGTCTTACCGCTTTCGTTGAGGCCGTAAATACAATTTATCATACCTAAATCCAGCTGGACAGAACTGAGTGGGCCTAGCTTTTGGATCTGGATGCTGTTGATTTTTAGTCCCACTATTTTCCCCCGTGGATGATCTTCAAGGCTTGATCGAGGATTTCCATTTTTGATGGTGAATTTGGATCGGGCTTCCAATCCAGATCCTCAATCCAGGTTTTGAATTGATTGGATATCTCAATTCGATCGGGATCGATACTGAAGATCAGATCTGATACTTGAGGTTTTTCGTTATTGTAATAGGAATATCCTGAGAAGGCTTTATCAATGCTCTTAAGGATCTCCTGTCTGTTCAAATTTGAAGATCCTGATACTTTAACGCGGAGGCGAACTTTTTTATTCCATCCCTTGTGTAGATTCCAGGTTTTGATCCTGTGTCTGATTTCATTGAGAAGCAGATCAAGTCCGTTTTCTGTTGGAAGCATGATAAACTGCTCGTCAAAATATAACAAAGGCGAATCTACTTGGTGCGAAGTGACTTCACCGCGATCCGTGTCCAAAATCAAGAATCGGCGTAATCCAGTTTCAGTGATGTTCAGGGGGCAGGGCGAGCCCGGATAGTATAGGTTTTGATCCTGTTGGGCAAGGTGGATATGTCCCAGAAAAACAAGCTCAGGTCGGTAGGTATCCAGGTCAGTCCGGGTTAATGGCAGATATAGACCTTTTTCATAGGGATCAGGCGTATTTCTTCCTGCCGTCCAGTCCCCATGACCTATAAGAACCCAGCGCTGATTTTGAAGCTCCCCTGCGAATGGAGCAATCAGCTCACCCATGGTTTTCTTATCCTGATAGGGCAAGAACAGGATCTTACGCGAATCGTCGAGTGGCTGCAATGTTGGCTCTGAGTAAACGAGCAGACCTTCTCCAAGTAAAGTGCCCTGGCTTAGTCGCTGATCATGATTTCCGGGGATAATAACCGTAGTTAGATCTCCTGCTCTGGAGGAGTGGTAAAGCTCATCAAACTCGGCATAGTTCGGTAGATCTTGATCGAATAGATCGCCCGCGATTACCAATAACTGGACATCATTTTCTTCGCACTGTTTGAAAATGTTTGCAAGCGCCTGAAATCGCTCTGGGTTTTTTGATTGAGTAGTTAAATGGCAATCAGCAGTAAAAGCTATTTTCATGGATAGAATCTCCATATTCTTCTTCTCGATATATTGTACTTGATGACGGTCTGGATCCCATAATCTCCACCAAAGGGGGAGGATTAAATCAATAATTGGAGATAGCGAAAATAACTACCTCCATTTATTCTGAATTAATTG
>Ga0180435_10002494_pt1 | contig 18740 bp, 10 predicted proteins | sample SS_ome_3_FD_132467 | JGI IMG/M metagenome (GOLD analysis project Ga0180435, IMG submission 132467) | Hypersaline lake sediment archaeal communities from the Salton Sea, California, USA - SS_3_S_1 metaG | ecosystem: Environmental > Aquatic > Non-marine Saline and Alkaline > Hypersaline >...
ATAATGAATGAAAATGAATTTAATTTCAGAATATTAAACAGAAGATTACGGGAGTTGGCTTTTCTAAACAAAGGAATAAGAATCGTTTTAGAAGATGAACGATCCGATGAAAAAAGCGATTTTTGCTTTCATGGAGGAATTGAAGAATTTGTAAAATATATAAATAAAGCGCATTCGGTTATTCATAATCCCATTATCATATCCGGTGAAAAAAATGATGTACAAATTGAGGTGGCCATTCAGTACAATAATACATTTGAAGAAAGAATTTTTTCATTTGCAAATAATATCAATACAGTAGAAGGTGGTTTTCATTTAATCGGTTTTAAGGCCGGCCTTACCAGAACAATTAATAATTATTCAATAAACGGAAATTTACCTAAAAATCTTAAAATTAAAATAAGCGGGGATGATATAAGGGAAGGACTTTCGGCTGTCATCAGCGTTAGAATAATAAACCCGCAGTTTGAAGGACAAACAAAAACCAAACTTGGAAACAGTGAAGTAAAAGGATTGGTGGAATCCCTTATTAACGAAGGTTTAAGTTCGTATCTTGAAGAAAATCCGTCTGTTGCAAAGAAAATAATGACAAAGGCCGCCGAGGCGGCAAGGGCAAGGGATGCGGCAAAACGTGCCCGGGATCTGGCGAGACAAAAAGGATCGTTGCTGGATTCAAGTCTTCCCGGCAAATTAGCCGAATGCCAAAACTCAGATCCTGAACAACGCGAACTTTTCCTGGTGGAGGGGGATTCCGCGGGAGGTTCGGCAAAACAGGGAAGGGATAGAAAATTTCAAGCTATTTTGCCCTTAAAGGGAAAAATATTGAATGTTGAAAAATCCCGAATGGATAAAATCTTAAGAAGCGAAGAAATAAAAAATATGATTACCGTACTGGGAACAGGCGCGGTCACGGAAGAATATGACATTAGAAAAATCAGGTATCACAAAGTTATTATTATGACGGATGCGGATGTGGATGGATCCCACATCAGGACACTTTTATTGACGTTTTTCTACAGACAAATGCCGGATCTGATTCAAAATGGATATCTCTACATTGCCCAACCCCCCCTTTTTAGAACAGGAAAGGGAAAAAATGAAAAATATTTAAAAGACGAAATAGAGCTTAATGAATTTATTCTGAAAAGAATAAGTGGTAAGAAAAAACTGGTCATAGGCGACGAGCAGCGAATGATCTATGATCATGAATTATATATTTTTATCAGCAACCTTTCGGAATTTTATAATATTCTTTTAAAACAGGAAAAAAGGGGAATAGACAGGAACCTTATCGATATTCTATTGAAAGAGGGAATTACAGACAAGGTCTATCTTCAGGATTCAGAAAAAGTTGAAAAACTAAAAACCGTTTTGGTGGAAAAGGGATATAAAACCGATGATGTTTCATGGAAGAACGAAAGAAATGTTTATGAAATTATCGTCAAACCGCCGAGAAAAAAGGAAGAGGAAGCGGTCGTTTATTCAAAGCGCCGGCATGAAACCATAAAAATAGGAAGGGGATTAATCCATTCAAATGCATTTCAAAAATGCGTGGTGTTGAATGAGAAGATATTAAAATACGATAAACCGCCCTTTCTTCTGAGAGATAAGGACTCGGACAACAATTCCCTGTCGTTTCAGGATAAAGAAGAACTGTTTACATATTTAATTGAACAGGGAAAGAAAGGGTTGGAATTTCAGCGTTATAAAGGTCTCGGAGAGATGAATCCGGAACAGTTATGGCAAACAACCATGGATCCCGAAAACAGAAACCTTCTCCAGGTTAAAATAGAAGATGCAGCAGAAACCGACCAAATATTTACACTTTTAATGGGTGATGAGGTGGAACCCAGAAGAAACTTTATTCATACCAATGCGCTGGAAGTGGGGTCGCTGGATATCTGAGTTTATTAAAAGTCCAACGTATTCGGTGTCCTTGGAAAGGGAATGACATCCCTTATATTTGAGATGCCGGTCACAAGCATTAAAAACCGTTCAAACCCGAGACCAAAACCGCTGTGGGGCACAGACCCAAACCGCCTTGAATCAAGGTACCACCAGTAATTGTCTTTTGAAAGACCCGTTTCATCCATTCGTTGTTCCAGTAGATCCAGTCGCTCTTCGCGTTGACTTCCACCCACAAGTTCGCCGATTCTCGGCAGCAGAACATCCATGGCGGCAACGGTTTTATTGTCATCATTAAGGCGCATATAGAAGGGCTTGATGTCTTTGGGATAATCAAACACCACCACCGGTTTTTTGAAATAATTCTCCGTGAGGTAACGTTCGTGTTCACTCTGGAGATCTTTTCCATAAACAGGGGCATAGTCAAATTTTTCCCCTGACGTTTCAAGTATGCTTATGGCGTCAACATAGGGCAGTCGCTCGAAATCATTTAAAAGAATGGTGTCCAGCGTGTGCTCCAGGGTCTTATCGACAAACCGGTAAAACAACGACAGATCGTCTTCACAATTATCTTTGATATGCCGAATCATAAATTTTAAAAATGTTTCGGCAAGGGAGATGGTTTCCTCCAGGTCATAAAACGCCATTTCAGGTTCAATCATCCAAAACTCCGAGACATGTCTTGATGTGTTTGAGTTTTCCGCCCGAAACGTCGGCCCGAATGTATATACATCGCCCAGAGACAGAGCAAACATTTCTGCGGACAACTGGCCGGAGACGGTGAGATTGGCTTCTTTTCCAAAAAAATCTTTTGAATAGTCCGGTTTTCCCCCTGACACGGGGATGGAATCGAGATTAAGGGTTGTCACCCTGAACAAGTCGCCGGCCCCCTCACAGTCGGAACCGGTTAATATGGGCGTGTGGATATACCTGAAACCGCGATCTTTAAAAAAGCGATGCACGGCATAGGATGACTCCGATCGGATTCTAAAAACAGCACCGTATTTATTGGTTCTGGGCCTCAGGTGAGCGATGGTTCTGAGATATTCATCTGAATGACGTTTTTTTTGAAGGGGAAAGGTTTCAGGGGCAGCGCTGATAATCTCCATTTTTTCTGCAAGAACTTCCCACAGTTGTCCTTTACCTTTAGATTCGACCATGGTTCCCAGAACAGAAACCGCAGACCCGGTTAACAGCCTGGACAACTCGTCGTAGTTGTCGATGGACTCATCAATGATCACCTGAAGGTTTTTCAGACAAGAGCCGTCATTAAGCTCCATAAAAGAAAACCCCTTTGAGTTTCTTTGGGTTCTAACCCAACCCTTCACCAGCACCTGGTGAACAGGGGTGTCCAGCGTTAAAATTTCGGCAACTTTTGTTCGTTTTAACATATAAATTAGAACCTCACGGTGATATAGTACCCTCTTCCGCCGCGTTGAAGAAGAACAACTGCGGAATTTTCCAACCTGTATTTTATAACCGCTTTTTTAAAATCATCCATGCCGGCAATGGAAACATCATTTATCTGCCTGATAATATCTCCGGGCTCGGCCCCGATTTTAAAAAGATAAGACCGTCTGTCAATATCCGTTATAATGACACCGTTTTTGCCTTCTCTGACGTTAACACCATAAAGACTATAGGCAAGGGAAGCGGCTTTTTCAACGGGAAACACCAGGGTTTTGACCCGCTTAACAACGGTCTTGTCTTTCCTTAAAACTGTGATATCAACGGTTGAGCCGGCTGAGAGATCTCTTGCGGCGACATCGTAATCCGAAGCGGAGGAGAGGTTGTTTTTGTTTATGGCCAGAATAATATCCCCCTCGACGATTCCGGCTTTTTGCGCAGGGCTTTGATGTTCGACCTCCTTCACAAACACACCGGTATTCGTCGAAAGTCTCAGGTAATTAGCAAGCCTTCGATCTATGTCTTGAACCACCAGGCCGATCCACGCATGGATTACCTCACCGTATTTAATCAGGTCGGAGACAATCCGTTGCGCCCGGTTGATGGGGATGGCAAAGCCGATTCCCTCGGCATTTGCGTAGATCGCCGTGTTGATCCCGATGAGTTCACCGTTGATATTCAACAGCGGCCCTCCGCTGTTGCCGGGGTTTATGGATGCATCGGTTTGAATAAAATTGTAATAGACCCGGTTTTCGGTTCGAAAACTGCGGTCGGTGGCGCTTATGACACCGGTGGTGACCGTATTTGAAAAGCCAAAGGGGTTTCCGATGGCGATAACGGTTTCACCGATCATCACATCGTCCGAGTTTCCCATGCTAATGGCCGGAAGGGTCTCTTGGGTTGAAATTTCCAACACCGCCAGGTCGGAGTCCGGATCTGCACCCACCACTTTTGCGTTGAAGACCCTCTCGTCTTTCAGTGTGACGGTGATGGTTCCCACCTCTTCTATCACATGGGCGTTGGTGAGAATGAACCCTCTCTCCCCGTCAATAATCACGCCGGATCCCAGGCTGCTTCGTTTTGTCCGGTGTTTATATCCGTGGTCGAAAAAATCCTGAAAAAAAGGATGAAGTCTCGGGTTTATTCCATATACGGAAAAAGGGCTGAGGTTTTCCACAACTTCATACTCCGAACTTATATTCACCACGGCGGGACTGACCCGGTTGACAGCCTGGACAACCGCGTTGCTGCGGGGGTATTCTGAAAACGCGCGGCAGGGGAACAGGAAACAAAGGGTTAAGATAAAAACAACGACAGGCACATTTTTATTGTTAAAGACGTATAATTCTGGCATCCTGAAAAGTTTCCTTTATAATACGAATAAAAAGAAGGAAAAACGATATGGATAAAATACCATGAATTGTAATTTTACTCAAGAAATCCTCCCGTGTGTTGAAAAACCGAGCCGCTATCTCGGGGGTGAACCCAATACAATTGTAAAAGATAAACATCTCGTGGACGTTCGCTTTTGCCTGGCATTTCCGGATGTATATGAAATCGGCACCTCTCATTTTGGTATGCAGATTCTGTATCATATCCTGAACCGGGAAGAGAACATATCGGCGGAACGGGTGTTTTCACCGGCCAGGGACATGGAATCCTGTTTGAGACGGCACAACATGCCCCTGGCCTCGCTTGAAACCCGCTCTCCAATTGCGGCGTTCGATATTGTCGGGTTCAGTCTTCTTTACGAGCTGAACTACACAAACATTCTGACCATACTGGATCTGGCGGGAACTTCCTTTTATTCCTCGGAAAGGACAGACGGGGAACCGTTTGTCATTGCAGGCGGCCCCTGCACCGTAAACCCCGAGCCGGTGGCCGACTTTTTTGATGCCATGGTTATCGGAGACGGCGAACAAGCTGTCCTGGAAATAGCCCGGGCATATCGCAGGTGGAAAAACGAAGGGGCCCGTGATAGGCGCGCCATGTTAAAGGCGTGGTCTGAGATTGAAGGGGTGTACATCCCCTCTTTTTTTAAGGCCGCCTGCCGCCGGAACGGAATCATGGTTGCAGAGCCCGTTAGTTCAACCTACACCAAGGTAAAAAGGGCGGTATTGAACACCCTGAACGACAGCCCATTTCCCGAAGCACCGGTGGTTCCCTTCGGACGACCTGTGCATGACCGCCTTAGGCTCGAAATTGCCAGAGGGTGCACAAGGGGGTGCCGGTTCTGTCAAGCGGGGATGATATACCGGCCGGTGCGTGAACGGTCAGTGGCGGACCTTGTCGACCTGGCTGAAAAGTCGATCGCCTTCACGGGGTATGACGATATATCCCTTTTGTCCTTAAGCACGGGGGACTATAGCGAACTCGGCCCGCTGATGGGCCGACTTTTTTGTCATCCGGCCCTTGACCATGTGGCGGTTTCTTTTCCTTCGGTCCGGGCGGGAACCCTGACACCTGAGTTGATGAACCTTATTAAACGTGTCAGGAAGACCGGGTTTACCATTGCACCGGAGGCGGGAAGCCAGCGACTGAGAGATGCGATTAATAAGAATATAAGCGAAAAAGACATTCTCGATACGGTTAAACAGGCGTTTTCCCTGGGGTGGCACGTCATCAAACTATACTTTATGGTCGGCCTTCCGACGGAAACGAAAGAAGACCTGATGGAAATTGTCGGCCTGGTTAAAGACCTGTCAAAGATAAAAGGCACCGGAAAAAAGAAGAAATCCATCAACGTAAGCATCACGACCTTTATCCCCAAACCCCACACCCCGTTTCAGTGGGAGGAGCAGATTTCGCCGGAAGAGTCGAAAGCAAGGTTTTACATGATTTATGACGAGTTGAAAAAGATTGCCGGGGTGCGCTTGAAATGGCAAAATCAAGAAATGAGTTTTCTTGAAGGTGTGTTTTCAAGGGGCGACCGTCGGTTGTCCCGTGTTCTCATGTCCGCGTACAATAAAGGGTGCAGGTTTGACGGGTGGACCGAAGAGTTTAATTTCGGCCAGTGGGAGGATGCGTTTAAGGACGCCGGAATCGACGCGGATACCGCCTTTTGGGGGCAAAGGGACATAACAGACCCCCTGCCCTGGGACCATATTGATACCGGTGTGACAAAGGCGTTTTTGATGGAGGAGCGTGAAAAAGCCCTTAGAGAAGAGACGGTTCCGGATTGCAGAAACGGAAAATGCAATCATTGCGGTGTGTGTGATTTCGAATCCGTTCTTCCGGGGCTGAGCCCGGAAACGAACCGCGAACCGTCTTTATATGCCGGCCGGGCCAACGGGAACAAGGCTGTCGAAAAAGGGACCGCTCTCGACTATAAGCTTGTTTATGAAAAGACGGACGGGGCGCGGTTTTTCGGGCATCTTGAAATGGTAAATATGTTTATTCGGGCTATCAAGCGGTCGGGAATTCATTTCAAATACACGGAAGGGTTCCACCCGAAACCTAAGATTTCGTTTTCAGCCCCTCTTCCCGTGGGCATGGAAAGCCTGGAAGAGTCCTTTCAAATCAGCATCTATCCCGGGGCCGAGCCGGGCGAAATCATAAACGGGTTGAACCGCAATCTCCCCGGCGGGCTTACCATTAAAAACTGTTTTCCGGCGTCGAAGGGTTCCGGGAACAGGGAACCAAAAACCGTTTCAACCTATGACGCGTGGTTTAACCGCCCGGTGTTTACGGCGGAGGAGCTTGCCGGCTTCATGAATGCGGACGCGTCTGTTATTTCCAGGCCAACCCGAAAAGGAGGGTTGAAAAAAATAGATTTAAAAGATATTATATTAAAAATTGAAATGGTTACAGAAAAAAAACTGGTGTTACAGGTGGTGGAGGAACCCGGTAAAACCGTAAGGCCGGCAGAAATTATCAAGCATATTTTCAACATCACAGGTGGGGATTTAAGACAGGTGCGGGTTATGAAAACATCAAGCTCTATTAAAACGGGTTAGAGACCATGTATAAAGAACTGATCATTAATGACACGGAACATGAAACCCGTGTCGCGCTGCTGGAAGACGGCACCATCGTTGAGCTTTTTATAGACCGCGGGGACGATTCGAATATTGCGGGAAACACATACAAAGGAAAGGTTCAGCGGGTGCTGCCGGGCATGCAGGCGGCATTTGTTGATATCGGTTTGAGCCAGGCGGCGTTTATTTATGTGGATGATGTTGTGGGAAACACCGATGACCAATACGAGGATATATTTGTCACTAAAGATGACGAGCGTTTAGTCGAAAGTGAAATGGAAGAACCGCTGCCGTTTTCAAAAAGGCGGGACAGCAACATAGAAGAGCTTCTTACAGAGGGTCAGGAAGTGCTGGTTCAGGTAGCCAAGTCTCCCATAGGAAGCAAGGGGCCGAGGGTCACGACCAATATTTCGCTTCCCGGAAGATTTTTGGTGCTCATGCCTACGGTTAACCACATCGGAATTTCCAGGCGAATTGAAAATGAAGCCGAGCGAATGCGACTAAAGGATATGGTTAACAGAATCCGGGCGGACCAGAGCGGCTATATTGTCCGAACGGCATCGGAGGGGGTTACCGAAGACAAGCTTGTGAAAGAAATGATGTTTCTGGATAATATGTGGAAAAAACTTCAAAAAAAGAACAATACGGCATCAGCCCCCCACCTTCTTCACAAGGAGCTCAATATTACACTGCGGGCGGTTCGCGACCTGTTGACCGACGAGGCGGACAAGCTGATCGTCGACTCCTACGATGCATATAACGCCATACTTATTTTCCTGGATGAGTTTATGCCGGGCCTGAAAGAGTCCGTTGAGCTTTACGAAGGGCAGGAGCCGATTTTTGACGCATATAATATTGAAGTGGACATATCACGGGCGCTGAAACGAAAGGTCTGGCTGAAGTCCGGTGGATATATTGTCATCGATCACACGGAAGCGTTGGTAGCCATAGATGTAAACACGGGAAGATATGTCGGAAAACACAACTTCGAAGAAACCATACTAAAAACCAACCTCGAGGCGGTAAAAGAAATCGCCTATCAAATCCGGCTTCGTAATCTCGGGGGAATAATCATTATCGATTTTATCGATATGGAAAAACTTTCTGACAGAGAAAAAGTGTATAATGCGCTGAAGGAGGCGTTTAGAAAGGATAAAAGCAAAACAAACGTACTCCCCCTATCTGACATGGGCCTGGTTCAGATGACCCGTAAACGGATACGAAAACCCCTGAAAATAATGATGTGTGAGCCCTGTTTTTATTGCGATGGCGATGGTCACCTGCTGTCCAAGCAGTCCATTTGCTACAATATTTATAGAGAGGTGTTAAGGGAGGCCATGGACATGGTTGGCGAGCGGTTCACTTTACGGGTAAACCCTGAAATAGCCGAACTGCTGCACGGAGAGGAGAGCAAGACGATTTTGTCTTTAGAAAAAAAACTAAAAAAACAAATAGTTATTTATCCGAACCACAGGTTTCATATCGAGGAGTTCGATATTTTCGAGATTCTGAAATCTTAAACACCATTATTGACACAAAACGGATTATATGCTTATATTGAAAGATTGAGCGAAAATAATCAGGTAGAGCCCGATCATAACTTGTGGAACAACAGGTCGCTCGTTACAATCATTGCGCCGATTTTCGGTGAAAGCTCTTAAAAAGGAGACGTAAGGGGATTTTATCATGAAAAGAACGTATCAGCCCAGTAGACTTAAACGAGCCAGAAAACACGGTTTCAGAAAAAGAATGTCTACAAAGCAGGGGCAGAAAATTGTCAACAGAAGAAGAGCAAAGGGAAGAAAAAGGCTGGCGTGTTGAGCCGGCATAACTGAAAGGAGAGGTTGATTTACCGGTAATTCCAGAAGGGAATAACTCAAAAAGAGTTGATGGTGCAGGGATTTTTTAAACAGTGTGAAAACCTTCAAATTTAAAAAATCGGAAAGGCTGCTCAAGCGTTCAGAATTCATCAGACTAAAACGAACCGGAAGAAGATTTCATAATAAATATTTTATTGCGGAGGTTGCGGCAGGAAAATTTGAAAGAAGTCGGCTCGGCATTACCATTTCGAAACGAACAGGGACGGCCGTTTTGAGGAACAGGCTGAAGAGGATCATCCGAGAAAGTTTTCGATATAACAGACAGTATCTTTCAAAAAACATGGATATAAACATAATAGTAAAAAAAAACGCGGCCGCAATTCACTATAAAGACGCCTTCTTCTCCATGCAAAAAATGTTTAAATACGTTGAGAAACGTTTTGATAGTTAGAAAACTAATACTAATTGCGATCAGGGTGTACCAGCTGGTTGTATCGCCTGTTTTGGCGCCGTCGTGCCGGTTTTATCCGTCATGTTCGGAATATGCCAGGCAGGCTGTTTTACAGCACGGTTCAATACACGGAATTTACTTGTCTGTAAAAAGAATTTTGAAATGCCACCCTTTCCACCCCGGAGGGGTTGACCCTGTTCCCTGAACAAGGAGCCGAACGACACCGAACGACACCGGTGCAGGGTGTTCAGGCCTCTTTGTTCGTCCTGTTGCCGCTAATCACGTCTTCATCAGGTTTAATATCAATACATGATGTCCGCCCGGGCTTTCGGAAGCAGGCTTATGGTGTTTAGGAGAGGATAATGGAACAACTTAGAATGTTTCTTGCAATAGCGCTTTCTTTTCTCGTCTTTTTTATATGGAACATCTTTTTCGTGGAAAAAAAGATGCCCGACGATCAATTGCAGAAGCAAGAACGGGGCTTAAACCAGCCGCAGGATAAAAAGACAGGTCAACCCCCGGGCCGGAAGAGTGGTGATGAACATACCGCTGCCGCCGGTGATGTGCGGACGTTTGACGGTCAACCCGAAAACAGGGCCGGAAGGGCCGGCGAAAATAGCGCCGCCGCTCTCCCAACACCGGAAAGACAGACGGCGCGAACATTCACTATTCACACGCGATTATACACCGTTAAGGTTTCAGAAAACCGGGCGGCGTTTACCAGTTTTGTTTTAAACAATTATCGCGAGCATAATCAACCGGACTCTCCGCTAAAGCAACTGATCTCGGACGAAAATAAAAAAGGGACCTATCTCGTTGACTTTGAAGAAAATGAAGTTTCAGGGCTTTCCGATGCCGTGTTTACATGCACTCACGCCTCCGAGACAACGGACGTGACCGATGCGCCCCGGGAACTGGTCTTCAACTGGCGCTCAAAGGACGGCGTGACTATTGTGAAATCGTATACCTTTCACCCGGACTCCTACATAATTGATTTCAACGTCAGCGTAAAAAACGAGGGAGACTACCCCTTGCAAAATAACTTTTCCGTTTCTTTGCTTAAAAAAATGGAGGAGGCTAAAAACAGTCAATATGGATTTACGGGTCCGTCCGGCCTGATCAACGGACAACTCCAAGAAGTGGAAGTAGACGATATTGAAGATGACGGCCGTCACGAAGGCACGGTGACATGGGTGGCGGTTCAGGGTCGATATTTTATGTCCAGCCTTATCCCAACGTCCGAAAAAGACGCGGCCATGAAGCTTTTTGTGGACAGTGAACAGGTGGTGGAGGCCCGATACAGCAAACCGATAAAGCCGATTCACCCGGGAACGGAACGGGGGTTTAACTATGAAATTTTCATGGGACCAAAGAGCATTGAAATATTGCAGGCCGCCAATTCGGAGCTTGAAAAAGCGTTGAGTTTCGGTTGGTTTGACTTTATTTCAAAGCCTTGTTTGAAACTGATGAATTTTTTATACGGAATTATACCGAACTATGGGGTTGATATTATCATACTGACCATTTTGATAAAAATTCTTTTCTGGCCCCTGGGTAATAAAAGCTACAAATCCATGAATGAAATGAAGCGCCTTCAGCCTCTTATGGCGGATATCAGAGAAAAGTACAAAGATGATAAAAAGCGCATGAATGAAGAGGTCATGAAGCTGTATAAAACATATAAAATAAACCCGCTGGGAGGGTGCCTGCCCATGGTTGCGCAAATCCCCGTGTTTATTGCTTTTTATCAAATGCTTTATGGAGCGATAGAGCTTCGTCATGCACCATTTTTTGGGTGGATTACCGATCTGTCCGCACCGGACAGGCTGTTTGACTTCGGGGTTTCCATACCTTTAATGGAGCCGCCTTACGGTATTCCGGTTCTGACCATCATTATGGGCGCGACCATGTTTATTCAGCAGAAGCTTCAGCCGCCGGCCGGAGACCCCACCCAGGCGAAAATGATGATGATGATGCCCATTGTTTTCACCGTTATTTTTATTAATTTTTCTTCCGGCCTGGTGTTGTATTGGCTTGTAAACAACATTTTGTCAATTGCCCAACAGTACTATGTTTACAGGAAAAATTAAGTCACAGTATGGAGGATTGTGAATGAAAACAGGAATAGAGTTTGAGGGTAAAAACATAGAGACTGCCGTCGAAAAGGCGTGTGAAAAACTGAACATTACCAAAGATGAGCTAAAATACGAAATTATTTCAAATGGTTCTTCGGGTATTTTTGGATTGGTGGGATTTAAGAAGGCAAAAATTAAAGTGATGACCGGGGAAGGCTTTTCCGGGGACCCGTCAAACGGGGAAACAAACGAGCCTGAAACGGATAATGGTGACAGAAACGGGGTTGCGTCTCTTGTGGATGAGGCGTTTAGTGTCAACGGCGCGGGGGGCGCAGATCGTGGCGGGGAAGACGAAAATGCCCTTAAACCAAATAAAACCAGTGGGTTGCCTGAAAAACCCGTAACGCTTGGCCGGGACATTCTTGAACGAATAGTCGGTGTGATTACTGACGATACGAGTATCGCGATTGAAAAGGATGATGACAAAGTAAGGTTTCAGATAAGCGGCGGCAACTCCAGTGTCCTTATAGGAAAAAAGGGCCAAAACCTTGAGGCAATTCAGTATATTATAGACAAGGTGGTTAACAGGCACTCTGAAAAACGGATCATTGTCGAAGTTGACGTGGAAGACTATTTTCAAAAAAGAAAGGAAAAGCTGGTGCAGTTGGCCGAGCGCCTGGCTGAAAAGGCCAAACGAACGAAAAAACCCTCTACCTTGAAGCAGATGAACATCCAAGAGCGTAGAATTATACATCTTGCCCTTAAAAAAGACCGCAGCATACGAACACAAAGCATTGGAGACGGGTACTACAGAAAATTGATCATTATTCCAAAAAAAGGCACCGCCAGGAAACAGAGACCTTCGAACAGAAACAACTCGAAAGTAAATGCCGAAAGTTGACACCTCCCATACCATTGCCGCCATTGCCACTCCATTTGGAAGCGGCGGAATAGGGATCATCAGAATATCCGGTCCGGAAGCGTTTAGAATCGGCGAGTCGGTTTTCCGCCGCGGCAGAGAAAAAAAAGGGGGCCGGCCCCGAACAAATGACCGCGTTCTTCAATACGGCTTCATTGTTGATAGTGACACCGGTGACGTTCTTGACGAAGCGCTTGTTGCCTTCATGACGGCGCCTAATACCTATACCAGAGAAGATGTCGTGGAGATACAAGCCCACTCGGGGAGCTTTGTGCTCAGGTCAATCCTTGCCCAAATTTTAAGACATGGAGCAGAGGCGGCTCAACCCGGAGAGTTTACAAAGAGAGCATTTTTAAACGGAAGAATAGATCTGACCCAGGCCGAGTCCGTGGCGGATATCATTGCTGCGGGTTCAAACGTGGCCCTGAAAATCGCCTCTTTTAAGATGAGGGGGTCACTAAAAGAAAAAGTGGAGAGGTCAAGAGAGCACCTGCTTGACCTGAGAGCCGGGCTTGAGGCGGCGATTGATTTTCCGGAAGAAAGTGAGGGCACCGGTGATGAGCTTGAGGTCGGCGATGTCACGGAAACAGCCATAAAGCCGCTGAAAGCCATTATTGAAAGCTTTGAGCGGGCGTCTTATTTGGTGGAAGGGTTAAAGTTGGTTATTGCGGGTGAGCCTAACGTCGGAAAATCGAGCCTGCTTAACCGGATTTTGCAAAAAGACAAAGCCATTGTCACGGCAACCCCCGGCACCACCCGGGATCTTGTCGAGGAGCACATCCACATCAAAGGCGTACCGGTTATCGTCACCGACACAGCCGGCATTCACACCACGGACGACCCCGTGGAAAGGGTTGGAATTGAAAAGGCCCGGGACCGCCTTGAGTCGGCGGACATCGTTCTGCTGGTTGTTGAAGCGCCGAGGGGTGTAACGGAAAACGAAAAAAGGCTTTTTAACAAGGTGATGAACAAAGAGGTTATCATCACCATAAACAAACAGGATCTGGCGGATGAATACGCCGGGTTCACTATGCCCGGGGAGTGGGCCCCCAAAAAAAGCGTTCGGGTTTCAGCTCTTACCGGCCAGGGGGTTGACCTGCTCATTCAGACCATAGAGCGCACCTGTCTTGCCAACGCCGACAAGGCCGGCGAAGAGATTGTTCCCAACCTGCGCCAGAAACAGCTGCTTGAGAGGAGCGTTGACAGTGCGGAGCGCGCATTGAACGGGCTAACGGAGGGAGGAGCTTTAGAGACGGCGGCCATTGACATCAAGGATTCCATTGACGCCCTGAACGAGATATTAGGAGAAAGGCCTGCCGCGGATTACCTGGACCGCATTTTTGACCGGTTTTGTATAGGAAAATAATGTTTCACGTGAAACATTCCCGGAACGATCAAGTTTAGAGACGGCAACGGGACGTCGAAACAGGAGGAGATATGATAGATTTTGATTTCACGCCATTTTTTACTAAGTACGAATCCATTGTCGGAATGGCGGATGCCGTATTCAACAAGATGGCTAAGGAGTACGGAACCCTTGTGGAGTGCAGAAATGGCTGCTCGGACTGTTGCCATGCGCTGTTTGACTTAACCCTTGTGGAAGCGTTATACATCAACACCCGGTTTAACCGGGCGTTTTCAGGAAGAGAGAAAGAAGACCTTCTGGAAAAAGCAAACCGGGCGGACCGGAAAACATATCAAATTAAAAAGGAGGCCCACAAGCTGGCTCAACAGGGAAAGAACGAGGTGGATATTCTGGGCATGATGGGCTTGAAAAAGGTGAGGTGCCCCCTGCTGAATGATCAAGACGAGTGCGACCTGTATCAATACAGGCCGATTACATGTCGGTTCTATGGCATACCAACTGAAATCAACGGGATGAGCCACACCTGCGGTAAGTCCGGCTTCAAAGAGGGTGAAAAATACCCAACCGTAAAAATAGGGATTGTCCAGAAACAGCTTTACGACATTTCACAGGAAATAGTCGAGGCGCTTAACTCCAGGTATGTAAAAATGGCGGAAATGATTGTTCCCCTGTCCATGGCGCTGCTGACGGATTATAATGAAGACTATCTCGGCCTCGGTGAGTCCGGGGGTGACCCGGGAAAGGGTGGTGGAGACGAAGATGGAACGTGATGAAAAAGAGCAACGAAAACGGGCTGTTTTTGAGGCCATGTCTGAGCGGCGCAAAAAATATATCCTCAGAATAGGTTACGAAAAATGGGACCCGTTTCTTGAGCCCAAGGACCCAATCGATATAAGGAAAGATAAAACCAAACGAACCAGCCAGCAGTTGATAAGGGAGTTTCTTCACCAAACAGACAACAAAGACTACAGCAATGAATACGGAAGAGGGGCCTTTGACTTGTGTCTCGGCATTATCAATGAGCAGGACCGTTACCTGGGGATGTTTGATTTTGCCTGCTGGTATCTCGAACAGTTGAACAAAGAAGGGTTGAAAGAGGAAAAACCGGGGTGAGTGGAAAAGAGCGTAATGCGAACTTAAGAAACATTGCCATTATCGCCCATGTTGATCACGGAAAAACAACCCTGGTGGATGCCATGTTTAAGCAGAGTGGGCTTTTCCGGGTCAACCAGGATGTCGAGGAGCGGATTATGGACAGCCTGGACCTGGAAAGAGAACGGGGGATCACCATTTCTGCCAAAAACTGCTCCGTGACGTGGAGCGGTGTAAGGATTAACATAATAGATACGCCGGGGCATGCGGATTTCGGGGGAGAAGTCGAGCGAGCCCTTTCCATGGCGGATGGCGCGGTCTTGCTTGTGGATGCCTCGGAAGGCCCCTTGCCCCAGACAAGATTTGTTTTAAAAAAAACCCTCGAGTCAAACCTCAAGGTTATCGTCATAATCAATAAAATAGACCGAAGCGACGCACGGCCGGAAGGCGTGCTCGATGAGGTCTATGATCTGTTCATCGACCTGGGGGCAACGGATGAGCAGCTTGACTTTACCTATCTTTATGCCGTAGGCCGGAAAGGGATTGTAAAAAAGGACATTCACGAAAACGTAACGGATCTTCACACCCTATTCGAAACGATTCTCGAAGAAATACCACCGCCATCCTATGATCCCGATGAGCCGTTTCAAATGATTGTCTCAGATCTGGGCTATTCTGACTATCTCGGGCGACTGGCGGTTGGAAAAATAATTAACGGGAAAGTAAAGTCCAGGGACAGCCTCATCTGTATCAATAAACACAATGACGCCATCCCTTTAAAAGTCAGCAAGTTGCAGACCTACCAGGGCCTGACGTTCAAGCCGGTGGACTGTGCCGGCCCCGGGGATATTATTGTCCTTTCGGGAATCGAAGATGTAATAATAGGGGATACGATATGTACGCGGGATTTTCCCAAGGCCTTGAAGCGGATACGGGTGGATGAGCCCACTATTTCCATGGCGTTTACCGCCAGCGATTCCCCCTGCTGCGGTAAAGAGGGAAAATACGTTCAGTCTGCAAAAATTAAAGATCGGCTTGTCAAGGAAACCCTTATGAATGTGGCCGTCCGTATGGAGATTGCGGAAAAGGGAGATCAGTTTATTGTGATGGGAAGAGGGGAGTTTCAGTTCGCGATCCTGATTGAAACCATGAGGCGTGAGGGATATGAGTTTTGCGTGGGACGCCCGGAGGTCATTTACAGGAGCGAAAACGGTAAAAAGCTGGAGCCGATTGAACATCTGTTTGTGGATTGTGAAGAGCGTTCTCTTGGCATCGTGACGGAGAAGCTTTCCATGCGAAAGGGTAAAATGGTCAACCTCGTGAATGGCGGCAGCGGCAGAGTAAGGCTCGAATTCTCGGTGCCGTCCCGGTCTCTCATTGGGTACAGGGATGAGTTTCTGACAGACACCCGGGGGGGCGGAATTATGAACTCCAGCTTTGCGGGGTATGATGATTACAGGGGTGATTTTCCAAGCCGGTTTACCGGGTCCATCGTTGCCGACAGGCGGGGAAGGGCCGTGGCATACGCACTGTTTAACCTTGAACCCAGAGGCCAACTGTTTGTAACTCCAGGTGAATTCTGCTATGAAGGAATGATTATCGGCGAGCACAACCGGGAGATGGATATCAATGTAAACCCTTGCAAGGTAAAGAAGCTGACCAATATGCGGGCGGCCGGAAAAGATGACGCGGTGGTTCTTTCTCCTGTAAAGCCCATGACCGTTGAAAGAGCCCTGGCATTTATTCAGGAGGACGAAAAGGTCGAGTTTACGCCGAAATCGATTCGCCTGCGAAAGACGGTTCTTCCGGCTCAAGAGCGGCGGCAGAGCACGAGTAAAAGATGACGCGACTAGGCTACTGTCGTAAACATATTCCGTTTTACTCCGGAAGCCCACTCGTAAATAAATCAGTGTCTGAAGACAACCTCCCCGTTCTCGACGTCTGCTGTAACAGGCTGATTTAACGGAATAAGCCCTTTCATAATTTCAAGCGACAGCGGATTTTCGATGTACTGCTGAATGGCGCGCTTCAGCGGCCGTGCACCGTAAACCGGATCATAGCCTTTTTCCGACAGGAACGTTGCGGCGCTGTCCGACAGGGTAAGGTGAATATCGTTGGCCCGGAGCCTTTTTGCCAACCGCTCAAACTGAATGCCCACAATTCTTATGATATCACCCCGGTAAAGATTGTGAAAGATAATGGTTTCATCGATCCGGTTGAGGAACTCCGGCTTAAAAGTGGAACGAAGGGCATCAAATACCGCCTTTTCCATTTCCCGGCGCTGGGACTCCCCGAACTCCAGGATGAACCGGCTTCCGACATTTGATGTCATGACAATCAGGGTATTTGTGAAATCCACCGTGCGTCCCTGGCCATCGGTCATCCGGCCGTCATCCAGTATTTGCAGCAGAACATTGAAAATATCAGGATGCGCTTTTTCTATTTCATCGAAAAGTAAAATAGAATAGGGTTTTCGCCGAACGCTTTCCGTTAGGTATCCGCCTTCTTCGTATCCGACATAGCCGGGCGGCGCACCGATAAGCCGCGCCACGGAATGTTTTTCCATGTACTCGGACATGTCGATTCGGATAATCGCCTGTTCATTGTCAAAAACAAAGTCAGCCAGCGCTTTTGCCAACTCTGTTTTTCCGACACCGGTGGGGCCCATGAAAATAAACGAACCAATGGGGCGGTTCGGGTCCTGAAGGCCGGAGCGGGACCGCCTTACGGCATTGGAAACAGAGGCAACGGCTTCATCCTGACCAATAACCCGCCGTTTCAGCCGGTTTTCCATATCAATCAGCTTTTCCTTTTCACCTTCAAGCATTTTGGTGACAGGTATCCCCGTCCACTGCGAGACAATGCTCGCTATGTCATCGGAGTCCACATCTTCTTTCAGCATTCTCCGGTCGGTCTGAAGCTCGGCAAGCTTACGATTGGTTTCTTCCAGATGGTTTTTTAGTTCGGTGGCTTTTCCGTATCTTATCTCGGCCACTCTTGCCAGGTTGCCGTCGCGCTCGGCCTGCTGCTCTTCAATACCCAGTTTTTCAATCTCTTCTTTCGTTCTTCGTATTTCGGCAATCGTGTCTTTTTCATTTTTCCAGTGCGCCTTCATTTCATTGATTCTTTCCGTCAAATCGGAAAGGTCTTTTTCAAGCTTGACAAGCCGTTCCCTGGATGATTTGTCCTGTTCTTTTTTCAGCGCTTCACGTTCAATTTCCATCTGCACTATTTTTCTTTGGATTTCATCGATTTCCGTGGGCATACTGTCTATTTCTATTCTCAACTTTGAGGCACATTCATCAATGAGGTCAATGGCTTTGTCCGGCAAAAACCGGTCGGCAATATAGCGATCAGACAATGTGGCGGCAGCGACGATGGCCGAATCTTTTATCCGTACTCCGTGGTGAACCTCATATTTTTCCTTGAGGCCCCTGAGGATGGATATGGTATCTTCCACAGTGGGCTCCTGGGTCAGCACCGGCTGAAACCGCCTTTCAAGGGCCGCATCTTTTTCTATGTACTTTTTATATTCATTTAAGGTGGTTGCGCCTATGCATCTTAATGTGCCCCGGGCCAGAGCCGGTTTCAGCATGTTGGACGCATCCATGGCGCCTTCTGCGGCCCCTGCCCCCACGAGGGTGTGGAGTTCGTCAATAAACAGAATGATGTCTCCATCCGCGTTTTCCACTTCCTTGATCAGCGCTTTCAGCCGGTCTTCGAATTCA
>Ga0180435_10002495_pt1 | contig 18737 bp, 20 predicted proteins | sample SS_ome_3_FD_132467 | JGI IMG/M metagenome (GOLD analysis project Ga0180435, IMG submission 132467) | Hypersaline lake sediment archaeal communities from the Salton Sea, California, USA - SS_3_S_1 metaG | ecosystem: Environmental > Aquatic > Non-marine Saline and Alkaline > Hypersaline >...
CACGTCCCTGCCCGAGTAGGCCTCGACCCTCGGCATGTTGTTCAGCGTAATGCTTTGGATGCCGTCTTGGGGCGGTATGATCAACGGCCTGATGACCCTGCGCGGCGCCTGGCACAAGGTCGCCGCCGACCCCGTACTCAAGTTCCTGGTCGTCAGCGTCACCTTCTACGGCATGTCCACCTTTGAAGGGCCGCTGCTCAGCGTCAAGAGCGTCAACGCGCTCTCGCACTACACCGACTGGACCGTAGGCCACGTGCACTCCGGGGCTCTCGGCTGGGTCGCCATGGTGTCCATCGGCTCGCTGTACTTCCTGATTCCGCGGCTGTTCGGTCGTGAAGCCATGTTCAGCACCAAGCTGGTCGAACTGCACTTCTGGATCTCCACCATCGGCGTGGTGCTGTATATCGCAGCGATGTGGATCGCCGGTGTCATGCAGGGCCTGATGTGGCGTGCGGTCAATGCCGACGGCACCCTGACCTACTCCTTCATTGAGTCGGTCGAACGGACCTACCCGTTCTATTACGTCCGCCTGCTCGGAGGCATCCTGTTCCTCTTCGGGATGGTCCTGATGCTGTACAACGTCTGGAAGACCGTGTCCGATGCCAAGGCTGTCGACGACACCGTCCCGGCTGCTGCGTAAGGAGAAACTCTCATGTCACATGAAGTAGTCGAAAAAAATATCGGCCTGATGGCCATCCTTATCATCCTGGTGATCAGTGTCGGCGGCCTGGTGGAGATCGTTCCACTGTTCTTCCTCAAGGAGACCACCGAGCCGTCACCGGGGGTCACGAAGCCGGACGCCCTCTCGATCGAGGGACGCGATATCTACGTGCGTGAAGGTTGCTACAACTGCCACTCGCAGATGATCCGTCCCTTCCGCGCCGAGACGGAACGCTACGGCCATTACTCTCTGGCAGGCGAATCGGTTTACGACCGACCCTTCCAGTGGGGTTCCAAGCGTACAGGCCCGGATCTAGCACGTGTGGGCGGTCGTTACAGTGATGACTGGCAGTTGGCACACCTTTATAACCCACGTGACGTGGTACCGGAGTCCAACATGCCCGCCTATCCCTGGCTGTTCGACGCTGTTTTGGATGGCGCTGATACCGCGGCCAAGATGAAGGCGCACAACGTTGGCCTTGGACTGACCTGCCCCAAGTGTGAGCTGTACACCGACGAGGATATCTTCGGCGCGCAGAAAGCGGTGGAAGGCAAGACCGAGGCTGAGGCGCTGGTGTACTACATGCAGGGCCTGGGCCTTGCCTCCAAGCAGTGGTGAGGAGGCAACGATGTTCGAAATATCAATAAACGATCTGCGATCCTGGCATACGGTAATACTGCTGGTTGCCTTCATCGGCATCATCTTCTGGGCCTACAGCCGCAAACGTCATACGGCTTTCGATGAGGCTGCCAACCTGCCCTTCGCAGACCACGACCTCGACGTCCAGTCAGTACAGCAACTGAAGGCTGAAGAGGGTTCCAACAAGGAGAATCTGTCATGAGTACTTTCTGGAGTGGATGGATCATCGTCCTCACCGCCCTCAACATTGTTGGTTGCTGGTGGTTGATACGCTGGACGATGAAAAAGCGCGCCGGTGAATCCGCCGAAGGTGATGTCACCGGCCACACCTGGGATGACGACCTGCAGGAGTTCAACAATCCGCTGCCCCGCTGGTGGTTGTACATGTTCTACATCACCCTGGTATTCGCCATCGTTTACCTGGTGCTGTACCCCGGCATGGGCAATTGGAAGGGCGTGTTCGGCTGGTCCTCTCATGGAAGCCAGTACGAAAACGAAATGGCGCAGGCACGCGAGAAGTACGATCCGATCTACAAGCAGTATGCCGCCGTGGCCGTAGCGGACCTGGCTACGGGAGCCGAGTACCAGGAGGCACGGGACATGGGCAAGCGCCTGTTCCTGACCTACTGCATGCAGTGTCACGGCTCTGACGCAGCCGGCGCCCGCGGTTTCCCTGACCTGACGGACGACGACTGGCAGTTTGGTGGCTCACCGGAGGCAATCACCGCGTCGATCGCCAATGGGCGTATCGGAATCATGCCGGCACACGCACACCTGGACGAGGCGACCATCAACTCGCTGACCCAGTTCATTCTGAGCCTGGGAGACCGTGCGACCGATGATGCTGCCGCGGAAAAAGGCAAGGAAGCTTTCCTCGCCAGCGGCTGTATCGCTTGTCACGGCCTCGACGCCAAGGGTAACCCGATTATCGGCGCTCCCAACCTGACCGACAACATCTGGTTGTATGGTGCCAGCCCCAAGGCGATCACCAAGACCATCACCGAAGGTAAGAAGGGTGTGATGCCTGCACACAAGGATCTGCTCGGAGACGACAAGGTCCACCTCCTGTCCGCTTACGTCTACAGCCTGTCACAGCAGTGATACCTTGATGAGGGCCGGGCAGTGACTGCCTGGCCCTTTTTCTCTCCTCGACTGGAGGACGGCGCACATGCCTACACTCCCCGTCAACAAGCCCGCCCTGCAGGAAGTCCCAATTCTTCAAAGCATCATCTCGGTGCTTTGGCCATCATTCCTGGTTGCGAGTGTTGGAACAGTCGTTTTTTTTGTTCTCTTCAACCCCATTGAACTTGCTGGATTACTGGGATTCCCGGAATTATCCCCGCTGGCCGGTTATACTGCGGGCTTCTTCGGATTCTGGCTGTTGACCTCAATCAGCAGCAGCTTGACCAACCACTTTCGTAAGCCTTCTTTCCGGGCCCAATCCAAAGGGAGTCACGACATTGAGCAGTAATGACGCCGCCGCCCCATCTGGCAAGAATTCTGACGACGACGATCTCTACCAGAAGCACAAGAAAGTCTATGTACGTGAGGTACACGGCTTATTCGCCACCCTACGTAACGCTGCCATGGTGGTACTGCTCGGCCTTTACTACGGATTGGCCTGGGTTAGTTGGAATGGTCAGCAGGTCGTCCTGTTCGACCTGCCCGAACGAAAGTTTCATCTCTTTGGCCTGATCTTCTGGCCACAGGATTTCATCTATTTGTCAGCGCTGCTGATCATCGCCGCAATTGCGCTCTTCATGTTCACCTCCCTGGCTGGCCGCCTGTGGTGCGGATATGCCTGCCCGCAGACCGTGTGGACCGAGATATACATGTGGATGGAGCGCCTCGTCGAGGGTGACGGGCGCAAGCAGAAGAAGCTCGACGAGGGCAAACACGGCTCCAATTATGTCCGCAAGAAGGCAGGCAAGCACGCCCTGTGGATCGCCTTTTCACTTTGGACCGGTTTCACCTTCGTCGGATATTTCACTCCGATCCGGGAACTCGCAGACAGCCTGATCACCTGGAACCTGGGGCCTTGGGAAACCTTCTGGATTTTCTTCTACAGCTTTGCCACCTACGGCAATGCGGGCTTCATGCGCGAACAGGTGTGCATCTACATGTGTCCCTATGCGCGTTTCCAGAGCGCCATGTTCGACCGTGACACTCTGGTCATCAGCTATGACGAGAAGCGCGGCGAACCACGTTCGCGCAAAGCAAAAAAGAATGCGACCGAGGGCGAGAAAGCCGGCGATTGCGTGGACTGCGGCCTGTGCGTTCAGGTCTGCCCTACCGGCATAGATATTCGCGACGGCCTGCAGTACCAATGCATCGGATGCGCAGCCTGCGTGGATGTGTGTGACGAGGTTATGGAGAAAGTCGGTCGGCCCAAGGGGCTCGTCCGTTACACGACGGAGAATGCCCTCGAAGGCAAACCCGCGCACATCCTGCGCCCGCGCGTATTTATCTACGTGGGAATCATCACCTTGGTTACCGGCCTGCTCCTTTACAGCATTTTGACCCGCACCCCGCTGGAAGTGGACATCCTGCGAGATCGCTCCGCCCTGTTCACCGAAAACGACATGGGCATGATCGAGAATGTCTACAACCTGAAGGTGATCAACATGGACGCAAAGTCGCACGAGTTCACCATCGAGGTCGAAGGACTCGAGGGAATACGGATCAGCGGTGACAAAATGCTCCGGGTGCAGGTGGAAAGCGGTGCGATAGCAGAAGTCCCTCTCCGGGTGGAAGTGGATCCCGAGTCGATCAAGCGGCGCTCCAGTGAGATCTTCTTCAATGTGCAGGCGACCGACCAGCCCGATCTGATGCAGCATGAACCCGGCAAGTTCATCGGCCCGGTAGCACGCTGATGGCAAGGGAAACTCACCCCAACGGCGGGGCACCCATACCTCCGTGGTACCGTCAGTTCTGGCCCTGGTTTCTGATCAGTCTCCCGGCCACGGTCGTGGTAGCGTCGATCATCACGATCAACCTCGCGGTCAAGTCGAACGATGGTCTGGTTACGGACAATTACTACAAGAAGGGGCTGGCCATCCACCGGGATGCGGATGCACTGGAAAAGGCACGTAAACTTGGTGTAAATGCGGTTTTCACCGTACCTGGGGAGCGCAAGAAACTCGCCCTCTCATTGGCCTCGCAGAATAATCTGGCCTTCGGGAAACTGCAGGTCGACCTGCGCCACCCCACCCGTTCGCAACTTGACCTGAGCATGACGATGAAGCCGGTCGGTCCCAGCACTTACGAATCCGATCTGCCGGACGGCCTGCCACCCGCTGACTGGATCATCCAGCTCAACGCACCCGAGTCAGGATGGCAGCTACGCGGGCGGATAGCCCTTCACAAGGACCGCCGGGTAGTCCTTCGCTGAGCAGGGTAGCAAGCGGGAACTTGCTCAGACAGTGGACTCACGCCATAGCGGCGTACCGCCACAAGCCTTGGCGATCGAATCCAGGCGGGCCTCGTGCTCAGCCCTCTCATCTGCGCTCGCCCTAACCACCGGCAACGCCTCTCTGTCTGCGCGAAGACGGCGTATCCCGGTCTCCTCACCGTCATTGGCATCGTCCTCGGCTGCATCCAGACTGAGGGCCTTCTGGCCGCCCGTCATTGCCAGGTAGACGTCGGCCAGGATCTCGGCGTCGAGCAACGCCCCGTGCTTGGTCCGATGCGCGTTCTCGATATCGTAACGGCTACACAGCGCATCCAGGCTGTTTCGCTGCCCGGGGCGCATCTGGCGCGCCATCACCAGGGTGTCGGTAATCTCACAGAATGAAGCCATCCTGGACGTATCCGGTAGCCGCGCCAGTTCCGCGTCGATAAAGCCGACATCGAAGGGGGCATTGTGGATGATGACCTCCGCCCCACGGAGGTAGTCGACCATTGCCTCGGCGACATCTTGGAAGCGTGGTTTGTCTGCCAGGAATTCATTGGTGATACCGTGGACCTCGATCGCCGCTTGGTCGATTTCCCTGTCCGGCTGCAGGTAGACGTGAAAGTTGTTGCCCGTCAGGCGACGATCGATCAGTTCCACACATCCAATCTCGATGATCCGGTGCCCCTGTGCGGGCTCCAATCCGGTAGTCTCGGTATCGAGCACGATCTGCCGAACGGCTTCCTCACGCATTCCTCATTTCCTCTATGGCACGGTTGGCCAGGCCATCCGCACGTTCGTTCTCCGGATGCCCGGTGTGTCCCCTGACCCAATGCCATTCGACCTCATGGCCTGCAACGAGCGCATCCAGTCGTTGCCAGAGATCCACGTTCTTGACCGGTTTCCGTGCCGCAGTAAGCCAGCCGTTCCTCTTCCAGGCATGAATCCATTGGCTGATTCCGTTCTTCACATACTGAGAGTCGGTGGTGATCTTGACCCGCGTCGGACGGGTCAACTCCTCCAGGCCACTGATGACGGCCATCAATTCCATACGGTTGTTGGTCGTCTGAGGCTCCCCCCCGTAGAGCTCTTTCTCCGCATCACCGTAGCGCAGCAGTGCCCCCCATCCCCCGGGTCCGGGGTTACCTTTGCAGGCACCATCCGTAAAAAGCTCAACCATTCCGATCACCTTCCGTAACATCCCCGTTCATATGAAGCCCCCCTCTCGCCGAGGGCTCGACGACCCCGCCCGGCGATAGCACCCGCAGGCCCTGCCAGCGCAAACGCATCGGCGTCACGGTAGAGACCCTTTTGACCGCGCGGATTACATAAACACCGGCAAACATCGGCCACACCCGCCGCCCAAGGCGTTCGAGAGGACCCAGTTTGCGCTGCCACCGGTCCGGCACCGGCGGTGTGAACGCCGCCACGTCAGTGTATTCAATATCGAAACCAAGCAGTCCCAACCAGTCGGCTACACGGCGATAGGAAAGGAAATGACCGCACCATGGCGCCCTCCCCCGCCACTTCAGGAACAAACGCCACAACCCCCAAAGGCTCCAGGGATTGAAACCTACCACCAGCACCCGGCCTTCGGGAATAAGCACCCGCTCCACCTCCCGCAAAACCTGGTGGGGATCCTCTGCGAAATCAAGGGTATGCCGCAGTATCACGGCATCCAGACCATCGGTTCGCAATGGCAGCCTTTCGCCAAGGGCGCACAAATCACACTGACCGGCACCTGGGCTGGCGCAAAGCAAAAGCTTCTTGCGGATCGGGCATTCATCCAGAAAATCGGCCTGTTCCGCAAAATGATGCAGATAGACGAGGTAATAACCGAACAGGTCCCGGGAAAAACGCTGCAGGATGTCCTGTTCGGCCGCGTCCAGACGACCGCCATTCGACCCGCGGAACCAATCGACGAGACTCTGGCGGATGTCGCGGGAACGGTCATCGCAATGCCATGAGGGTCTCATAGCGGTAGCAGGGTCTCCCAAGTTTTCGTATAGTTTCGCGCCATGAATTGTTCGCCCTGTACTACAAACAGTCCCGATTCTGAACAAAGCTGGAAGTCAGGGCAATGGCCGACGCGTGTTTTGCGTCCTCTCTCGATGCTTGTTCTTTCCGGATTGCTGGCAGGCTGTATCAGCCTGCCGTCCGAGCCGACTTCAGGCAAACGGGCGCAAACCGTTTCCATCCAGACTGATCCGCATCCCGCTGAACCAGCGGGACCCGATGAACGGGCCGGTCTGACCGATCCCCGTCCGTCATCGACTTCTGAAGGCGAATTGCCCAATCAGGACCTGTGGGCACGTCTGCGCGCAGGCTTCGGCCTGCAGCACATCGACCATCCGCGTATCGACCGTGAAATCGAGCGCCTCAGGCGCCATCCCAAGTCCGTACACAGCCTGTTGAAACGATCCACCTGGTTTCTGCACCACATCGTGGAAGCGGTCGAACAACAAGGCGCGCCAATGGAGCTGGCTCTGCTACCAGCGGTCGAGAGCGGCTTCCGACCCTTCGCCCATTCATCCAATGGTGCTGCCGGCCTGTGGCAGTTCATGCCGGCCACAGGCCGCATGCTGGGGCTGAAACAGACCCGGGGATACGATGGCAGGCGGGACGTGCCCGCCTCCACCCGTGCGGCTCTTGACTACCTTTCGCAGCTGCGCGGACGTCTGGACGATGACTGGCTGCAGGCGCTCGCGGCCTACAATTGTGGTATCGGAACGGTAAAACGAGCGATACGCAAAGCCGAACGCCGCAAGCAGAGTACCAGTTACTGGAAACTGGACCTGCCGGGTGAGACCGATGCTTACGTACCACGCCTGCTCGCAATGGCACGCGTCGTGTCGGACCCTGAACGGTACGGCATTGAGCTCCCGGCTATCGACAACACACCCCTTTTCGAGGTGACCACCGTTGACGGTGCGCTTGACCTTGAAGTCGCGGCGAAACTGGCCGGTGTTCCTTTGAGCCAGTTCCTGGCCCTTAATCCCGCCTATCGCCAGGGAACCACTCTGGCTGAAGGGCCGTCGAGGATACTGCTGCCGAGGGAACATTTGCCAGTATTCCAACAAGCCCTCGCCAGGCTTCCGCGCAAAGAGTGGCTGCGTTCAACCAGCCATCAGGTGCGCAGAGGTGAAACACTGATCACGATCGCGCGACGTTACGAGGTAGGCGTGGCGGCAATTCGCGAGGCAAACAACATCCGTGGGCACCATATCCGGAGCGGCCAGTCGCTGAACATTCCGCTCGGCGGTCGCGCTTCCGACCTCGCATTGCGCTCGGAAACGGCGCGTTCGAAAGTGCGCTACAAGGTACGCAAAGGCGACTCACTCTACACCATCGCCCGTCGGTTCTCGGTTTCCATCAACGAGCTCAAGCGCTGGAACCAGGTGGGTCGCTACATACAGCCGGGTCAGCGACTTACTGTCTACCTCAGGTCCGCTGGTTGACCACAGACTGAACATATCGCTTCAGACGCACGGCAAGACGGCGCGCAAAGCGACTGCATGGCATCAGCAGCCCCAGGCCGAGGCTGAGCAGAATGATCCCGAGTGGTATCGGCAAGGGCGTGACGATCAACCCCACACCAACCAGTGCCCAGCCGACGACCAGGCTGGCCACGCAACGAACGGTCATCCCGTGGCGTGCTCACCAACGGCATCGGTCGCCTCGGACAATGGCTGCAGATTATCCAGAAACTGCTGGGTACAGGCCTCCCAGGAATACTGCTCGGCAAAGCGCCTGCATTCCTCGCGATCGGCCTTGAGTGCCTGTTCAACCGCGATACCCAGATCTTCGTCAATCCAACCGTTGTGACCGTTCTGCACAACGTCCAGAGGCCCTTCCACAGGATATCCGGCCACAGGCACTCCACTGGCCATGGCCTCCAGCATAACCAGGCCGAAGGTATCGGTACGGCTCGGAAACACCAGCACATCCGCGCTGGCAAGGTGCCGTGCAAGATCCCCGTTTTCCTTGTACCCGAGAAAATGAGCCTCTGGATAACGTTTCTCCAATTCCTCACGGGCGGGCCCGTCCCCAATCACCACCTTGCTACCAGGCATGTCCAGCGCGAGAAAGGCATCGATGTTTTTCTCCGGGGCTACACGGCCGAGATGAAGCATCACGGGGCGGGGCAGATCATATATGTCCTGAGCGGCCGGTTGAAAACGCAACAGGTCCACGCCCCGCGACCACCGGACCAGATTACGAAAGCCCCGTTCAGTCAGGGACTTCTCCATCGACCGGGTTGCCACCATGGTCCGTATGGCCTTGCCGTGAAAACGCCGCATGAACGCATAGCTAAGCGATAAGGGGATTGGTGCACGCAGGCGCAGATACTCGGGGAATCGCGTGTGATAGGCCGTCGTATAGGGGCGCTGCCGCCGCAGACACCAACGCCGGCCGGCCCAACCTATGGTCCCCTCGGTGGCCAGATGGATGGCATCCGGCTGGTACTCATCCAGGGCATTCTTGACACCACGCCAGGGCAATATCGCGATACGGATATCGGGATAGGTAGGCATCGGAAAGGTACGGAACATCTGCGGGTTGATGCACAGAACATCGTGGCCGTCCGCTTTGAGGAGCTCTATCGTTTTGTTAAGTGTACGTACAACCCCGTTAACCTGGGGAAACCACGCGTCCGTCAGTATCGCTATGCGCATCAGTTCTCTCTTTTCTCTCATCCAGCAAATTAGCCGAGTCGCGTGCCCAGTGAATGAGCCGCAGCGACCCGTCCGGATCCTCGGCCAGTGCGGTACAACTCTCCACCCAGTCGCCACAATTGGCATAGGTAATCTCTTCGAACTCCGTAACCACCGCATGGTGGATATGTCCGCATATCACGCCGTCCATGTCCCGATCACGCCCCGCCTTGACCACGGCCTCCTCAAAATTGCCGATATAAGCGACCGCCTCTTTTACCTGGTGCTTTAGAAAGGCAGACAGGGACCAGTAACCAAAGCCCAGTTTCCGTCGCGCGAAATTGAACCAGCGATTGGTCCATAGAAGGACGTCATAGGCCCAACTCCCGAGATGAGCGAGCCACTTGTTGTTCATAACCACACAATCGAACTCATCCCCATGCAGAACGAGAAAACGCTTGCCGTCCGTGGATTCGAATACGGCCTCACCACGAATCTCGATGCCGGCCAGTTCGATATCCAGGTAATCGCGCAGGGCTTCGTCGTGATTCCCGGGCACATAGATCACCCGGGTACCATTCTGCACCTTCTTCATGATCAGGCGGATGATCCGATTGTTGATCTCGGGCCAGTGGAAGCTCTTACGCAGCTTCCATCCGTCGACAATATCCCCAACCAGATACAGGGTGTCGCACTCGGTGTGTGTAAGGAAGTCGTGCAGATACTCGGTCTTGGCCGACTTCAATCCGAGATGGGTATCAGAGATAAACAGCGTTCTGTAACGAAGACTGGGCATGGATCGAACTCCATATCCGGGAGCGAAATACCGGTTTCGCCAAGCCTATGTCCGGGAAATGACCGACAGGTTACCGGTACATGACCTTCCAGTTACAGCCAAAGCAACAGCGGTTCCGCCAACGTCAACGGCAGAACAAATTGTAGTCCCCTGCTTGAGCCGGCGACCTGGTCCCGGACCCGACCACAACGCACTGCATCGACCCGCAGATACAGTTGAACAGCAGCCCCTGAGTGCCTTCGAGGGACTCGCCACCGGAGCAGGCACAGGCACCGGAAAGTGATTGGCCTATTCGCTCCAAGCGCGTGACTTCGCCGTTATTGAGTTGCTCACGCAGCAGCTCTTTACGATGCGCATCGGCAAAAGACGGGACGCTGATCAACAAAGATAAAATCAATATGACGAAATACGGCATCGACAACCTCTTTCAGGCGAACATTGAATGGAAAACATGGGGCCCTCTGCAACAATCAGCGTTTCCTCAGGTAAGGATTGAATCGACGGGGAAGCGAAGTGCGCAAGGATCACAGGGGCGTGGAACAGATCTTTATAGCGAGGCCTCGAACGCATTTTGGTTTTCCAGACTCAGATGTATGAGTGGAAGATTCCTCAGCGTGCTTTGCGTTCTTCGCCGTGAAAACTCTATTCGTGAAATCTGTGAAATATTCGGAATTCCCCATACCGGGCGATGACACCTGGCACAGCAATTTTAGTGCCTGCGCTTTACGCGCACATTTCAGGCTGGACAATCCTTTCCCTCATCCTCTGCATACAGCCAGCAGCTGACTTCCTGATTGTCATCCAGCGATACCGGCAGCGGGTACTTTTCCTTGCAGCGGGGAAGCGCCTTGGAACAGCGCTCGTGAAAATGACATCCAGTGGGCGGGTTGGCGGGTGATGGCATATCCCCTTCCAGGCGCATAACTTCCCGCCGTCCTTCCGGGTCCGGAACCGGGACACTGGCAAGCAGGGCCTGGGTATAGGGATGTGCAGGGGCGTTCAGAACGCGGCTGACGGCCCCCCGTTCGACGATCCTGCCCAGATACATCACCGCCACCTCGTCTGCCAGATAGGCCACCACAGCGATATTGTGTGTAATGAAAAGGTAACTCAGGCCCAGCTCCGCCTGCAGCGACTTGAGCAGATTCAGGACCTGTGCCTGGACACTAACATCCAGGGCGCTGGTCGGCTCGTCACACACCACCACGCGGGGGTTTACCGCGAGCGCACGCGCAATCGCGATGCGTTGACGCTGTCCCCCGGAAAACTCGTGCGGGTAACGTCTTACTGTGTTCTCCGACAATCCGACTTGTGCCAGCAGCTGGGTGACGCGCGCATCCTGTGCAACGCGGTCGCCCCCAATACCCTGCGCCCGCAGACCTTCAGCAACAATATCCCCGACCAGCATGCGCGGATTCATCGAGGCGGCAGGATCCTGGAAGATGATCTGAAACTCGCGCCGCAGGCGGCGCAAGGACTCGCCCCGTTCGCGGGTGAGCTCGACTCCATCGAACTTCACGCTGCCCGCGCTGGGCCGCAGCAGCTGCAACAAGGCCTTGCCCACGGTGGTCTTGCCACAGCCAGACTCCCCGACCAGCGCCAGAGTGCGCCCCTGGTAGAGCGCCAGGTCGACTCCATCGACAGCCTTGACCTTTCCTACTGTGCGTCGCAAAACGCCTTGGCGGATCGGGAAGTGGACCTGCAAGCCAGAAGTCAGCATGAGCGGTTGGTCCGCCTGCTCGCCAACGGGAGAACGGAGTGGTTCCGATGCATTCTCGAGGTGTACCGCCTCGACCGCCAAGTGACAGCGGAAACCGTCCTCCGCATCCCCTTGCCATGGTGGCAAACTCTCACCGCAGATTGCCTGTGACGCCTCGCAGCGGTCGCGGAAACGACACAGGGAAAACTCCTGATTGAGCGGCGGCACCATTCCTTTGATCATGTCCAGGCCGCGATCGCGTTTACCCGCATCCGGCAGGGAACGGAACAACTTGCGGCTGTAGGGGTGGCGGGGTTGACGGAAGAACTCGTTCACAACCGCAGTCTCCACCAACTGACCCGAATACATCACACCCACACGATCGGCCATTTCGGCCACCACGCCCAGGTCGTGCGTGATCAGGAGAATTGCCATCCCCGTTTCCCGCTGAAGATCGCGCAGCAGTTGCAGCACCTGGGCCTGGATAGTCACATCCAGGGCGGTAGTGGGTTCATCCGCGATCAATACCTCCGGCCGACCCGCAAGCGCCATCGCTACCATCACCCGTTGCTTCATGCCGCCGGAAAGCTGGTGGGGGTATTCGTCGACACGACGCTGCGGGTCAGGAATGCCGACCTGACGGAACAACTCCACCACCCGCGCTTTCGGATCCGCAGCATGCTTGGAGTCGTGCAGACGAACCGCCTCCCCGACCTGCCTGCCCACGGTCATGACAGGATTGAGCGAAGTCATCGGCTCCTGGAAGATCATCCCGATACGGCCACCGCGCTCGCGCCGCATTTCCGCCTCGGGCAGATCCAGCAGGGAGCGCCCCTCGAGCAGGACCTCGCCGTGGACTACCCTGCCCGAAGGTGGCAGCAGTCTCATCAGGGAAAGCGCGATCATCGACTTGCCACAGCCCGACTCACCCACCAGGCCGAATGTCTCGCCCCGATGCAGGCGAAGGTCGACATCGTCCACCGCGCGGACCGGATTCTGCTCTGATCCCAGGTGCGTCTGCAGCCTCGTCACCCTGAGCACGACTTCGTTCTCCGGGTCCGGCACGGCATTCATGAGCGTTCCCTCAATCGCGGATCGAAGGCATCACGTACCACGTCCGCAAACAGGTTGGCAGCCAGCACCAGGACAAACATGAACAGGAATGCCGCCAGCAGCGACCACCACACCAGCGGCTCCCGTGCCAATTCCAAACGCGCGCTGTTGATCATGTTGCCCCAGCTGTTGGTGTTCGGATCGACCCCGATATTGATGTATGAAAGCACCGCCTCGGCGAGCACCAATCCACTGAAGTCGAGCACCACCACGATGAGGACGATATGCATCACATTGGGCAGGATGTGCCGTACCAGAGTGGTGAAATGACCCACCCCAAAGGCCTGCGCAGCCTGCACGTACTCCAGCTGACGCAGCTTGAGGGTCTCTCCCCGCAGCAACCGACACAGTGAGGTCCAGCTGGTGACGCCCAGAATGACGCACAGGAACAGCAGGCGCAGATCCGCGCGTTCGGTCAGGCTGTTGAACTCGTCCTGATGATTGCTCATGTAGATCTGCATCATCAGGACCGCCGCCGCGATCAGCAGCACCCCAGGGACCGAACTCAGGGTGGTGTAGAGGTACTGAATGACGTCATCCACCCAGCCGCGGAAGTAGCCCGCCATGATGCCCAGCAAAATGGCCGCCGGCAGCATGACCAGGGTGGTCAGGGTACCGATCACCAACCCGGTCCGGATGCTCTTGAGCGACTGGTAGAAGACATCCTCTCCCACCTTGTCGGTACCCAAAACATGATAGGCACCCGCCAGTGTCAGACTCAGCCCAAGCAATACCAGCATCAGAAGACCGATCCAGGCCGCCGTGCGCTGTGGCCCCTTATCCGGATCAGACCACCATTGCCGTCCGTCGCCTGCTTTGCGCCAGGTGTACAAAACCATCAGAGCGAGCCAAACACCTGCCCCTATCGCAATACCGGCAAGCATGCGCCACAGGATATCCGCATTTCGGTCCCGCACCGGATCCTCGAGATGTGCTCCACCCCACTTCAGGCGGGGGAAGTCACGCACCTGACCACCATCGGGTAATTCGATGGTCTCGCGCGCATACAGGTGAGTCGCAAAAGGTGCCGAATAGGTCTTCTCTCGCCGCTCGCGCAGCGGCGTTGCGAGCAGATCAAGGGCACTGTGTATCTCGCTCGCATAGCGGACGTTACCCTGTTCATCCTCTCCGTTGGCCAGCCGGAAGTGAAACGTATCCAGCAGACCGATTACCACGTACACGCCTATGATCACCAGCGCGCCCATGGCCGTATGGCTGCGGGCGACCCGGCGCCAGGGGGCACGCAGATGGTCATGCCTTCGCGTGTACCAGGCAAAGGACACAGCCAACACCAGCAACAGGTAGATCAGCGCGTCGGTGGCCAGCATCACAGGTTGAAATGGCATCATTCCAACCTCACCCGCGGGTCCGCAATCGTGTACGAAATATCGGTCAGGAGCAACCCGAGGATATAGAGCACCGCGCCGAGGAACACCATCGCCCGCACGATGGCGAAGTCCTGGCGGTTTATTGCATCGATGGTGTAGCTGCCAAGCCCCGGCACGCCGAAGAAGGATTCCAGCAAAAGGCTCCCCATGAACAGGGTGGGCAGCACGACCACCACGCCGGTCAGAATGGGTATCAGGGCGTTGCGCAACACGTGCCCGATCAGCACCCGCTGCTCAGACAGGCCCTTGGCGCGCGCGCTACGTACGAAGTCCTTGTTTATCTCCTCGAGAAAAAGGGTCCGGTACCAGCGCGAGCCCGATCCGATCGAGCTGACCACGCCGATGATCACCGGCAGGACCAGGAACTTCCAGGCATGCGCACCGATGTCATAGCCGGAGATCGGAAACAGATTGAGCAGCTTGCCCAGCAGTACCTGCCCTCCGATTATGTAGAAAAGTCCGGAAATGGACATCATCGCCACGCACAGAACCACTCCCCAGAAATCCAGGTAGGTTCCCCTGAAGAAGGCGAGCAGGAGGGAGAAAGTGATATTGACGAGCAGGCCGACCAGCATTATCGGAATCGCGATCGCCAGGCTCGGCCACATGCGCTGCCCGATGTCGTGCCCGATGTTGCGCCCGCTGTCCGACTGCCCGAAATCGAAGGCGAACAGGCGCAGAGACTTATCGAAGAAGATGGTATCCGTGACCTGCCCCAGCCCCTCGGCCTCCAAGTTGAAAACCAGCGGCTTGTCGTAACCACGTTCGACCTTCCATTGTTCGATAGCCTGGTCGGTCACGCGCTTGGCACCCAGGTGCATGCGCGCCATGTCGTCCGGCGAATTGACCACGAAGAAAAGCAGGAAGGTAAGCAGGTTGACCCCGATCAGTATCGGGATCGCGTACAGGGTCCGACGGACGATATAGGCCATCATCGGGCGCGACTCCGCTCACGGGCCCGGAAATCCCTGATCGCCGGAATCACCGACACGAGCAGCAACAGCCCCAGGAGCACCATCGGCCACAGCACAGGCCGGTTCCAATCCTTCTGGGCCCCGGCACGCAGTCCCCCGTCGATGCGCTTGTACTTGAGGGTGTTGTTGGCCATCAGGTGCGGCAGGGCATTGCGGTACCAGGCATGATGCAGACTGAACCCCTTTGGAAAATAACCGAACAGCCAGGGGGATTCCTCGCGCAGGATGTCGACCATCTGATCGATGACCTCCTGGCGGGCCGGACCGTTTGGCATGTTCTTCATTCGTTCGAACAGGCGATCGTACTCCGGGTGAACAAAGTTGGCCGCGTTCTCTCCATGGTGTTCCATCTTGCTGTTGGGACCGTACAGCAGGAATAGAAAGTTCTCCGGGTCCGGGTAATCCGCGTTCCAGCCCCAACTGAACAGCTGCGCCGTCCCCTTGAGCATCTTCTCCTGGAAACGGTTGTAGTCGGTGGAGCGTACCACCAGCTGGATACCCAGCTTCTTGAACTGGTTTACATACCATTGCAGGAGTGACTTGCTGCCTGGCCCCGAGAGCGCGGTATCGTAGTACAACACCAGGGCGTTGCCGGTCTCAGGATCGACACCGCCCGGGTAACCCGCCTCTTCCAGGAGTTGCCTGGCTTCCTCCACCGAGCGCCGAACCGCGCGCCCGTTTTCCCATCGGTAGACCACAGGATTAAGGCCCGCTTCGCCGCTCCGGTTGCCAAAGATACCGGGAGGTAAAGGACCCTGCGCAGGTTCACCACGGCCGTTATTGAAAATCGAGATGAATTCCTCCCAGTCGATCGCAATCGCAATTGCCTGACGCAGCTTGCGCGCGCGCTCAATCTCGATCACATCCGCAGATTCACCGCCAACCACCGGGTCGTGCATATTGAATCCCATGTAGAAGACTGACGTCTCGACCGCTGTATCCAGCTTTATTCCCTTTCGCTGCATTTCCGGGGTCAGGTTCGCTTCACCGCTGGCACCGATCTGGATCGCCTGGTCGAAGCTGTCCGAAGCGATACCCGAGTTGTCATAGTAGCCCTGAAGGAACTTGTTCCAGCGCGGGATCGCTTCCTTCTCCAGGCTGTAAACGGCCTTTTCGATAAAAGGCAAAGGCTGGCCGGCATCATCGAGCATACCGGCCTCCCGATCCTCCCTGGTACCTTCAGCGGGAAAAACCTCACCGTGGAAATTCGGATTCTTCGCCAGAACCATGCGCAGGTTGGGATTGTTTTCCGCCAACATGAAGGGACCGGTTCCAACCGGGTACCAGTTGAGGGTGATGTTGCGCTCGGCCATGCCCGGCTGGGCATAGAACCGTTCTGCCTCCCAGGGCATGGGCGCGAAAAAGTTCATTGCCAGCCAGTATATGAACTGGGGATACATCCCCTTCAGGCGGATGCTGTAAGTGTAGCGGTCCAGCACACTGACCCCGGACATCTCCAGTGCACGCAGATCGGTCCACATGCGATCCCCGGAGCGGTCGCGTTCCTGCTCCGCCTTGGCCTGCTCCCCAAAATCGTTGAAGCCCGCGATGTGTTCTCCCATGAGCCCGGCCACCGGCGAATGATTGCCCGGAACGGCCAGGCGCTTGATCTGGTAAACGTAGTCGTGCGCAGTCAGTTCGCGGGTATCGCGATAAGGGAAATCATCCAGAGTGTGTCGCCCTTCCAGCTCATCCTCGCCCAGGGGCCAATAACGATAGGCATCATCTGCCGTGCGTGCGAAAGCCGGGTGCGGTTGATACCGGATGCCCGGACTGATGCGAACGCGATATTCGCTGTGGGCCACCCGGGAGGGATCCGCATCCGACGGAAGTCGTTGCCCCTGCTCGTCGAACAGCAGTAGCTCCGGCATTCCCTTAGCCGTCAACGGGATGAGTTCGTAAGGGCGCTTCAGAAAATGATACTGCAGGGGGGGCTCGTAAACCTGCGAGATGAATGCCCACTCGTTGGCACTGTAGGAGCGTGCCGGATCAAGGAATTTGGGCCGCTCCGAAAAGGAACTGTAGAACACGGCCTGCCCCGCCTCGCCGGCTGGATAAGGATTGTTCCACGGAGGAGCGCCACAGGCCGCTAAAAGCAGCGCAAGGCAACATACAGCCCAGCCCCTCAATAATGACGTGGTTTTGAACAAGATCCGGCTTTCAGGTAATTTATCGGCCACTTCGAACGGCTTGCACTGCCGCTTCCGGGTTTCGTCTTCCGACACGGATCATCGCATTCACCCGGATGCCTGTCAGCCGCTTTTTTCACTCACCAAATCAGGATATATCCATGGGTTTTCTCGCCAATAAGAAGGCACTCATTGTCGGTGTCGCCAGCAACCGTTCCATCGCCTATGGGGTGGCCCAGGCCATGCATCGCGAGGGCGCCAGGCTCGCTTTCACCTATCAGGGAGACAAACTGGCCGACCGTGTTGCCGGTTTCGCCGAGAAATTCGACTCGGACATCGTGCTGCCCATGGATGTGGGCAGCGACCAGGAGATCGAAAATGCCTTTGCCGAGCTATCGCAGAAATGGGACGGCCTGGACTGTATCGTGCATTCGGTCGGATTCGCCCCGCGCGACCAACTCGAAGGCAGCTACATCGATGCGGTCACGCGTGAGGGTTTTCAGATCGCGCATGACATCAGTTCATATAGCCTTGCGGCCCTGGCCAAGGCCGGCCGGGGGATGATGCAGGGCCGCAACGGCAGCATCATCACCATGAGCTACCTCGGCGCGGTTCGCACGGTGCCCAACTACAACGTCATGGGCGTGGCCAAGGCCTCCCTGGAGGCGAACGTACGCTACCTCGCCGAATCCATGGGACCGGAGGGCATACGGGTGAACGCGGTTTCCGCCGGACCGATCCGTACCCTCGCGGCGTCCGGAATCTCCGGCTTCAGGGACATGCTCTCCGAAGCCGAGAAGAAGGTGCCCCTGCGCCGTAACGTCAGTACCGAAGAGGTCGGCAATGCCGCGGCCTTCCTGTGTTCCGATCTCGCCTCCGGTATCACCGGTGACGTCCTGTACGTGGATTCGGGTTACCACATCCTGGGCATGGCGTGAGGCCAAGCCCTCCCTTCCCTGCAAGCATGCAACAAGGACGGGGCATCGCCCCCCGGCCTTGGCGGTGAAGCCACAGGCTGCCGGGAAAGAGCACTCCGCGGTGCCGGGGCTCCATCGTTCAGCGAACCGATATCGACCATAGCGAACCGGGGTAGCGGGCACACCCATCCTTCAGCGCTTGCCTCCTGCCGGGATTCGGTGGATACCGGGGTCTGACATCCCGCTATGCCGCAGACGCCAATCCCCGTTTCCTTCTCCGGACTGGAAGTCCTGAAGAGCTTCTTCGCGATCTCCTTCGCACTTGTCTTTCTGCTGACCGCAGTCGGCGCCTTCCATTAGTACACCGAGTACCGG
>Ga0180435_10002496_pt1 | contig 18735 bp, 13 predicted proteins | sample SS_ome_3_FD_132467 | JGI IMG/M metagenome (GOLD analysis project Ga0180435, IMG submission 132467) | Hypersaline lake sediment archaeal communities from the Salton Sea, California, USA - SS_3_S_1 metaG | ecosystem: Environmental > Aquatic > Non-marine Saline and Alkaline > Hypersaline >...
CCCTGTAGCAGGGAGGAGGGAAGAAAAAAGGCCTCTGGTTCAGAACCGGGGGCCTTTTTCTATGAGCGGGAAAGGAGGTTCGAACTCCCGACCCTCAGCTTGGGAAGCTGATGCTCTACCACTGAGCTACTCCCGCGCTAAAAACAAATTTACATTTAATTTGTATACTTTTGCCAGGTGCTTTAAAAATCATTGCTAGAATGAATAGTGTCTTGATAACCATAGGAGATGAGATCCTGATCGGACAGGTAACTGACACCAATGCTGTCTGGATATCCAAGCATTTGAATAAGATAGGAATACAGGTGGGGGAGATGGTTACGGTTTCAGATGAGGCAGGACAGATTACCTCCACCCTTGACAGGTATATGGGTACATACGACCTCTTGATTATGACCGGGGGACTGGGCCCCACTACCGATGATATTACCAAGCCCACACTGGCTGCCTATTTCAACAGCAAGCTGGTAACGCATCCGGAAATTGCTGAGAAAATCACAGCTTACTTCAAAGAGAGGGGCAGGTCCATGATAGAATCCAACCTGAGACAGGCCGATGTACCTGAGGTCTGTAAGGTGTTGATGAATAATCACGGGACTGCACCGGGAATGTGGTTTGAAAAAGAGGGTAGCATCCTGATCTCCCTGCCGGGTGTGCCCTATGAAATGAAGGGACTGATGGAAGATCATGTGCTGCCGGAGCTTATCAGCAGGAACAATGTCCCTCAGGTGGTGCACCGGACCATTATGACCCAGGGCGTTCCTGAGTCTTACCTGGCAGCCCTGCTAAGCGATTGGGAACGAGCCCTGCCTGCCTGCGTAAAGCTGGCTTACCTGCCCAGACCTGGCATAGTCAGACTGCGCCTGACAGTTGTTGACAAATGTGCCAAAGAATCTGAACAATTACTTGATGTGATTATATCTAAATTACTGGATATTATACCACAACACATATTTGGATATGACGATATAAGCCTGGAAGAATCATTGGGCGAGCTTCTGAAAGAAAGGGGATTGACCCTGGCTTCCGCAGAGAGTTGTACGGGGGGGAACATTGCAAGAATGATCACATCGGTACCTGGAAGCTCCTCCTACTATTCCGGGTCGGTAATCGCGTATGAGAACCGGATTAAAACAAAAACACTTGGAGTGGATCCGGAATTGATCCTTGAAAAAGGAGCTGTTTGCCGGGAGGTTGTGGAGCAAATGGCAAGTGGGGTCAGAAAAGTTTTGGGAACCGATACTTCAATTTCAACATCGGGAATAGCGGGTCCGGATGGCGGTACCGAGGAGAAACCTGTGGGAACCACCTGGATTTGTGTGCAATATGGAGAGGAATCCTATGCAAAGCAATATCGTTTTGGTGGTTCGCGGGAGCGAATAATTGACCAGGCCAGTCATACGGGCATGCAACTCCTTCGCCGGCTCATTCTAAAAAATCTTTAAAACTTGTTTGAAAGCTGACAAATACATGTTTTTTCACTGCGAAAAAATTGTACTTTTGTCGCTTGCCTGAACCGGAGGTGTTCCCCGGTACATTTATAAAACATGAATTTATTTAAATCTGAGAAGGGCTCTTTCATGGGAGGAGTCATAGTTGCCATTCTTTTGATTGCTGTCTGGATGCCCGCCCGGGCCCAGGAGAGCGGGTCAGATGAGGCAGCATTATATGATCAGGTGTACGAGGCAACACAAATTGCAGCTTTGGATGATCCGCTTATCCAGAACGGGGTGTATTACACTTATCCCTATTACAATGCAAATGGCCACCCTTTTCTGGGCCGAAAAGAATTTCAAACAGGAACTGTGGTTTTCAGAGGCAAAACCTATGATGGCTTCAGTCTCAATTACGATATTTTCAATCAACAGCTAATACTGAGTAAGGAGCATAATGGGGTCTTGCAGATGAATTTACTGGCCCCGGAATTTGTATCCGGGTTCCATCTGAAAGGAAAGCAATTCAGCAAGCTTAAGGTAAATGGAGAAGCGCCGGGGTTTTTTCAGGTAATTTCTGAGTGTGGGAGCATTTCATGCTATTATTCCTTATTTAAGGATCGACGTGAAATCCGAGACTCCGGAAACCGGAGCATTTACAGTTTCAGTGCGGAGAAGAGCAGGAGATACCTGCTGCTGGATGGGCAACTGTACAGGTATAAAAGCAACAAAACTTTTTTGAAAGTTTTTCCGGAAGAATGCAGGGCTCAGATCAAGGAATACATGCAGGAAAACAGGATCCTTGTAATGGAGGCTGATCCCAAGCTTATGAGCCGCTTGACGAAGTATAGCGACAGTGTCCTGAATCAGAGATCAAAGCAGGGAGGGGAAAGGGATTCGTTATGAAGAAGATTCTGATTGTTCTCATCTCAATACTCTTTTCTTTTGCGCTTTATGCGCAGGAGACCACTGTCCTGGAGAAATCCTACCCGGAACTCCCTTTCGCACAATTTGCAAAGGAACTCCGGCATGATCAGGGCATCTTTATTTATTTCCAGGAATCCCGGCTCGATTCTGTCAGGACACCGCTCCTTCCGGCGGGAACCCCTCTTTCGGAAGCCATGGCAGCTGCTTTACAGTCCGGCAGGCTAAGCTACCATATCGATTCAAACAAGGTTTTTGTTTTTGAAGGCGAACCCTTAATTACGGAATTTCACCACTTGACAAATCAATCTGCCGGGGATGAGATGCAGACAGACTCGGTAAGCCAGGCGAAAGAAGAGGAGCAGTATCTGGAGACCAAGACCATATCAGAGAAAAGGAACCTGGTCATCGGGAGTCGTGATCAGGAGGTCCGGGGCAGGAAATCAGTTGTAGAAGGACATATCAGCAGCCTGAAAACAGGTGAGTCAATGATCGGGGCCACAATTTATGTGAAGGAGACAGGAGAGGGAAATGTATCTGATGTAAATGGCAATTTCGAGTTAAAGCTCAATCCGGGTAATTACAGCATCATGGTAAAGCATATGGCCATGAAGGAGACTGAATACGGACTGACTGTGTTATCAGACGGATCCTTAAACATTGAACTGGATGAGAACCTGATTGAACTGGAAGAGATTACGGTAACGGAAACCCGGCACAGCAATGTGAAAGGAATGTTTATGGGCTACGAACGTATCTCCGTGAAATCCATGAAAGAAGTTCCGGTAGTTCTGGGAGAAAAGGATGTGCTAAAAATTGTCCAGCTGCTGCCTGGCGTTCAAAATGCCGGTGAGGGCTCGGCAGGATTTAATGTACGGGGAGGGGCTGCGGATCAGAATATGTTCTATATCAATAACATATCCATATATAACACCTCTCATTTATTCGGGTTTTTCACCTCTTTCAGTCCGGATATTGTAAGTGATTTCTCCTTATACAAGAACAATGTGCCTGCTAAATACGGGGGTCGGATTGCTTCCATATTCAACATTACCACCAGGCAGGGAAACAAGAATCATCTGTTTGCCCAGGGAGGAATCAGTCCCATCACAGCTCACCTGGCAGTTGAAGGACCTATTGTTAAAGAGAAAGTATCTTTCGTTGCCAGTGCCAGATCTACCTATTCCGATTGGATTCTGAAGCAATTAAATGATTATGACCTGAGGAACAGCAATGCTTCATTTAATGATTTCACCCTGGGTTTCGATGCCCGGATCAATCCAAAGAATAATCTGAATCTTTTCCTTTACAGGAGTTCTGATAAGTTCTCCCTTTCTGCAAAAAATGACTATGAGTACTCCAATACCGGTGCTTCCCTGCGCTGGGATCATCGTTTTTCCGAAACCCTGACATCTGACTTCTCGCTTTCTTCAAGTGATTATCAATTCTCAACCATTGATAAGAACAATATTTCAGAGGCCTACTCTCATGAATATCAGCTGAGGCATAGCGAGGCACGAGCCGATTTTGTCCTCTTGAAGCTGGAAGGTCACAGGATCGAATTCGGGATGAATGGCATCCTTTATAATCTGAACAGGGGGGAGATTTTGCCCTATGGACCTGAATCGAATCGCATCTCCAATGATCTTGGCCGGGAGCAGGGATTTGAAACTGCGCTGTATGTTTCGGATGAGTTTCAGCTGTTTCCCAGGCTGAATGTGTTGCTGGGACTAAGGTACAGCCTTTATGGCATGCTGGCACCCGCCGATATCAACTACTATGAGGAAGGCAAACCCATGGACCAGTACAGCTATATAGAAACCGAGCACCAGGGGGATGGCATTGTAAAAACCTACCATGGATTGGAACCAAGAGCTGCGCTGAACTATCAGCTTGGAGCAAACAGCTCTTTAAAAGCTTCCTACAGCCGTTTGCAGCAGTTTATTTTCCTCCTGAGCAATACAATTGCCATTGCACCCAACGACCAGTGGAAGCTTACGGATTATCATATTGCTCCACCGGTATCGGATCAGGTCTCACTGGGATTTTACCAGGATATCAGGGATCCAAGCCTGAATATTTCGGTGGAAATCTATCAGAAATGGGTGAATGGTATTGTGGAATACAAGGATGGAGCAGACTTTATCTCAAGTGAACCCATTGAAACACAGGTCTTGCAGGGAAATCAAAACTCCCGGGGTGTTGAGTTTATGGTAAGGAAAAATGCGGAAAGACTTACGGGTTGGCTGTCCTATGCCTATGCCCGGTCTACCATAACTATTGATGGCGAGTACGATGAACAAAAGATAAATGGAGGAAAGCCATATCCCTCTAATTTCGATAAGCCCCATAGCCTGAACCTGGTGGCAAACTACCGCTTAAGCCGCCGTTTGAGCATATCCTCAAACCTGGTTTACTCCACCGGTCGACCTGTAACACTTCCGGTGTCAACTTATTATGCCGAAGGGCGTCCCTATTTGCTTCATTCATCAAGGAATGCCTACCGGATTCCCAATTACTTCAGGATGGATTTATCCATAAACCTGGAAGGCAACCTGAAGAGCAAAAAGTTCGCGCATAGCTTCTGGATGCTGAACATATATAACCTGACCGGCCGGGAGAATGCGTATTCGGTCTATTATGAGGTGGTCGACGACCAGATCAACGGTTATCAGCTATCCATATTTGGCAGGCCGATTGTTACTATTTCGTGGAATTTCAAGTTTGGAAACTATAACAGCAATTAATGCAGGGAAAAGAATGCATCTGAGCAAAAACATAAGGTCTCGCATGGCGGGTTTCATACTGGCAGGTATGAGCCTGCTGGGACACTCATGCATTTCTATCTACGAGGCTGACATTGAGGATGAGCCTGAGTTGATCTCCATTGAGGGGAGCCTCATTAAAGGAGAAGCGGAGCAGACGGTAAGGGTTTCAATAACATCCTCTTTGAGCTATGCACAATTCATCCCGGTCCGATCATGCGATGTAAGCCTGCTGGATGAATTGGACAATGCATGGCACTATGATGATCTGACCGGTGGCGTATACAGAACGAGCATTCCTGAGGAAGAGCTGGTATACGGGCGCAATTACAAGATCCGTGTTGTTACCAGTGAGGGAGTAGTTTACGAATCAGATTATGAAACGCTTAACCCGGGCATAGAAGTGGATTCAGTATACTATGCCATTGAAGACAAAGTAGATGAAATGACCGGGGACCCTTATTCAGGGGTGCAGTTTTACCTGGATGTGAATGCAGGGGAAGACGAATCCCGGTATTTTCGCTGGAGAATTGATGAAACTTACGAGTATACGAGTTTCGCACCCATCTCCTTTTACTACCTGGATGAAACACATACTCCCATCGTTCCCCAGGATGAATATGCGGTATATCGCTGCTGGCGGGGAGAAGAGATTTCCGGACTGTTTCAGTCCAGTACGATTGATCTGACTCAGAATGAGAAGAAGCGGATCCCGCTTAATTATGTCTCCGATCAAAGCGAACGGCTTCGGATAAAATACAGTCTGCAGGTAAAACAATACACGCTCAGTGAAAATGCCTTTAACTACTTTGAGCAGAACCGTCTGGCCACTGAGGAAGCAGACGGCCTATACACCAGGCAGCCCAGACAGCCCCTAACAAATATCCAGAATGTGGATGATGATGAGGAGCGGGTGCTGGGCTATTTCTGGGTATCCACACAAACCACTGAGCGTATTTTTGTTCCTGAGCTGGAGGAATTACCTGTAAGTGCTGAGGAATGTGCCTACTGGGAATACAGCGACCTGGAGGACGGGGAGGGTCCCTTCCCGATTTATATATACGACGATAAGAATGACGGGAAGCTCTATGTCAGCTCACGTGATTGCTTCGATTGTACCAGGAGGGGTGGGACCACAGTAAAACCGGATTATTGGGAATGAAAAAGCTAAGCACATACATAATTCTTTTATGCTGTTTCATGCTCATTCCTGTGTTTGCACAGGAGGAGGCTATGGTGCTGCCTGCAGGCCCGGGAGAGGCTCTTGCTCTTGTGAGTGACAGAAGCATCTATGGCGCCGGTGAGGATGTTCATTACTTTGCTTCCTATACTGTGCCAGCCAGCCTGAAAGGAAGCCCATGGAGTACGGTTCTATATGTGGAGCTGATCAACTGGGACGGAACCAAGCAGGCCGCTTCGAAAGTGCTTATACGAAATGGAGCTGCGGAGGGAAGCATGGAGATTCCGGATAACATGAGCTCAGGAGTCTACTACCTGAGAGCCTACACCAAATGGATGCGTAATTATTCTCCGGATACTTATGCCTACCTTCCATTGCGTATACTCAATCCCCGGAGCCAGGAGGTGCTTGCCGGTTCTGCAGAAGGGAATGGAAAGCGATTATCTATTGAGCATTTATCTGAAAATCAAACAGAAGGCATCCGTATTTCCGGTATGAAAGACCAATTCAGGACAGGGGAGAAAGTAGAGCTTGGAATTCAGATATCCCGGGACCTGCTGCCCGGACGATACAGTGTGGGTATTTCAAAAACTCCTGCACAGTCGTCCCTTGACTATAGCATAGGAAATAAGGCTGAAGCGCATGAGCCGGGCAAGATTGAATATCTTCCGGAGATGAACGGACTGACACTGTCAGGCAGGATTATAGATTCTGATACGGGGGAGCCGGTGGAAGGTGCCAGTTTGCATCTTTCTTCCTATGCCAATCCCTTCCTGTATGCTGAAGTCATTTCAGCAGGGGATGGTAGCTTTCTTTTTACATTACCCCATTTCACAGGAAATCCGGAGCTGCATATAGCCAATGGATCCGACAGCCTGCTAAACCATAAAGTCCTGCTTGCATCGGAGTTTTGCAACAAGCCGTTGAACCTGCCCTATACGCCCCTGCGGATAGATTCAGCTGAACAGGACATTGTAAGGGAGATTCTGGTGAATACCCAGCTGAAGGAGCGTTATACTGATGAATCTGATTTGCCTGGTCAGAATGATGGTTTGGATATTCCATTCTATGGAAAGGGGGCCTCTGTTACATATGTTAATGACTTTATTGAATTATCCGATTTAGGAGAATTCATTTATGAGATCATCCCCCAGGTCTCCATAAACAGCAGCAGCAGTGGTTCATTTCTTTCCGTGCAGGGACCTTCATGTATGGATATTTATCCGCCACTGGTTCTGATGGACAATGTCCCTGTAAACAATAATGAAGAGTTCCTGAATATCCCGAGCAATCGGATAGAAAGAATCGAGGTACTTAACCAGGCTTATATGGTTGGGAATAAAAGATATAGTGGTATTTTCAGTGTTTATTCAAGTAAAAGGGATATGGCAGGGATCACGCAGGAAGGGGAACGTTACTTCTTCAACCTCCGTTTTCTTGATGATAAACACCCGGATCACATGCATGGGGCCGGCCCGGGAGAATCCTCACTTCCTGATATCCGTAATTTGCTTTACTGGGAACCCGAAATTGAGATCACGGATGAGGGTACGGGTAAAGTAAGCTTCAGAACTCCTGATATTCCGGGAGAATACGTCCTTACTTTGCGGGGAGCAGGACCAGGGAAGAGCCTATACAAGAAAGCACTGATTTCAGTGAAATAAGCGCCTGAAAGTTTGATTATCTCATAAATAATTGCGTAATTTGCGCCTCGTTAGAAGAATCGATCTGAAATTATAAGGAAAAATGTCGAAAATTTGTCAGATAACAGGTAAGAAGATGATGGTGGGGAACAACGTTTCTCACTCAAAGAGAAGGACCAAAAGAACCTTCCAGCCGAATCTCTTCGATAAGAAGTTTTATCTTGAAGAAGAAGACAGGTATGTGAACCTCCGCGTTTCTGCTCAGGCAATTCGCACCATCAATAAAAACGGACTGAAAGCAACACTGGATGATGCCGTTAAAAAAGGATTTTTAAAATCTTATTAATCAGAGTAGGAAATGGCTAAAAAAGGTAAAGGAAACAGGGTACAGGTTATTCTTGAGTGCACCGAGCACAAAGAGAGCGGAATGCCTGGAACTTCACGTTATATCTCAACCAAGAACAGGAAAAACAGTCCTGACCGGCTTGAGCTGAAGAAGTATAATCCCGTACTGAAAAAAGTAACTGTACATCGCGAAATCAAATAAGGATCTGAAAAATGGCTAAGAAAGTAGTAGCAAGTTTGCAGAGTGGAGAAGGCAGGAATTTTACCAAATGCATTAAGATGGTAAAGTCGCCCAAATCCGGAGCATACATATTCGAAGAAGAAATGGTACACAATGATCACATCAAAGATTTCTTTGGTAACTAATCATTGTCAATCCTATTATATCACAGAGCTTTCTTATTTTTAAGGAAGCTTTTTTTTTATAAGAGATATGGGCCTGTTTACTTCAGATAAGAAAAAGAGTCTTGACAAAGGGCTTGAAAAAACCAAGGAGAGTGTCTTTAAGAAATTATCAAGGGCGGTGGTTGGAAAATCCCGTGTGGATGATGAGGTCCTTGATAATCTGGAAGAAGTTCTGATCACCTCAGATGTGGGTGTGGATACCACTCTGCGGATCATTGAGCGGATAGAGCAGCGTGTGTCTAAGGATAAGTTCTTAAATACAAGCGAGTTAAATGCCATATTAAAGGAGGAGATTGTCCTGCTTCTTGAGGAGAATAATTCGGGCCTTGTAAACGGATTTGAGGATAAGCTGCCGGCAACTCCCTACGTCATAATGGTGGTTGGAGTGAATGGAGTGGGGAAGACCACCACCATAGGAAAACTGGCTTATCATTTCAACAAGGCAGGTAAAAAAGTGGTACTTGGAGCGGCAGATACTTTCAGAGCCGCTGCTGTGGATCAGCTGTCCATCTGGGCAGACAGGGTAGGGGTTGAAATCGTAAAACAGGAGATGGGTTCCGACCCTGCATCCGTGGCCTATGACACCCTCTCATCGGCAGTATCCGGAAGTGCCGATGTGGTTATAATCGATACGGCCGGACGCCTACATAACAAAGTAAACCTGATGAATGAGCTGAGTAAGATCAGGCGTGTCATGCAGAAGCTAATACCTGAAGCTCCCCACGAGATTTTACTGGTCCTCGATGGTTCCACCGGCCAGAATGCCTTTGAGCAGGCCAAAGAATTTACCAGGGCTACCGAGGTAAACGCCCTGGCTCTCACCAAACTGGACGGGACCGCAAAAGGTGGTGTGGTGCTGGGGATTTCGGATCAGTTTCAGATTCCTGTCAAGTACATCGGCATCGGTGAAAAACTGGAGGACCTCCAGATTTTTGACCGCAATGAATTTGTGGATAGTCTATTCAGCCAATAATGACTGTTAATATCCTTACACTGGGTTGCTCCAAAAACCTGGTTGATTCCGAACACTTGCTGGCACAATTCCGTGCCTCAGGCTACAAAGTCCTGCATAATGACTATGAGAAGAAGGCGGAGGTAGTGATTATCAATACCTGTGGCTTTATTCTGGATGCCAAGGAGGAGTCTGTGGATAGCATTCTTTCCTATGTGGAAGAGAAGCGACGCGGTCATATTCAGAAACTCTTTGTGATGGGCTGTCTATCTGAACGTTACAGAGAGGAACTGATAAAAGAAATGCCGGAAGTGGATGGGTTTTTCGGTGTTTGGGATATACCTGCCATCCTGGAGGCCATGGGCAGTAAACTGGATCAGCGATTGCTCCTGGAGCGTGAACTGACCACACCCTCACACTATGCTTATCTGAAGATTTCCGAGGGCTGTAACCGGACCTGTGCCTTCTGCGCCATACCGGGAATACGCGGTCTGCAGCAGTCTATCGATATCGGGGATCTGATAAAAGAAAGCAAAAACCTGGTTAAGAAGGGAGTAAAGGAGTTGATCCTGATCGCACAGGACCTTACCAACTATGGGATTGATCTCTATGGCAAAAGAGCTTTGCCTGAACTCCTGAAAGAACTGGTGAAGATCGAAGAGTTGGTATGGATCCGCCTGCATTATGCCTACCCAACGGGATTTCCCGAGGAGGTAATCGAGCTGATGGCCTCTGAAGATAAAATCTGCAACTACATGGACATCCCCATTCAGCATGTAAACGACGGGGTGCTGTCTGCCATGGGGAGGGGACACGACCGGGCAAGGCTGGAGAAACTCCTGCAGAAATTTCGAAATCAGGTTCCCGATGTGGCTCTTCGAACCACTGTGCTTACCGGGTTTCCAGGGGAGAGCGAGGAGGCGTTTACCGAACTCATTGATTTTATCAGGGAATTTCGCTTTGAACGATTGGGTGTTTTTCCATACTCCCACGAGGAGGATACCCCGGCTTATAAAAACTTCCAGGATGATGTTCCCGATCAGCTGAAATCGGATCGTGCAGCTTCCATTATGGAGCTGCAACAGGAGATCTCCTTACAATTGAATGAGCATAAAGTGGGGCGGACCTTTAAAGTGTTGATCGACAGGAGGGAAGATGATTTTTATGTGGGAAGAACCCAGTACGATTCTCCGGAAGTGGACAATGAGGTCCTGATAGAAAATAAGCACCAGCTCATCACAGGTGAGTTCTACCAGGTAAAGATTACCGGCGCCGGAGAATTTGATCTGTACGGAGTGGTGGAAGAAGCTTAGGCTTTATCCTCTCCATTTCCCTCGGGCAACTCCTTTTTCCCTTCAGGAAGTCCCTTGCTGGCCTCCGGTAACTCCTTATTTCCCTTTGATTTGGCCAGGGCTTTCTTCTTCTTAATGGAGACTGTTATCTCCTCGTTCTCCTTATCAAAATCAACCAGCATGGTATCGCCTTCCACCAGGGCGGATTTAATGATTGTTTCGGCCATGGGATCTTCCAGGTATTTCTGGATTGCACGTTTCAGTGGCCTGGCACCATATTGAATGTCATAGCCCTTATCAAGTACATAATCCTTAGCCTCTTCGCTTAGCTTGATTCCAAAACCAAGTGTGGCAACTCGTTCGTACAGCCCCTTCAGTTCAATATCGATGATTTTATGGATATCTTCCCTTGAAAGGGTATTGAATAGTACCACATCGTCGATCCGGTTCAGGAACTCCGGAGCAAAAGCACGTTTTAAGGCCTTTTGAATCACGCCTTTGGAATATTCATTGGCCGCATCCTGCCTGGCTTTAGTAGCAAAACCAACTCCCTGTCCGAAGTCTTTCAGCTCACGTGTTCCAATATTGGAGGTCATGATAACGATGGTGTTCCTGAAGTCCACTCGCCTTCCAAGACTATCGGTAAGCTGACCTTCGTCCAGCACCTGAAGCATGATATTGAATACATCGGGGTGGGCCTTTTCAATCTCATCAAGCAGCACTACAGCATAGGGTTTCCGGCGCACTTTTTCAGTCAATTGACCTCCCTCTTCATAGCCCACATAGCCCGGAGGAGCCCCCACCAGCCTGGATACGGAGAACTTCTCCATATACTCGCTCATGTCGATGCGGATGAGATTGTCGATGGACTCGAAAAGATACTCGGCAAGGACTTTGGCCATCTGTGTTTTTCCTACTCCTGTGGGGCCCAGGAATACAAAGGTTCCGATGGGCTTGTTGGGATCTTTCAGTCCGGCCCTGTTGCGTTGAATGGATCTGACCACCTTATTTATGGCCTCATCCTGACCAATGACGCTTCCTCTCAGCTCATCAGCCATTTTCAGAAGCCTGGCACCTTCTGCCTGCGCAATCCGTTGTACCGGTACGCCGGTCATCATGGCCACCACTTCGGCCACTTTCTCTTCGTCCACGGTCTCCCGGTTCTGGGACAGCTCTTTTTCCCACTTTTTCTTCTCGGAGTCCAGCCTGTCCAGCAACTCTTTCTCCTTATCCCGGTAACTGGCAGCTTTTTCAAAATTTTGATTTTTAACTGCCTGGATCTTATCCTGTTTGGTCGCCTCAATATCCTTCTCCAACTCCACAATTTGATCCGGAACTACGATATTGGAGATATGAACCCTTGATCCTGCTTCATCCAGGGCATCAATGGCTTTGTCGGGCAGGTGACGATCGCTGATATAACGCTGGGTCAGCTTTACACATGCTTCAATGGCGTCATCCGTATAATTTACATTGTGATGTTCTTCATAGCGCTCCTTAATATTCATAAGGATATCAACGGTCTCTTCAGCCGAAGTTGGATCTACCATCACTTTCTGGAACCTTCGTTCCAGGGCACCATCTTTTTCAATATGCTGCCTGTATTCATCAAGAGTGGTGGCTCCAATACACTGGATTTCACCCCTTGCTAGAGCGGGTTTTAGCATATTGGCAGCATCCAGGGAGCCTGTGGCCCCGCCTGCTCCAACAATGGTATGTATCTCATCGATAAACAGGATGATGGAAGGGTTCTTTGTAAGTTCATTCAGAATGGCTTTCATACGCTCTTCGAACTGCCCCCTGTACTTGGTTCCGGCAACAATGGAAGCCAGGTCAAGTGTAACCACCCGCTTGTCGAAAAGCACCCGGCTTACTTTGCGCTGGATAATCCGAAGCGCCAGTCCCTCGGCAATGGCCGATTTGCCCACCCCGGGTTCACCAATGAGGATGGGATTATTCTTTTTACGACGGCTCAGGATCTGTGCCAGTCTTTCAATTTCAATTTCTCTGCCCACGATGGGATCAAGACGATCCTCTTCGGCTGCTTTTGTCAGGTCAATCCCGAAATTATCCAGTACAGGCGTATCAGAACTGCTTTTCTGTGAGGCTCCTGAACTGCCTTTGGGACCGCCACCTTGCTGACCTCCGCCACCAAAGGGCCCTCCTTTGCCTTCATCATCCTCATCTCCTGGAAAATCCGCCTGGTTTTCAGGCTGGGATTCGGAGATCTCCTGCTTTACCTTGTTATATGTAATATCATTCTCGACCAGATACCTGGTTGCATAATTGTTGTCATCTTTAAGAATGGCCAACAGCAGGTGGTTGGTATCTATGGTTTTTTCTTTCATGGAACGTGCTTCAAGGTGAGTGAGCTTCAGAATTCTTTCTGCGCTCTTCAGAAGTGGCAGGCTATCCGGGTCAGTGACCGTGGAAGGCTGGTCGTTTCGAATACTCTTCTCAATGGCCATACGAAGGTCATAGAGCTCAACTCCGAGCACAACCAGTACATCTATGGCCAGGCCTTCACCATCTCTTAAAATTCCAAGAAAAAGGTGTTCAACACTGATGTGGGAGTTCCCCAGCCTGACGGCTTCCTCCTTACTATATCCGAGTACGTCTTTTATTCTCTGTGAAAACTGTGCATCCATACGGCAAAGTAACTAATAAGGCTTGAGATTATCAATAAAACAACCATCTATTATAAACAGTTCAATGTTAATAAAAGGCAGTTAAAATCAAGGATTTTAGGGGGGAAATGACTATTTTCGTATGTTATTAAAATGAGCAAATAACTCAGATATAAGATATTGATAATTAATTAGTTACAATTAGATGGCGGACGGAGAGAAAATACTGAGAATTAACATTGAGGAGGAAATGAAATCGGCCTACATCGATTACTCGATGTCGGTGATTGTTTCACGTGCATTACCTGATGTGAGAGACGGATTGAAGCCGGTTCACAGGAGGGTCCTTTTTGGGATGTCGGAACTGGGAGTTTTTTCAAACAGACCCTATAAAAAATCAGCAAGAATCGTTGGAGAGGTGCTTGGAAAGTACCATCCGCATGGAGATTCTTCGGTGTATGATGCCATGGTCAGAATGGCACAGGAATGGTCCCTTCGGTATCCGCTGGTGGAAGGGCAGGGGAACTTTGGATCGGTAGACGGGGATAGTCCTGCTGCCATGCGTTATACAGAAGCACGTCTGCGGAAGATCGCAGAAGAAAGCATGGCAGATCTGGATAAGAATACTGTGGATTTCCAGCTTAATTTCGATGATACCCTGGAGGAACCTACTGTAATGCCAACGCGTATTCCAACGCTGCTGATCAATGGAACTTCCGGGATTGCCGTGGGTATGGCTACTAATATGCCACCTCACAACCTGAGTGATTCGGTGGATGCCATAGTGGCTTATATTGAGAATAAGGAGATAGAGATCAGCGAGCTTACCGAGATCCTTAAAGCACCGGATTTCCCCACAGGTGGAATCATTTATGGTTACAATGGTGTTGTGGAAGCCTATGAGACCGGCAGGGGCAGGATTGTTGTCAGGGCCAAGAGCGAGATCGAAGTGACCGATTCGGGCAGGGAAAAGATCATTATAACAGAGATTCCCTACCTGGTGAACAAGGCGGAACTGATTCGCAAAACAGCCGATCTTATCAATGAGAAGAAGATCGAAGGGATCTCCTATATTAATGATGAATCGGACCGGCAGGGGATGCGTATTGTGATCATTATTAAAAGGGATTCCAGCGCCCATGTGGTATTGAACAACCTGCTGAAATATACCCAGTTACAAACTGCTTTTAATGTAAACAATATTGCCCTGGTAAGGGGGCGGCCGCGTACACTGAACCTGAAGCAGATCATCACTTATTTTGTGAATCACAGGCATGATGTGGTGGTACGCCGCACACAGTATGAGCTGGAGCAGGCTGAAAAGCGGGCCCATATCCTGGAAGGCTTGCTGAAGGCTCTGGATCATATTGATGAGGTGATTGCACTGATCAGGGGATCGAGAACACCGGATGAGGCCAGGGAAGGCCTGATGGAGAAGTTCGGGTTTACAGAGATACAGGCCCGTGCCATTCTGGATATGAGGTTGCAGCGCCTGGTAGGACTGGAGCGTGAAAAACTGCGTGCCGAGTATGATGAACTGATGAAGATGATTGAGTACTACAAGAAGGTACTAAGTGATGAAGGCTTACGCATGGAGATAATCAGGGACGAGCTGCTGGAGGTGAAGGAGAAGTTTGGCGATGAGCGCAGAACAGCTCTGGTTCCGGATGAAGGAGAGTTTGATCCCGAAGATTTCTATGCGGACGACGATATGGTGATTACCATTTCCAAACTTGGATATATCAAGCGCACGCCACTGAATGAATTCAGAACCCAGAACAGGGGAGGTGTTGGGGCCAAAGGAAGTACGACCAGGGATGAGGATTTCATGGTAAATATGTTTGTGGCCACCATGCACAATACCATCCTCTTCTTTACGGAAAATGGAAAGTGCTACTGGCTCAAGGTATACCAGATTCCTGAAGGAGCCCGGAACACCAAGGGAAGGGCCATTCAGAACCTGATCAACATTGAAAAGGAAGATACGGTCAAAACTTTTGTCAATGTTAAGAACCTGAAGGACAACGAGTATATCAATAATAATTACATTGTGCTTGCCACCAAGAAGGGGGTGATCAAGAAAACCAGGCTTGAAGCTTATTCAAGACCTCGTCAGAACGGAATCAATGCCATACTGGTCAGGGAAGGGGATACCCTCCTGGATGCAAGGCTCACCGATGGAAACATGGAGATGATGCTGGCTGTCCGTTCCGGGAAAGCCATTCGCTTTCATGAAGAAACCGTTCGCGCAGTTGGAAGAACCGCATCAGGTGTGAAAGGTGTTACCCTGGGCGGACCCAAGGATGAGGTCGTTGGAATGGTTACTGCAAAAGCGGGAGAACAGGATATCCTGGTTATCTCAGAAAACGGTTTCGGAAAGCGCTCCATACTGGAGGACTATCGCTTTACAAATCGTGGAGGGAAAGGCGTCAAAACCATTAATATTACCGATAAAACCGGTAATTTGATTGCCATCAAGGCCGTTACGGATGAGGATGACCTGATGATTATTACCGAAAATGGAATAGCCATCAGACTTGCTGTTCGTGGCGTGAGAGTAATGGGTCGTAACACGCAGGGTGTTAGACTGATAAACCTGAGAGATGGGGATCAGATCGCAGCAGCCACACAGGTGCCGGCACATGGCGATGGCGAAGAGGAGGATAAAGCAGAAACTGAGGCTGTTGAAGAATAGAAAACTGTTCTGGCATTCTATTTGAAGGTTATAGGTAAAATTGTATTTTTGAAGTCAAATTAATCACAATCAATATGAGAAAGTTTATAACATTAGTAATTATCGCTTTAGCTGTTATCAGCCTTAATGCCCAGGAGGCATCAACTGTGGTTCTGCTGAATCCCAGTGCTGTAAAAAAGAAGGTTGATAAAAGTGATGCGGAAATTAAGGACCCAAAAAAGAATGTTAAAGCTGCAACATGGCAGAAGAGGGGAGACCTCTTTCAGGATGTCTTTAACATCGGACTGGAACAGGTTCAGGAAGGCATGGATACTCAAATGCTTACCTTGTTTTACAAGAAACCCAAGAGCATCGAAAACGAGACCATGGAAGATGGAACACTTGAGGAGACCTATATTTATGAAAACATGAAATACGTCTTTGTGAATGGAGCCCTTCAGCAGTGGGAGCGTATTAATCCCATCACTGAAAATCCCCTCAGGGAATCAATCGATGCCTATAAGAAAACTCTTGAACTGGACGATAAAGGAAAGCTTACGCCCAAAGTAAAAGAGGGTTTTACATCAGTGAAGGCATCCTTGAAGAGACAGGGCGTAAATGACTATTATGCAGAGAATTATGAAGGTGCATTAGGCTCTTTCGAAGATGTTCTTGAAATCAACCAGCTTGACTTGTTTGCAGGCGAAGTTGATACGGTTATGATTCAGTATGCAGGGATTATTTCCCGGGAGATAGCTGGCAAGACTGATAATAAAGAGCTTTATAAAAAGTCCATTGCTTATTATGAGCAGCTGGCAGCTGCCGATTTCGGAGGACCAAATACCTATCTGCAGATTCAGATGGACTATCAGAACATTGGAGATACGGTTAATGCTCTGGCAACCCTGAAAGAGGCATATGAGAAATATCCTGACACAGTGAATATTATTGCAAATATTGCTAATTTATATATAGTCACGCACCAGATCGATGAGGGGATCACCTTTATGGAATCGGTTATTGAAAAGAATGATCAGATTCCCGAATCTTACTACTGGCTTGGACGTATGCTGATTAATAAGGAAGAGGTAGAAGCAGTAGATAAAGCAATCGAAGCTTATGAAAAAGCCGGAGAGCTGAATCCGAACATATACTATGTCTGGTACGATATGGGTTATATCTATTATCTGCAGGGCGCTGATTTCTTTGAGAGATCCAATGAAGAACAGGATGGAGCCGTAAGGGATAAACTTATTGAACTTGGCAAGGAGAAATACCAGTTAGCTATTCCCATACTGGAGAAAGCCTATTCATTGAACGAAGAGAATCGCGAGGTGAAATATGAAACCCTGGATCTGCTCCAGAGAATCTACTACAAAGAAGAGATGACCTCGGAATACGAGCGAGTTAAAGAATTGAAAAATAATATGTAGCAGAACTAACGAAGGGGAGGTATTTTATTATATCTCCCTTTCTTTTCACATATTCTATTTAACATAACATTAATTATAGGACAACAACCAGCAATTCCTGGCAAGCCGTGCTGATTAACATAAAATCAGATATAGGCGCTGCGTAGCTGCCCTATATCGGTACCGATTTTATGTTGGAGCAATTTGCGATGTTCTCCTGGTCTACCAGCTTTGGTTGGATCCATCCTCGCTGGCAATCATTGTCCTATAATTGATATTATATCTGCGCTTGCAAAGCTGACCATTTCCGGGCTTTCTTATTTGAGTTGATATTCTGGATCTCAAGGCAGCTCTTTCTTAAAATTCGCCGCTTGCCTTCGCTTGATCGCTCAGGTAAATAGACACACAGGCCGGCACGCAAATGTTAAGTGTTTTAGGTTTATGCAGATTGTCCTATAATTAGGCATTATATTAAATAGCCGCTCCGGCCTCCCTGACATTGCTGTTCAGCGGTTTTTATGCCAGGGAAAATGCAAAATCCGCTTCAGGCGCAATGGCCTGCCCCCCGTCTCCCCTTTTGATCAACGATTCCGGCACGCAAGGTTTTTCTGTTTGTCGTTAGTAAAAGCGTATTTGGCAAATTCACTCACTGCGGTTCGTTCAGTTTGCAATACACTTTTATTTGATTATGACACCCTATCAAGGAGTCACTTCCTTGATAGGGTGTTAATAGGTATTAATTGTGTTTAACAATCAGTTGTTGGCGGTAACTATTTCTACCATCGCTTACCTCTATTGTATATGTACCATCAAGCAAGTTTATTATCGGTACATTAAAGCTTTTTCCACTTCGGATTACACTGGATAACTTAGTACTTTGGTTGTTATAGATATTGATCGTATAAGTAGTCGGTTCGTAAGCCTTAGCATCAACATCCACAGTTGTATTACCAGATTCAGTGTAATCAATCAAAGGCTGATTTTCAAGCATAGTAATAGTTACATAATCCGAAGCTGGATTTGGAGATAGTGTCATCGCATATGAATCATAGCATCCCCAGGTCTTTTTAGTCAAATAGAAAC
>Ga0180435_10002498_pt1 | contig 18728 bp, 41 predicted proteins | sample SS_ome_3_FD_132467 | JGI IMG/M metagenome (GOLD analysis project Ga0180435, IMG submission 132467) | Hypersaline lake sediment archaeal communities from the Salton Sea, California, USA - SS_3_S_1 metaG | ecosystem: Environmental > Aquatic > Non-marine Saline and Alkaline > Hypersaline >...
ATATATCCCCGGAGACTTACTCTCACGGGGCCCGGCTATGTTGAGGGTGTTTATACATCTTTCCTCATCGCCGTCTACAATTTTTTGCTCGCATATCCATTGAACAGCGCGAGGCACGGACCCGACTTTGGACGGGTCAAATATGCGGTATGGCTTACCAGCATCTCGACACTTTTTGATCGTAAGCTTTGTCCCAGGCGAAAGCACTCGGCCACCGCCGGAGAAGCGCAAGACCATCGTCGCATCGCTGCTGTTGATATTGAGAACCGTACGGCGCGCAGGGCGACTCGAGTCACACTCTTTCAACCCGCATCCAAGCCGATCAACATCGAAGTACCGATCGGGGATCTGACCATCTTCAGCAAGGCGCCCTCTCGGAACCCATCCACCCCATTCGTAAACGAGGTTTTTGATTGCCGCGTCAAGCGCAGCGCGGTCGACACCTGTCTGCGCGCCAGAGATGACTCTTTTTAAAACCATTCAGATTCCAAATGACAGACGTCGATGAGCATCCTCATGATGTTGCTCGACTCTCTCTTTAACGCTTCATCAACATTTGAAACAGAATAGATTATCGTGGAATGATCTCTGTCCATAATTCTGCCGATGGAAGAGTAGCTAGATCCGCTAGCATGGAAGGCCATCCATATAACGAGCGATCTGGCCTCAAAAATATCACGTCTGATTGACGTTGATAAAATCCCCTCGGCAGGGATGCCGCTTACCGCAGCGACCGGTATGAGCGCCCGGTAAATGAACCACCTTGCTCGAAAATCTTTCTCTAAGCTTTCTTTTCTTTTTCGATACTCGATATCGAGAGCGTGAAGTTCTTGATCGCGCCGCTTCTTTATATCCCTAAGAAGTCGAAGGTCAGATATCATCTTCGATGGCCATCTTCGAGTTCATCTTCGAAGTCGTCTTCGAAGTCGTCCTCGTCGAAATCATCCTCGTCACCTTCTTCATCTTCATAGTCTCCGAATACGCTTACGTCTTCAGCATTCTGCTCAACAAGTCCCTTGCTTGTCATCTGAAAGAATATCTCTTTCGTTGCATCGCCGAACCTGTTCTTACCTTCACAGCCGAGAGATCTCATCTTGCTACGCTTACTCGGCGACATGAAGCTGAACACTGCATCGACATGGTGCTCAAGCGTCTTAGGTCCTGCAATATTCCCCTTCTTGTCAACGTGGGAAATAACAATGACAGCAATACCACTACCCGTGGTGTCACCGACACCCTTGCACCACCCTAGCAAAAACTGACCAATCGCTTTGACCTGAGAAACGGAGCCTGGAGATTTGTCGCAGTCGTCCGCGGCAACAGTGCTTACAGAGTCAACGATGAGCACCTCTGCGCCAACGCGCTCGGCAACATCACAGATTTTGTTGATGCTCATCTCCGGTAGAATCAGAAGATTCTTGTGCTTGCACTTGAGACGGTCGAGAGCCTCCCCGATCTGATCCGCAGATTCCTCCCCACTCCCGTACAGCACTCGAGTACCAGGGTTGCTGCTGCAGATGTTGTAACCGATTTGCCTCGCAAGCGTAGACTTTCCAATACCTGGATATCCGCCAAGCAGCACGAGAGATCCACGGACAATACCCTGCTTGTTTTTCTTGCCGCCAAACAAATCGTCGACGGTTACAAGGCCGGTGGAAATCCGCTCGTGATCTTTTGCGTTAGAGGCTGCACTTGTAGATGTTACAACACCCAGAGCGGCAAGCTCGTCATCCGCGACTTCACCCTCACCACTGTCATCGTAACGGTCTTCAATTTCAGCCTCGTCCTCTTCCTCATATTCATCAAGACGCTCAAGCCAACGGCTCTCCATGGACTCTGCCGCCTCTCGAGGCTCGTCCTTTCTTTCATCAGCGTAAGACTCTACAGTCTTGATGTTTGAGTGGCCAAGAGACTTCATGGCCTTACGAGTATCCTTCTCGTACTCGAGAATGTCTGTACCATGAAAGTGACGGAACCCGTGAGGGGACAGAACTTTCTTCGTCGCAGCCTCTCTGCCAATATCACTTATCACCTGACGCGCGCTCCGAATCGACAGCCGGCCATCCTTCGCAACGCCTCGAGATACCGGATTGAAGATTGGGCCACTATGTCGACCGCGAACTTCAAGCCACTCCTCGAGAGCCTCCATCGTCCCGTGACCAACTGGGCGCCACACGTATTGCGTATTCGATTCCCCCTTACCCTTCCATCGGACTTTGAATCTTCGATTTTCAAAGTCGATATTCTCCATGTCAAGAGATATAACGCTAGAAATGCGGACGCCCATAAAAGCTAGCATGTAGACCATGAGCTTGTTCCGAGCGGCGCCGCGTCCTTCAGCACTATTCACGACGCGCAAGATCCTTCGGAACTCTGCCTCGCTAGGCCCTGACGTATCTTTGATTTTTCCACCCTTGACGTTTTTGACGTCAAGTTTCCAGTCGACCCACCCGACGCGTCGAGCAGCATCGACAAACCACCTTAACGCAGCCAGTCGTGTATTGATGGTGTTAGGCGCGAACTCCTCTTCCTCCATCCACATCGCGTATTCTTCAACGAGGGTTGAAGCTTCGAGATAGGAGAGGACGATGAGCCTCGCAACGATGTTAGACACCTTGGATTCACTCCTGGGGAGGCCAAGGTATTTTCCGAAATGACGGGCGGCACTTTGATAAGAGCGCTTGCTGTCATCAGACAGCCTGTCGAAGAAGGTTTTGAATCTTCGCTGCGCTTTCTCGTTCCATTTTTGAGCGCTATCGATTTCCCCTAAATTTTCACGGCGCACAAGTTCGGTTCTCTTTTGCTCGAGCTTCTCCTCGACAAAAGACTCACTGTACCAAGGGGAAAATAACGCAGCAGGGCGTTTCCTCATCGACGATCAACTCCGATTTTTTTCATGACATCACGGAGAGCCACGCCCATTGACGCTGTCACTCGCTCGAGCGTAGCAACGTCTTTTTGAAGCTGGGCTTCTGAAGACTTTACAGTCTGAAGCTCCTGCTCGAGATTCTTGACGCGCTTGCGTGTCTTCTTGAGCTTCAGCGTCAGTTCCTCGATATCGTTCTGGGGCATACTCTTCGCTCCAATCGATCTCGTCGCACTTACTCGCGTGAACGAAGCTGCAAAACTTCGCAGCCATCCCCTCCGTCCCGAGGCTTGTCCAGGCTCCGCCTACGATCAGGGCGGTCAGTAAAAACTCGAACATCAGATACTTCTTGAGAGCTTCTGAGATTTTCATATGACTTGCTTTTTTTCAGCATTTGCTGAAGGGTATAACCTTCTATCTTTGAATTCCCAATAGGCGCACGCTGCAAGACGGCCATGTCAAACAACCATGCCAGGAAGACCCCAAGAGAGAGGAGAAAGAGAATTGCGATAGCTCCCATTACCGTAGAGTCCTTTTTGCTGCCTTTATGATTCGATTCATCTGACGGACAGCGCGAACGACATCTTGCGGACCTTTTTCTAACCGCATCATGCCCACCGCGTATACACCATCAAGATGAGGTACGCCTGTACCACAGGTTTTTTGATTGATCGCCTTAGGGATAAGCTTTGTAATTAGCTTGGCCCTATCAATAACAACATCCCAAGTTTGAGCGTCTAGCGCTTCAGAAAGCTCATCTCGCAGTCTGTAGATCTCCGAGATAGGAAGCTCGCTCATACTTCTTTCAAGTCTTTCACCATGGCGCCGAACTCACGGCCGAGCACTTTGATGACGTTGGTAGACGTGGCGACAACAAACCATTTTTCACGGGTTTCGAGAATGGGCTTCTTGGCGGCCTCCCCGTACCCCCTGTAGTCGTAGTTAGATATTTGGAAGCAGTCGCTCTCGTCGTAATCCATGTCGATGTCGTACAAAGATCCGCGCCAAAATGTATATCCCCCTTTAGCGCTCGAACCGCTCCCAAGCTCGTCAACAATCTCGTTGTAGGTGAGATTGGTCAGCATACCTTGGGCGCCAACGTCGAATTTGCCAGATTTGCTTCCGCCACCGAAAAAGTTGTCGAAGATTCCCATAGCTCTATTCCTCCAAAACCTCAGCTTGCATCTTACGCAGTTCGATCAGTGCGTCAAGTTGCTTTTTCAAAATCTCGTATTTGCCGGCATCCATCTTCTTAGGGATGATCAACATGGCCTTCTCAGATCTGGAGAGCGGGAGGGAGATCGGTTCGTGAGTGGCATCCTTGCTCGGCACGATCTCGATCTCCTTTTCGGTTGAGGGAAGCTCTGATTTGACCTCCCCCTTGATATCGGGCTTGGGGGTTTCGACGATTTTTACATCGCCGGTCAGCTTACCTTTTACCCATACCCGCCGCTTACTCCCGTCGTCGAATCTTTTCTGCGTCGCTTCGAACCCCTGCGCCCTCGCGGCCTTCGCCATGATTCGGGTGAACCTGGTCATCGTCGTCCAGGCAATTTTTCCATCCTTCATGGGAAGGGGAAAATCTCCAGCCCTAAAAATTTCTTCAGGCTCGAACTCATTCTTACCTTCGATGAACGCCTGGGTAAATTTTTCGAACTTGATAGGGTCGATGTCAGGTGGTGAGACTCGATTGGGAGGCGCCTCTTTGAGTAGAGACTGACGAATCCAGTACCGCTCTTTTCTTCCTTCAACCATGGACTGTTTGCGCACAAAGCCCAGGTCAGTCATGATCCTTCCAGCCAACTGCATCTTCCCTGAAAGCCTGTGCCAATCTGGAGAATCTCCTTTATACGGAATCTCGACATTGGCCTGCTCGAGGATCTCCAGCATCGTCACTCGGTCTTTTCCATCGACATAGGAAAGAACTGAATACTCGATATCTTCAACAGTTGGCTCTTTTTTATTGGGCTGCCTCATAGACTCCTCAATAACCTTCTCAGACTTCACGATGCTGAGTCTGGGTTTTGGCTGGGGCGGAGGTGGCGGCTCCGCCGTGAAATCGATACCCATGTCACGGATCGCCGACTGAGCAATCTGTGCAACGCTCGCATTGCCGGCCCTTAGGTAGTGGACCCCATAATCTCTACAAGCTTGGGCTATACCTCGTTCAACATAATGGCTGATGAACTTAGTTCTGACAATAACAATATCGTATTTGCCATTCTTGATGCGCTCTGCCAGGGATTTTATCTTACCAGTATCCTTGTCCGTGTACACCATGTCCATGCTGTCAAAACCAAATGCAAACTGAACAGCATCAGGTTTGACACCTCGCTGAAAGTTGCAGACGAAGACGGCCCGAAGTCCTCGAGTCCATGGTCGGACCTTGCTTGCAAGCTTATGCATCAGGCCTGCTCTTGAACCCAATCTATCGACCCCTGATCTGGCTCAATATACTTTACAGACTCGAGGCCCTGTTCACCTGTTTGAGGGTTTTGAGCCCAGGTATTTGTCTGCCTATAACACCCACAGTGCCGACACACTTCAATGATCAAGACGCCGCCACCATGCCCTATGACGCCAGGATTCTCCCGTACACCCCCGACCACTTTATGGGGTGAGCACCAATCGTGGAGTCGGCCATCAATACAATGTGGCTCTCTGGGATCTACGGAGATGTCGAATGAACTACCCTCATCCTTGTCCCCGTCAGGCCACGCTAATACCGATACCCAAATCGTTGACTGGATCTCGCCCCAGTCGCCAGACTCAACATACTCACGGGCAGCTTCGTAGGCGCTCTCGGCATCCGGGTAATGAACCTCGCAATTGCCATCGTCAGCCCAAAAGCCTTGATTGGTTTTTATCTCGCTCTTCGCTTCTGAGACTTCGTCACTCCGGTCCATGTAATACCTCGATGAATATCCGACACAGCCTGACGAGACACGCCGAACATCTCGGCAATCTCTTGCTGCGTATAAGTGCCTTTTAGCTTGTAGATTTGCCTGGCATGAGACTTTGTTAGCTCCGCCTGAGAGTTCTTCTCACCACGCTGATCTGTACCATCACGGTACTTATCTTTGTGGTTGTCCATATATGAACCGTACTCCAGATTTTTTAGGGCTGGAGATTTAGATTTAGTTTTATGTCGAACGAGGCGATTTCGCGCAGGCCCTAGAAATGCTCGAGCCACCATGATGTGAACTCGCTCCACTCGCTTCCGCCCCCGCTCGTCTTGCAGCGTTACTCGAGGGTAGCCATCTCCCCCGGCTCGCTGCTTCATCAGGCGAGGCTTGCCTGTCGTCCAGCTTCGCACTCGGCCAAGATCGCTGACGTCGTAGTCGGGATATCCTGGCGCCTGACGCCAGCGCTCCGACCTCACCGACGAGCGTCTCACGGATGCCATGGTGTAGTTGTATCAGGAAAACGACCGGCTTGCCAAGGCCTCTTGCCCCTTGCGCGTCACACGGTAGACCTTCAAATCCCCTGGCGCCAGCGTCCCCGACGTCAGATGCCCCTCACGCTCGAGGACATTCAGGGGGACAGCGACAGATTGTCGAGAAAGATTCGCCCGCATAGCAATCTCCTCCGCGCAGTAAATGCCAGATTTGGCAGCGTCCAAAACACGAAAAAGCTTTCGTCTCCCAATGAAACCGAATATCATGACAGCCGCAAGAGAATAACATGCGGCGGCCAAGAGGTGAATCCTTGACCGCCGCATGTTTACCGATTTACGATTTTGTCGTAATCGGGGTGGACGTAGACGACTACGCCGTGTGTCTGACGAAAGGCGACACGGAATCGCTTGCCTTGGACAATTCCACCAGGCGTCGCCACCTGGCCTTCTTCCTCAAGCTCGACGAGCATGATTTCGAAGTTTTCAATGCCCAGTCGATCACGGATGAGTTCGTCTGCCTTAGCCCTAGCATCCGACGTGTCGGATGTTGGAGGCAAAACAACCATGATGTGTGGCAGGCGCTGCTCTCTTACGACTTTGGTCATACTTTGGCTAGAGGACACCAGCGAGGATGATGCCGCCGACAAGCAGGCAAAATACAGCAAGAGCGCCGTAACGCAGCTTGTTGTACTTGGCCGTTGCAGCCTCGTCCTTCATGAGATCCTCGTACTGCCCATCGGTGATATCACCTTTGGCGTATGCAGCTTCGATATCGCCCTTGAGGGCGTCAGCGGTTTGGTTGAAATATCTCATTATCTGCTCCTTTTCACGATAACGACTAGCACCATGCTAGTCGTGTTGGTTTTTCTCCAGCGCAAGCTGGAGAAGATCTGCGGCTTCTTCGATTTCGTTATGACCCTCTTTGCCGCGTGCAAGAAGGTCGGCTGATAGGTCGCGCAATGAGCGAATGCTCGTTTCGATTCTCTCAGAAGTTCGATAGCGCGGAACTTCGATAGGCTGAGTTTCAGTCAGGCAAGCAATCAACATTTGCTTATGCTGCCTTGCAAGCTGTCGCAGAATTTCGCCGTGCGGAAGCCCTGCCTCGTCTTGGACCTTTGCAATCTCATCGAGAGTGCGACAGGTAAGCTCTGCGAGATTCGCGGTTCGTTCCACAAAGCGATCGACCATGCGGTCATTTTACCACGTTTCCTACAAACCGAAGGGGGCGCACATGTGAGTGCAAGAGGCAATGACGGCCAGCCAAATTAGAGTAATTTTTGTAGCCTCCCACCTTGCCTGAACTCGAACGGTACGAAGTCGTTCAATCTCAAGTTCCGGTGTGACTTGAACGACGGACTTCGTTGACTTGCTGTCTTCTATAATTTCCGCCTCGATAATTTTGTTATCAGATTCAGACATTTGTCCACTCGTAGATCTCGAAAGATTTAGACCTTCGATATATACTTTCAAAGGGCTTTCTCAAGTGAACGTTATATTGCTCTGTACCGATCGAGGTTTTTCCTTCACCTGAAAGATCACGACGCACAGCGACATAAAGTCGCCCTCTTTTTTTGACATATGCCTGAGCCTCTTGCAATACTTTTTTTCGGCATCGAGGGGGCAAGACATTTAGCACGTAGATACAAGCGACGGTATCAAACTTGCCTCGCGGCTTTTTGTCATGGAAGTTTGGATCCCACTGTTCAATGGATGATGGCCAAGGGGAGGTTTGAGTCTCCTTGGCCGCGATGAACTTTGCGAGGTCTCCATGGCCGCACCCGAAGTCGAGAACCCTGCCGGCCAGCAGTCCGCGCGCCAGCAGATATTCTCCGGGAGCGGATAGCTTGCGGCGGGCACGCGCCGTACGACCTGACAGTGTAAGTCGCTCTGATGCATTCGTCATTTGGAGAGTTTGAATTTCACGTTGAGCGACACCGTGATGCCGCCATCTTCTTCTCGAGTAGAGCTTACCTCGCCTTCGATATGAAGATCCTTCATCCGAGTGTGATTCAGCAAGATATGTGATCGGTCGTAAGGATTGATCATCATTACGATTCGCTCTTCAGATTTTGCGATGTTGCTCATGGGGGATCACCAATATTAGATTTTGCGATTGAAGTGATGAAGAGCGTTAGTTCGGTGTAGACGCGTAAGAGATTTTCAAAAGTCTCCTCGGCAGACTCGAACAGATTGTAAGATGAATCAATGACACCTTTTTCGTCCACCACATTCCATCGCAGCCTATCTTCCACTTGCTCAAGCTTGATCGTTTTTGATGGTTTTTTCGATGAGACTGCGGCCAGGTTTACAAATATCAGCATTCGAGCATGCACCATCAGCAGATGGTTGAGAGCATTTTCCCTACTGGGAAATTGATCCCTTGATATATGAATGAGCATTCTATCTGAAGGCTCATTGCATAACTTCGAGGCGATCACCACTTGCCACCGGAAGCCTCCGTGGCTCTTGTAAATCCTGACCATTTAAACCTACATCACAAACCCTGAAACGAATACCTTGGATCGGGGCAGGGTCTTCGGCGTCGACATGTCCAGCTTATGTCCCCGCCAAGAGCCAACAATGTTTCGATATACATCTACCTCAATGCCCGCATTCTCAGCCTGCTCTTTGATGTATTTATCGGTAATCCAATCTGCTGACGGATCAACAAGTCGGTCGCTAAGAATGGTGAGGGATCTTTCAATATCCTCAACACTGAATTTACCGTCACCCTCTATTACAGTGTTGACGTATTTGCCGTGACACATCCTCAGCATATTCCGATCCTGCTTACTCGTCAAAGAGTAAGGGATTGCGTACACGGAGAAGTTTTCCGGAAGCTCCATCCAGATGAGAAAGATGAATTTGGGTTTGGGTTTGGCGGTTTTTTTCATCCTAGATTCCCAGGTGAGCACAGACTGCAGATGCGATGGCGGACCCAATGGCAACGAAGGTGATGACAGTTGCCCCAGGGTTCTCTCTGATTACGTTCAAGATCATTTTCTCGCCTTCAATGCTTTTGAAATGACGGGGTAAAGCTCTTTTGCATCTATCTTATCTTGCTCATGTCGACCAGCATGCTGCTGTCGATAGACATGAGGGGCAGCTTTCTCAAGCAGGGACATCGCTTTATCCGAAGATTTGGAGGGGGAAAGCCTCGCCCGTGTACCCCACCCAGCGGCGAAAGCTTCAAACATGAGGGTCCGAACCATCGCCGAATGCATCATCGGCTCATATCCCATAACCTTCACCCACTTCGCAAACTCTTTCGCCACACGCTCTTTGCGCATTGGCTTGAGCTTCGCTGCTACCTGCTTAGGCATTTTTGCCCAAGCTTCTTTTGACGGGATTCTTTTTTGGATTGCCTCGACGAGGTTCATACTGTCCTAAGCTGGACGAGGTTGTCCTCGGTTAGATTTCTCGTGCCGTGATAGACGAGGCCGATACGGATCTGGCCTAGAACTGCGGGCATATCATCCTTGTTTCCATCGCAGTATTTTGCCCGCCTCCGTTCTTCCTCACTTGCAAAAATGCGCGAGTGAGGCTGACCTCGATCAATATCCTGATCGCGCTTGCCGCCCAAGGACTGCACGATGCGGAAGTTCTTCGGGTGTCGATCCCATTTCAAAAACGGTATCGACTTCGTGTATGCGTAAAAAACAATCTCAGGGACCTGTTCAGCGATGTCGATCCATGACTCGTAGTATCTCCGGCTGAAGAAGTCGCCGCTGTCATGGATTCGGACGTGGGTTGCAGCCCGCATGCGCTGAAGATCGTCGACGATATGCTCGGTGAACTCTTCGTAACTCATGCTGTTGATGAGTTCGAGGTTACGCTCTCGAGAGTTCTTCGCCATAGGCATCCCCATCCTGCCCTGGTCGGCATAGCATATGTCTGCGCACATGCCTGCATAGGGGCAAGTCTTTTGACCCGTTGTAGACTTTAGGCGCGGAATATTGAAGCTGATAAACTTCGCCTTTCTACCGAAGCGCCGCTCCCAGGCCTTCGAAGTTTTTAGAAGCTTCTGGTTTCCGTCTGACCAGTAAAAATGACTCATACGTCTTTCACCTCCGATGCGGAGATCCTTCCCCGCCACTGGTTGCCGCCACTGTGAATTCTAGAGAGTGTCACTCTGATCTTTGGATCCTGCCCCTCAGGAGAATCATAGTCGCTATATTGACTCCTGCTATTAAGGTGGCGCCCTCGCCCCCTGTATTTTTGATGAGGCATCCTCATCCCCACGTAGCTAAATCCCATCTCCATAATGGCAGAGGTGACAACCCCAAGCTCTTCATATTCTATATTGATGAAGTATGGCTCGGGCACCTTGCCATCCTTTAGCTGATCGAGCCAGCCTTTTATTTCCTTTTTCATCACCGACTCCTAAAACCGGCCATCAGGCCTGTGAGATGTGTCACTTAAATTTTGTAGCTTGACAGGGCACATCTTCTAAGCGATAGATGCGTACCCCTCACGGGCCACCGAAAGGAAGAAGGAAGATGGCCGACAACAAGAACAAGAAGAAGAAGGCTCGCAAAGTGCGCTCTCGTAGGGAGCGAATCCGAGACATGGAAGCAAAGCTCGCAGAAGAGAAGGCCAAGGCTGCTCTTGAAGGACTCAAGACCGCCGTCAAAGATGGGCGCGTCGCTGAGGACGATCAGAAAGAGTATCGACGCCTACTGCGCTACATGAAGGTGATGGAGAAGGCGCCGACCGTCTTTGCTGCCTTCGACATGGAAGACGAGTCGGAGTCAGCCTCCAAGCTTCGTGACAACCTCATCAAAAAACTCAAATCTTTGCTCATCGAAGGTGATGAAGAAGATGACGAAGAAGAAGATGACGTTGACGAAGACGAAGAAGACGAGGACGACGACGACGACGACGACGACTGAGTCTCCATCCTCCAGATCGAAAAGCCGCTATTTAATAGCGGCTTTTTTTATTCCAAATCACTAAGGGAAGCAATGTCTTCGCTGTATATCCACTCTTCTAGTAATTCATTTGTTGCGTCTGTGAGGATATCTTTAATGGTTTCCTGATACTTTGCGAACAGCACAGCGATCTCGTACTCATCGACACCCATCTTTTCCGCAATCATCGCAAAATCTGGGTGGATAACTATCCCAGGAGTAGATGCTATGTCGTTCGCTGCCTTCATATTATTCCTAGATTATTGAATAGGTCTTTTTGAAACTTGCCAAATCTGCATGTTTTAGATGTCAAGCCGATGGGTGATACCCACGCGACATATCCTTCAAAAGGCCTACTGCAAAGTCTCTCAGGGATGAAGATCTCCCCCTCGATTCCGAAGACGGTTACGAAGTGAGTGAATGAGGGGCCATCCGCGACGGGAACTAAGATAGATCCGGCTCCGAGTCGGACCCCAGTCTCCTCCCAGAGTTCTCGTTCTGCTGCGACTGAGACAGATTCTCCTGGCTCGACTGATCCTCCTGGGAGGCCCCAGTCATGGACGGAACGACCTCGAGAGACGGCGAGGATCCTCCCATCTTCGGGTCGCTGGATGAGGCAGCAGGCTGCGCGTAGTTCCCATTCCATCTCACTGATTGTACCGCAGGTTTGTCGTAGTTTCGCTGAAGCCTGCGAACTGTCCTCTGGATGGACTTATTGACCGGATGCCCCTTTGCCAGCTCGATTACGAAGATGTGGTACCGCCACCGAAGACAAAGAAACTTCGTGTCATCAAGTCGGATATCGACCTGCCCTTCATCCTCGGGCAAAAATGTTATGAGATTAGCAATTGACAGATAGAGATTTTCCCTCTTCTCTGACTTGCCTTTCTTGTGCGTGAAAGAGGTGACAACCCCGTGCGAGTTCATCAGCATCTGACCTAGGACGCCATCGATATTCGAGATGGCACTCTCGAATTGATTGATCGAAAACATCACGTCACTCGCTTCGCCTTTTTCACTGACCTATACCTCGTACCTCGAGCGCGCCCTTTGTAGTCGACAGCCCCATCCTCGATGAGGGTATTGAGCGCCTTTCGTACTTGAAGCGGTGTCCCGCCGCACGAGTTTCCCACGTCTGGGGCGGATACCCACCCCTCATGATTCATTAGAAACTCATGAATCTTCTTGGCGAATTCTTCGCGCCCCTTAGGCGTTCTCGTATTAACGCCAGATGCAAGTGCCTTGCTCGCTTTCGCTGGGACGAGGCTCAAACGCTTTCGCCACTCCTCGGGAGACCTGGGAAGGTCTGCGAGATCTCCAAGGGTGAGATGTTGAAGGCCAACCTCATTTGCGAAATCAGCCAGATCCTTCAGGCTGATTTCGCGATGACGGCTGACGACTTGGCTAAACGCCATAATCTTAGCGTTTTCAATCGCCGAGTTATACTCGGCCTTCATTGACTTAGTTGAGCTTTCCACTTTTCCTCTTTTCGACATATCTAACGATCTCCGATACGGCATTACAGCCAAGAATTCGATCTCTTAAATCGAGACCTGGGTTGGCGGAGTCTGGCTCGCAGATATAGGCTACGTCCTCGAAGCGCTTTCCGCAAGCCGCCTCCCCATGTACGCGTATGCGGTTGTTTTCGCTATCTTCTTCGAACTCGAGCTTGCTCATCCTAGCCCTCACGGCGCCGCTTGTCGTCTGCCGCCTCGGCCTTCGCACGCTTGGCGGCTTCCCTGGCAGCCTTCTTGCGCTCGGCTGACACTCGTGCGAACTCGAGGGCCAGGTCGTACCCTGACTGCTCCTTGAGGTCGGTGCTGAACTCCCGGAACTGGATGGTGGGGTTCAAGATCCGAAGCACGGATAGCATTTTTTCATCGAGCCGCTGACCGGGGCCGAGACCTTGCTTGACGATATCGTCGAAGTTGTCGAAGAATTCTTCGTCGACATGGACATACTCCGATACGACATCTTCGAAGTCGTCACCGAGAACGCCTTTCATCATTTCAATGATTTCCTTGGTGGCGCTCTTTGAAGCCTTGGCCATTCGAATCGTGTACGAGTTCTTTGCCTTGTATTGCTCAAGGTTAATGCCTTGACCCTTTAGCTCATTGGCCTTTTCGACGGTAACCTTCGCATTCTTTTGCTGAACAGCCTGGAAGCTGCCGAGCTTCGATTCGATCAATCTCAGATCTGGCGGATGCCCTGTCTGAGCGTAGTGCTCACAGTATTGACGAAGCACAGCAGCTTTGATGATTGCCTCTGCATCGTCGATAGTCTTCTTGATGGCGCTGAGTGCCACCTTCGCACCCGCGAGCGCGTCCGCGTAGGCCGCAAGGTCGTTGCCCGAGAGCGTCTCCTCTTCATAGCGAAGCTTTGCGAGCTTAGAGAGGTTGACCTTGAGGGGGTCCTTTTTCTTCTTAGCTTTTGCTTTTTCTTTGTTGTTCGTGAATGGCTTTGAGTTCGTCATCTATTTTCTCCTGAATGGCCTCTAGCCACTCATCATCGTCCCACACTTGTACTTTGTCCACCTGTTTAATGAAGTCGAATTCTTCATCGGTGTATAAACCTTCATCGCGAAGCTCATATAAAGTCATTGACTCATACTTTTCGATCGCGTGATAAAGCGTGATTGGTGTAAATAGCCCGGTAAGGTTTGTCTTTGTGCCTATCCTGTCTTGGGGCACACCCTTTTCGTCGTATAAAAACTTGCCGCCTCTTCTGACGAAAGATCGGGCTATTTTCCACAGCTGAATGCGAGGGATGATCATGAGGAGGCGTAGGCGAGCGGCAATTTGCTTGACGGGGTCAGGGAAGTCGTTACTATGAGGCAATGCTCAGCGCGAAGACGAAGATTGCCATCAAAACGTTGTTCTTTTCTGGAATTCAGGCGATGGCCGAGTACAAGCGCTCGAGGCTCCACCGTGAGCGCGAGGACTTGGATGACCAAATCGAAGCCTACGACACCTTCATCGAAAATGCGAAAGTTTGGACGATGGGCTTTATGAGCGATTGGGCGAGGGCTGGCGGAGCAAGATCTGCAAGGGATGCAGGAGACGAGGAGACTTACTTCCATTGAAAAGCTCGAAAGCCTTAGTTCTTTCATGGCGCAAGATGCGTGTCTCGTGCGCTCGATGCAAGGCAGTCCTCGATTCAAATCGTGAAGATCACATCTGCCACGACCACGTTCGCCATCCTGGCATGAGTGCGTTTCTTGATTCGATGCTTGTTCTGGAGGCGGTAAAACAACACCGCATTTCAGCCGAAACAGCGCTCGACACTGCGGTGGCAGTATCGTTCACCTTTGCCAACCTTCCTAAATCAGAGAAGGTTGTGGCAAACAAGATACTCGAGCATGCTGGCGTCGATCCGGTCTGCCATGAATATTAACCATCCCATATTCACACTTCTGGGTAAAGCGTGGCAAGTCGAGCCTTGGGAGTTTATGACCTGGGGAGATATTGTTAATCGTCCAGAATGGCGAGAGAGGCAAAGGACGGATATCAGTCCTTCTGATCATCATCTCGCGAATCGTCTGGCACGAATTTCATTGGCGCAGTCGCGGCGCGTATTCCCGATATAAAAGCGACAATCCCCAAGAATATTCCAAGTGGCTTATCGCCTGAATACATGAACGCTGCACCTGCTCCAAGATTGGCGAATGCAAGGCCCCACCAGAATCTGGGGCTTTGTCGAGACGGGACCTTCTTCATTCGATCATTGCAGGGTGTCGGGTGAAGAGCTTTCGATACCAGGGAAGGGCTTCATACTGAGCCAGCCTCTTCCTGTACTCCTGATTTTCATCTCTGGCTTTTTCGATATCCTCATCAGCCATAAGATGAAGTACAAATCTTCTCTCGACCATAATGTTCGCCACAATCCAACGCGACTCCGGCGAGATTTCTTCGAGATCGAATTTTGCATCGACACGAACTTCCTGGGCACCCTTTCGGATAACAAGGAAGTCTTTGATCGTGACGCTTGTATCTCCTAACGCGAGAGGGGAATCATCGTCGGAGTACTCGAACTTCATCACCCATCCTCGAGGCGCTCCTGCAGCCTAAGAAGCATCGTCTCCGTCCCGCTCATATGGCGCCGAATGTCTTCGATTGCCTGCTCAGCATCCTCGAGTTTTTCATTCAGATCGAATCTCACCTGAATGGCTTCGGAGATCAGGTCTACCAGCCGAGCTTGCTGCCTTACGTCTAGCTGCACTTCACCCGAAAGAATACGGTCACGGACCAAGCCGAGCATCTCCGGCCGTTCGGTGACGATGGCGAAGTTGAATTCGCCAGGCAGCGCGATGCTGTCTTTGTCGTAAGGCTGCGTGTCAGTCATCGGCGTACTGCTCCACAAGCTCACTCATCTGCTGCTCGAAGCCTCGCTCGTAGGCGCGAGCCGAGACGTCTACGCCGGCCAGGGCGTGGAGGAGGGCGAGCCCGAAGAGGTTGTCGATGGCGACATGGAAGGGGTCGTGCTCCCACTCGTCGGGTCGGTCATCGATCAGCGGTCCCTCGATGCTGCCCGAGCCATCGGGCCGAATCGTAATCGTCGCAAAATGCGATAGTTCTACAGTGCGCTCTTCTCCATCAGACATGGTGTCTCCTTCAATAGCTTTCTTGCCAGTCATGCAGTGAATCCCCTTGAAACGTTCCCGTTTTTGAATCTATTTCTATTTGCAGCTCCGAAACATTGCTGTGGATCTCGCCTTCGATCTCGATTTCATGATCGATGCCAACCAGTAAAGATTGCTGATCTGCGCCAAGTCCGCCGTAGTTGGCGATGGAGACATCTTGAGCGTCGTCAAGATTCAAAGGCGCCAGCAGGCTCTCCTCGATCTCCTTGGTCTCGCCGCTGATGCTGTGCTTGAGCTTTACAGCAATCGACAACATGTCAGAACCTTGCTGCTCGAGCACATAGTCTTGGATGTACCACCCTTCCCAGGGCGGCTTCTTCTTAAGCACGGCAACAACATCCATGCTGTTGCTAATGTATTTTGTCGAATCCGACTCGGGTATATCGACCTCTGACACAGCCTCATCTTCGTTATCGGCATCGATGTAGCCTTCAAACTTGGCTGTGAAAATTACTTTATAGCTTGGCATTATCCAACGTGCTCCGCAAAGTTGCAAGCAGCCTGACGTGCCTGCTCTTTCGTCTCAATGGTCACAGTTCCATGCTGGGAGAACGGCGTCTTGTCGTCGCCGAATTTTTCCTCGAACAACTTGTCGCCGATGCCGAAACCGAATATAGCCCTGTGTGACCAGCCGTAATACTTCTGGTCTTTCTCGCACCATCCAATCGAGCAAACGCTGTGGTCGTCGTCGATGAGTTCTGGGCAGATCCCCATCTCCTCGAGTTGTCGAGCGAGGCCGATGGAGCCCATGTAGTGACCATCTTTACTTCGAGGAACGTTCGACATCGTTTGCTCGATGACGTCGTCTGACGGGCCGTAACGCCACGTCTCCTCCCACACGTCATAGAACTCGTGCTCGGCCACTAGCCGTTCCTTGATTTTCTCGTCAATATATTCGCTCATTTTGCCGCCATCGCTTCCTCCCGGCATTCAAGCAAGAACTCACGACGGTAACGCTCGCAGGAATCAATGGGTCCGTAGTTTGGATCTACAGTGACGCAAGTTACGAAGTAGTCCACACTTTGCTCAACGCAGGTTGGAGGCTTTTCGTAGTCAAACAAAAATGGATAGACCACGAAGCTTGCGCCGACCGCAAAGGCGGTAGAAAGAAAGCCGCTGATTAGTGTGATAGTTTGCTTGCTCATAAATCCTCCTCAATCACAGTGGCCGCATCGCGACAAATGCTTGCCTCATGGGACATACCTCGTTTATCAAACTTGGCCGCCGCTTTGCGCACAAGCACCCCAAGCTCCACGGGTTCCATGAGCGCTTTTTTCGCACCCTTCTTCGTCAGATTCTCTACGCTGTCGCCAAGCGAATCCATAATGTCCCGGCGGATCATCCGGATCTGGCCAGCAAGTGCGCATGAGATGCACCAGGCGAAATGGGCTCGAGCATTCTTACTCTCCCACTTCTTGCCAGTCAGCTGCTCGCCAAATCGTCGGATAGAGAACTCTAGATCCGAAAACCCAAGAGCATCACAGGCGATGACCCGAGCCTCGTTTTCTGCCCAGTCAATGGGTTCAGGCCTACCCTCGAATAGGGCGGCCATCTCTTCTGGATCTCGACGCTCTCTGTAATCCTTCTTGGACATTATTCGACTTTCTTCGGCTTATACTTGGTCCCGCAGTTCTTGCACCACCGCTTGCCAGTCTTTTTACTCCGGACAACGTGCGGATTATCGCAACAGCTGCGCTTCTTTTTCTTCTTTGGCTTATCAGCTTCCTCCTTCTTCTTTTTCTGAGAAGGAAGGTTTTCGATCGCGTCAGTCCATGAATCAACGAACTTCTTGGCGGACTCTCCAGGCGCCTTCTTCTTTTTCTTCTTCTTCTTCTTTTTCTTCGGTCCCACAACTTCTTTGGCGGTAGAGATCTCCTCTTTTGTTGGAGGCTCTACGAAGTCTGGGTATGGATTTTCACCACGGGCAATAGCTTCCTGAGTTTCACTCGAGTGCCACTTCCCATTGAAAACCCAAGGCCTCGCCGCCATCGAAGACTTGATCGCGGTGTCGGACCCCTTACGAAAGAGAAAGAGTCGAGAGCCTCCACGGGGTACATATCTGCGCTCGTAGTCGATCATTCCCAGCTGATAAAGCCAGGGGAAAGAGTTTGCGATTTTGAGGGTGTTAACACCCTTGCGTTTTTTCTCTTGAAGCTCGATGAGTTGCTTAGCGAAATCCTGAGACTCACATTTATCCAGGGGGCTCATCCTGGGCAAAGCTTCTGCGATCAGATCGCAGATAATCTCCGGAGGCGGATCGTAGCGTTTCGGTGGAAGTGCTGACATGCTTTACCTTGAGCGAAAATAGTTCGTATAGATCTTGGAGGGAATCGTCCCCAAGTTCAACATCTCTAGGATCCCAAAATCCGCTCTTGATAAGCCAGAGAAGATCCTGAATGTGAACCGAGCAGATACTCTTCTTACCGCCTTCACCCTCGACAGGCAAGTGCGCCCAGATGTCGCGGCCAAGGCTGAGCAGGGCAGCCCTCCGGTTACGGTCGAGGTACAGAGGGCCATCTTCGGCGAGGGACGGGTTGTCCCCCGACATGTCACACACGCTCAGGCGCCGCTTGGTCCTGTGAAGGAAGTATCTCTTGCAGTCGTGCCCGCGCGTCCACAAGAAAATCCACTCTTCATTTTCTTGAGCATTCATGCTGCACCCCACACCCAGAGCTTCTTGACACCAGGCATCTTGCCCTGGAAATGTTTGAACCTGAGGTCTCGACCGTTGCCTCCATACGACCTGTAAATGTCGACAAGGGCGACATCAGCCTTCATGTCGAAAAGCAGTTCTTTGGCATTTCCGACAACGACCTCGAGATCTTTGCCGTTGAGATCTAGCCGAGGCAAAATCCAATCGACGATGCCTTGGTCCTTCTCAATCAAGGTCACCTTCTTGACGTTGTGCTTCTTGCA
>Ga0180435_10002499_pt1 | contig 18727 bp, 13 predicted proteins | sample SS_ome_3_FD_132467 | JGI IMG/M metagenome (GOLD analysis project Ga0180435, IMG submission 132467) | Hypersaline lake sediment archaeal communities from the Salton Sea, California, USA - SS_3_S_1 metaG | ecosystem: Environmental > Aquatic > Non-marine Saline and Alkaline > Hypersaline >...
AACTGGCACCAGGTGCTGGTCTTTACCCGTACCAAACATGGTGCCAATCGGTTGGCCCAACACCTGGAAAAGGACGGACTGACCGCCGCTGCGATCCACGGCAACAAGAGCCAGGGGGCCCGTACCCGGGCGCTGGCGGGTTTCAAGTCGGGCGATATTCGCGTGCTGGTGGCTACCGATATCGCGGCACGTGGTCTGGATATCGATCAGCTGCCGCATGTGATCAACTTCGAACTGCCCAACGTGGCGGAAGACTATGTACACCGTATCGGTCGCACCGGGCGGGCCGGTTGCGAAGGCGAGGCACTGTCGCTGGTGTGTGTCGATGAAGACAAGCTGCTAGCCGATATCCAGAAGCTGATCGGTCGTGAGTTGCCCAGTGAGGTGGTCGATGGCTTTGAGCCGGACCCCTCTATCAAGCCAGAGCCAATTCAGAAAGGCCGTGGTCAGCAGCGTGGGCGCAACAACAATGGCCAGCGTCGGGCGAAAGATCAGGGTGAAGGGCAGGGTCCGCGCCAGGCCGAAGGTCGTGGCCGCAACGGCAAGCGCCGCGGAAAGCCCGGCAACAATGAGCAGCGCCCGAAAGGCAATGCCAGGGCCAGTCAAAACGCCAGTGGTAACAGCAAGCCGAAGAAAGTTATTCGGGATGAGAATGGTGACGTCAACGGCAACACCATGTTCACTGACAACAGTAACCGCGATGCCATCGCGCTGGCCGGTGGCAATGAGATTGCACGTCGCAAGCGCGGTGGTGGCAATGGCAAAAAGCGTGGCAATAGCCAACACAGTAACCGCGCAAATGGCAACGGGAACGGTCAAAACCGTCAAGCCAAGGGTAAAGATGGTCAGAACCGTGGCGGCAACAAACGGCGTCGTTCCGGCAATGGAAATCGCGGTAACTCGCCGTCATTGCTTGGCGGTTGATCAGACCTCGTAAAGAGCCGCCTCCCTGGCGGCTCTTTTTTTGTCTGGGTCGGCGATGGACTCGATCAGCGTAATTGCCTGTGTGTAGCGGTTCGGTAAGTTATTCTCCCGAGAACCAACCAGTACGTGCTCCTTGTACCAGTGATATGGCGATAACGACTCATCAATGGACGTGGCGTAGTAAGTGAAGGCCTCGATAGGCTCAAACTTTGGGGTTATCAAACTGACGGTTTTTGATTCGTAACCCGCGCCCAGGCCCTCTGCGCGATCCAGGTGCTCTCGTTCAGCCGGATCGATATGAAAAACGACGCCGAAGACCACGTCTTCAGCTTGATCGGTAAAAAAGGCATCGCACTTCGCGGAGTCATCTCTTCCTGCCTTGTGGAAGCGCAGGGAATGGTGGCTTAGCAAGGCCATAGCGACAAATTCGGCTGATGGCGTGCGCTGCCTCAGTCGTCTGTGTGACATGTTGGAGCCGTAGGAAAAATAGAGCATTCAGTTTTTTCTTCAGAGTAGAGGTATCCGGTATTTTTCTTTGGACAATTGCTCATTCCCAATCATTGCGACCCCAACGTGCGTGAGGTCCGGGCAGATCCGGACTCGTTGGTCACCCTCTGTTTCCTTCCATGCCTGTTCTTCCGAGAGGGAGACCGTTAACGTCTCGTGAAGAGCATCAGCATGACGCTTAGCCTGGCTCGCATAAAGGCACTCAATGGCATGAGCCAAGTACCGTCCCGTTTTGCTGAGGGTGTCATCGAGCAGGTACTTGCGGCGAAAATCACAAACCACATTTTCTTGTTTGATTGAGAGGAACTCAACAGGTTGCCGGGGCTAGGTTTTGGCTGGAGCCTGGATTTTGCCAAGCACAACAACGGCCAACCAGATAATCGTCAATAGCGGTAAGACACCGACATTCACCATCTCCCAGCCAAAATTGTGTTGTAGGGCGCCGGCCGATAGCGAGGCAAGGGTGACGGTGGTAAAGACCGCGAAGTCGTTGCTGGCTTGGGTTCGGGCCTTCTCAGAAGGCTCGTAGGTTTGGGTCAGCAGGGTGGTGGCGCCAATGAACAGGAAGTTCCAGCTCAAGCCCAGCAGGAACAGTGCGCTCCAGAAGTGCCACACGCTGTTGCCGCCAAGGTTGATGGCCACGCAGGCAAAGCCGAACAGTGCACCCACGCGAAGGATGGCGTGCAGGCCAAAGCGTTCGATGAGAAAACCGGTGAAGAATGATGGCGCGAACATCCCCAGCACATGCCAACTGATCACAAACGAGGTGTCGTCGAAATGGTGAGCATGGTGATCCATGGCCAGTGGAGTGGCGGTCATCACCAGCGACATGACGCCGTAGCCGAGCGTGCCGCAGATCAGGGCGATGATGTACTTGGGCTGACGTGCGATCTGCGCCAGGGGGCGTGGTGGCGGGCCAGCGTCCACTTGGTCGTCGGCTCCTCGCGGCAGTTTCAGGAAGGAAAGCACGCCGGTGGTCAGGAGGTGCAATACGATAATGGCAGCGTAGCTGCCGGCAAACTCGGCGCTGCTTATCCAGTCACGGCTGACGTTCGCGAGGTTGGGGCCGACGAAGGCGGCAATAACGCCACCTGCCATGATGAACGAAATGGCCCGTCCCTTCAGGGGTTCGTTCACCGAGTCGGCGGCAGCGAAGCGATAGTAGTTGGCGAAGCCGTTGTACATACCCATCACCGAGGAGGCCGCCACGAAACCCCAGAAATAACCGTCGAGGATTGACCAGGTTGCCAGCCCGGCACCACCGATGCCGAACAGGGTGGCAAGGATGAAGCCGTGCTTGCGGCCGATCCTGTGCATCAGGATTGCGGCCGGGATGCTGGTGAGCATGACGGCAACGAAGCCGGCGGCAAGCGGCAGGGTTGCCAGCGACTTGTCCTCAGCCAGCGCATAACCAACCAGCGCCGATGCGGTGATCATGAGCGAGTTGGCGCTCATCATCATCGCCTGGGAAAAGGCGAGGATGGGAATGTTGCGGTAGAAGGGGTTCATGGCCGGGGAATGCCTCCCCCGGCGATGGGGGAGGTGCTACTCAGATGAAAGCCAGCACTTCCTGCTCAATGGCCTGCTTGTCGATCACGGTGTTCTGCGCGATTGGCTTGTCGAACAGTGCCGCGATGATCGCCGGAATCGGCGTGTCAGCCGTCTGGGCGATGGAGTTGAGCGCGTCGATATCGTGTGCGTCGTTCTCGCCGGTCAAGGCATGCGCGATGGTGGGCGAGAACTTGGTCCACTCGGCGGTTGAGTAGACGATGCTCGGCAGTGCCTTGTCGCGACAGGTTTCCTGTGCCTTGAGGCAGGTGGCGGTGTGCGGGTCCATCAGGTAGCCGCCTTCGAAGGTGGAGCGGATGTAGCCGTTCACCTCGTCGTCGGTAGCGTAGTCGGCGGAGAAGATCGCCTGCAGCTGGAGCAGTTCCTCGTCACTGAGCTGGTAGCAGTGCTCTTCGTCGAGCTGTTGCATGAGCTCGCGGGTGCGCTCGGCGCCGAACAGGTCGTACAGCACGCGCTCGACGTTGGAGGATTTCAGGATATCCATTGCAGGTGAGGTGGTCGCCACGACGCCGCGGTCGGTCAGATCGTAGCGGCCAGTGCGCACCAGGTCAGTCAACACGTTATTGCTGTTTGACGAGATCAGTATCTTCTCTACCGGCAGGCCCATCTTCATGGCGTAGTAGCCGCCGAGAGCATTGCCGAAGTTGCCGCTGGGTACGTTCAGGTAGACCTTGTCGCCGATGCTGATAGCGCCTTGGCGAACCAGCTCCAGGTAGCTGTAGATATGATAGATCTGCTGGAAGATGATGCGTCCAAAGTTGACCGAGTTGGCCGCCGACAGCTTGGTGTGTTTTTCGGCCAGCTTGGCGTGAAAGGTATCGGAAGAGAGCAGCGATTTAAGTGCGGACTGGGCATCGTCGAAGGCGCCATGGATGCCGATGACCTTCAGGTTGGGCGCGTCCTCGGTGACCATCTGCAGGCGCTGTACATCGGAGGTGCCACCGTCCGGGTACAGGCAAGCGACTTTGACGTTGGCGCGGTTCTTAAATGTCTCGAGGGTGGCCGGACCGGTGTCACCGGAGGTCGCAGCCAGGATCAGGTAGTTTTCGCCACGCGCCTGGGCCAGCGAGGAGAGCACGATGCCGAACGGCTGCAGGGCCATGTCTTTGAAGGCGCGGGTCGGCCCGTGGTAAAGCTCGGACACGAACAGGTCGTTGCGCACCTTGACGACCGGCACCGGTTGTTGCGGATCATCGAAGCCGTCGTAAAGCGCGAGTGCCTTGTCGATCACATCGCTGTGGATATCGATCTCGTAGGCATCCAGCACGGCGCGGGCGATCTGCTTGTAGCTGCTGTCGACATGGGCGTTGAGGAATTCATTGCCGAGCTGCGGCAGGGATTCCGGCACATACAGGCCGCCGAACGATGCCATCGGATTGAGGATCGCATGTGAAAAGCTGACTTGCGCGGGGCGCATGCCGTCATTGCCGCGGGTTTCGATGAAATTCATGGCTCGAGACTGCTTTGTTCAAACAAGGCGGGCGATTATACCCGGTAAACCGCGGTATGCGGTTCAGACCTTCCAGCCCTGCAGCAGACGCTTCTCGGCACGGGCGATGTGTTCACCGTCGCCGCGTAGCACGACCACGTCGCCGCGACGTAGCAGCGGGTTGTTATCCACCGCAATGCGTTCGCCTTCGCGCTTGATGAACTCCACGCTGACTTCCAACTCGTCCACGCACAGGTCTGAGAGGTATTTGCCGACGGCGGCGGCGCGCTCCTGCAGGGACACGGCGTGCAGTTGCAGGTCGTCGATTTCGGCATCGAGCTCTACTTCGTCACCGTGGAAGACGCCGCGCAGGTGGGCATAGTGTTCATCCCGGGTACGTTCGATCAGGCGTTCCACTTCAGCGTGGTCGATGCCGACCAGTTCCAGGGTGCGCGCGGCCACTACCAGGCTGGATTCCAGCGATTCGGGTATCACGGTGGTGGCACCAAGGCGTTCGAAGTCTTCCATGTGGTGATCGTTGCGGGTGCGTACCACGATGGGCAGATCGGCGTTCAGGCCTCGCGCCACGTGCAGGATGCGCTCTGCCAGGTGCCGGTCGTGAAAGGTAATGACCAATGCCGACGCATTTTTGATGCCGGATTTTTCCAGTATCTCGGGATGCGAGGTGTCACCGTAGTGCACCGGCTCGCCGGCCTCGAATGCCTCGCGGATCAGCTTGGAATCCACGTCCAGCGCCAGGTACGGCATCTCTTCTTCGCGCAGGAAGCGCCCCAGGTTCTGACCAACCCGGCCGAAACCGGCGATGATCACGTGGCCGCTGTCGTCCGCGTGACTGTCGGCAAGCGCCATTTCCTGCTGTTCGCGCTGATCCGCGTAACTCCCGGACAGTCGGCGGGCCAGTTCGCCGTTGTAGCGAATCAGCAGCGGGGCGATCGCCATGCTGATCACCAGTGCTGCGAGAATGGGCTGGACCTGCTCGCTGCTGACAAGGCCGTGCGTCAACGCCAGCGCCAGCAGGGCGAAGCCGAACTCACCTCCCTGGCCGAGCACGACACCGGTGCGGATAGCGACCCCGAGGTTGCGTTGCCCGGCCCAGGCCAGCAGTACGATCAGCCCACCCTTGCCGACGACCACCCCCGCGGTCAGAAGCAGGGCCCAGTGCCAGGTTTCCGGTAACACGGAGAGGTTGAGTTGGGTGCCCACGGTGACGAAGAACAGGCCGAGTAATACGTCACGGAAGGGACGGATCTCGGTCTCGATCTGGTGGCGGTATTCGGTTTCAGCCAGCATCACGCCGGCCAGGAAGGCCCCGAGCGCCAGCGATAGACCCATCTGGTAGGTTGCCCAGGCCGCAGCCAGCGACAGCAGCAGTATGGCCAGGGTGAACAACTCCACCGAGTAGGAGGCGGTCACCCAGGCGAGGACGGGGCGAAGCAACCAGTGACCCACTGCGAACATGATGCCGAACGCCAGGACGGCCTTGAGCAACGAGATCAGGAGTGCACTGCCGATGGCATCGCCGCCACCGGCCAGGATCGGTATGCTGACCAGGAAAGGCACTACCGCCAGATCCTGAAAAAGCAATATTCCCAAGGCGTTACGACCATGTCGTGAATGCATTTCGAGCTGTTCCTGCAGCTGTTTCACGACGATGGCGGTGGACGACAGCGCCAGTGCGCCGCCGACCGCGAGGGCTGATTCCCAGCTCATGCCACTCCACATCGCCAGCAGGATGGTGGAGAGGGTGGATAGCACGACCTGCAGGCCGCCCAAGCCGATCAGTACCCGGCGCATGGCCAGCAGGTGAGCAATCGAGACCTCCAGGCCGATCATGAACAGCAGGAAGACCACGCCCAGTTCGGCGAGGAACTCGATTTCGTGCCCACCGGGAATCCAGCCTATGGCGTGCTCGCCGAAGACCGCGCCGACCAAAAGATAGCCAAGGATCGGTGGCAGATGCAGGCGCCGCACGAGGGCCACTGCAAGCACAGAAAGGAGCAGGAGAACCAGAATGCCGTCGAGTACTGAGTGGTCCATTGGGAGAAGCCGGGAGAATACGCTCGGGCAGGCGGAACGTGTTGCCTTTGCGTTTATAGGGTTAATCGTAAGATAATGGTTCGCTTATCTAGTTGTTCTATCGGCAGCTGATGATTTTCTGAAATTCCAAACCAAAAAAGTTCCGAAGTGCCAATGAATACGCCAGCTGACTCTGACTCGAACGCCGAAGCGCCTGCAGTATTGAATAAAAAGCAAATTATTGCAGCCCTGATTTTCCTTGCGATGGCCGTTGGTATGGCCCAGGTTGTGCCGACCGTCGAGATCGCCTGGGTGAGCGCGATTCTGCTGTTCACCATCTACCTGTTTGCCTTTGAGGTCGTGGGGGTGGACGTGGCAGCCGCGACGGTGATGGTGCTGCTCGGCCTGACCACGCTGGTGGCGCCTTTCATGGGGCTGGAGCAGGGGCTGGTCGATACCCAGCACCTGTTTGATGGCTTTTCCTCGAACGCTGTGATCTCGATCATTGCGGTCATGATTATCGGTGCCGGCCTGGACAAGACCGGTGTCATGACCAAGGTGGCTGCCTTCATCCTGAAGATCGGCGGCAAGACCGAGGCCCGCATCATCCCGATCATCTCTGCGACCGTGGGTTTCATTTCCTCCTTCATGCAGAACGTCGGCGCCGCCGCGTTGTTCCTGCCGGTGGTCGCACGTATTTCTGCGCGTTCGGGTCTGCCGATGTCGCGCCTGCTGATGCCGATGGGCTTTACCGCGATCCTGGGCGGCACCGTCACCATGGTCGGCTCCAGCCCGCTCATTCTTCTGAATGATCTGATCCTGACCTCCAACACCGCGCTGCCGCAGGAGCAGCAGATGGATACCTGGAGCCTTTTCTCGGTCACCCCGGTCGGCGTGGCCCTGGTGGCGACTGGCATCATTTACTTTGTCATTGCCGGTCGCTTCGTGCTGCCTTCCACCAAGAGCGAGAGCAATACCACCGGTTCCGACCCGATGAGCTATTTCCGTGATGTCTACGGCGTTGACTATTGCCTGACCGAGGTGGTGGTGCCGGACGACAGCGAACTGGTTGGCAAGGCATTGGACGATGTCGAAACCACCTACCGGGTACGCATCATTGCCAGCAAGCTGGCAGGTTCCGAAACCAACGTTGGTCCGGGTACCGTGGCGCGTGATCTGCAGGTTACTTCCGGCATGGTGCTGGGCGTGGTGGCAGACCCAAAAGACCTGGAGTTTTTCGTCGAGAAGTACAATCTGAACAAGCGCGACCAGCTACGCACCTTCTCTGAGGCACTGTCCCCGGCCAAGGCCGGTATCGCCGAGGTGGTTATTCCGCCGGGCTCCAAGCTGGTCGGCAAGAGTGCTCGCGACGTGTGGATGCGCAAGACCTACGGTCTGGCCATGGTTGGCCTGCATCGCAGTGGTGAGACCATGCGCGAGGGTGACGACATTCGTAACATGCCGTTCCAGGCCGGTGACACCTTAGTGTGTCATACGCCTTGGTTGGTGCTGGAGCGTATCGAGAAAGACAATGACTTCGTGGTGGTTACCACCGAATACCCGCGTGCTGAAGAAGAACGCCCGCAAAAAGTCCGCTGGGCTGGCCTGTTCTTTGCGGTGGCCCTGTTCATGGTGCTGTTTACCGATATCCGCCTGTCTGTCGCGCTGCTGACCGGTGCCATGGGCATGGTGCTGTCCGGCGTACTCAAGATCGAAGAGGCGTACGATGCGGTCAGCTGGAAGACGGTATTCCTCCTGGCCTCCCTGATTCCGCTCGGTCTTGCAGTGGAGACTACCGGCACCGCCAAGTGGATCGCAGAAGAGGTGGTCGCCATGGTCGGCGGCGCCGCGCCCTGGATGATCCAGGCTGCCATCGCGGTCCTGGCTACCTTCTTTACCCTGGTAATGTCCAACGTGGGTGCCACCGTGCTGCTGGTACCGCTGGCAGTCAATATCGCCATCCAGGTAGGTGCGGACCCGGCCGTATACGCGCTGACCGTGGCCATCGCCACCTCGAACTCCTTCCTGATCCCGACCCACCAGGTCAATGCCTTGATCATGGGCCCAGCCGGCTACCGCGTGCCCGACTTCATGCGCGCCGGCGGGATTATGACCGTGCTGTTCCTGGTTGTGATGCTATTGATGATGAACCTGGTTTTCTGATTCTGATCGGAACCGAAACCAAAAAGCCGGGGCATCTGCTCCGGCTTTTTTGTCGCTGTTTGCGGCGCCAGGTGATCAGTTGTTTGTGATCCAAAGCGTACGGTAAGGCGTTAACGTCAGCGTATGGTCGATGGACGCGTAGCTTTCACCGCTGATCAGGTCACGCCATTCGTCGGTAACCACCAGGTTGATATCCGACAGCGTCAGTTCCTGCGGTTGGTCGCTGATGTTGGTGATACAGAAAATGCTCTGGCGGCGGTCCATGCTCTGACGCCAGAAGCCGAACAGCTGTTTGCCGATCTGCAGGGTGAACTGCGTGGCGTTGGGATGAAACGCCGGTTGTTGCTTGCGTAGCTGGATCAGGTGTTTGAGACGCTCGAACATCTGGTGATGCTGGGTGTGCGGGTCGGCGAGGTGTTTTTCGAGCTCGTCCAGATCCCACTGATGACGGTTGATCGCGCGGTTGTTTCCGGTGTGTTCAACGCGGTCATGGTCGTTACCGCTTGCCAGCAGGCTATGCACATAGAAGGCCGGGATGCCTTCCAGGCCCAACATGATCGCGTGTGCTGCAATGAAGCGTTCCTTGCCCCATTTGTCCGGCCCTTCAGTAGTGCCCTGTAAGGCATCGAACAGCGAAATATTGACCTCGTAGGCCTTGCGGCCGCCACTGGCGTCGTCGCGCCAGGAAACCAGTCCACCAAAGTTCTGCATGGTGTTGATGAATGCCCCGATTTCGTCGTCGCTGAGCAGGCCTTCCGCCGGGCGCAGGCCAATACCATCATGTGAGGCGATAAAGTTGAAATAAGTGGTGCCATTCTGTGCCGGAGGCATGCACATCAACCACTGACTCAGGTAAGTACTGTTACCCGAGATCAGAGTGTTGACCAACAACGGTGGTAGCGAAAAGTTATAGATGGCATGCGCTTCGTTGGCATTGCCGAAATAAGTCAGGTTTTCGCGGTTGGGGATGTTGGTCTCGGTGATGATCATCGCTTCGGGAGCCGCATGCTCGATAAGCGTGCGCAGCAAGCGGATCATCTCGTGAGTCTCTTCAAGATTGATACAGGTGGTCCCGACTTTCTTCCACAGGAAGGCCACCGCATCCAGTCGAAAGATATGCACACCCTGATCCAGGTACAGGCGGACGATGCGCACGAATTCTTTGAGCACTTGCGGGTTATGGAAATTCAGGTCGACCTGGTCGTGACTGAAGGTGCACCAGACCAGGCGCATACCGTCGGCAGTTTCGGTTTCCCGAAGCAGCGCGCTGGTGCGTGGCCGCACTACTTGCGATAGGTCGTCACTGGGTGAGGCGGTGACGAAGAAGCTTTTTCCCGGTTCGACGCCTTGTTTGAAGTTCTCGAACCATTGGCTGCGGCTTGAGCAGTGATTGATCACCAGGTCCGCCATCAGGCGATAGTCACTGGCAATGGCCTGGATATCCGGCCAGTCGCCCAGCGCTTCGTTGACCGCGGCGAAGTTGATCACCGCGAAACCATCGTCAGAACTCCAGGGGAAGAAGGGCAGGATGTGCACCGCGTTGACCATGCCTTCCAGATGCTTGTTCAAAAAACTGTGCAGGGTGACCAGTGGCTTTTCGTCATCCTTTTTGATGCTGTCGCCATAGGTGATCATGGCGATGTCGCCCTGGTCCCACAGGTTGCGGTGTGCTGCCACCTCGCAGCAGGTTTCCTCCAGACGCATCAGTTCGAGCAGTTCCTGGGCCAGTAGCGTTGTGCTTTCAGCCAGTTCCACTTCGGCATAGATGGTATCGAGATGATGCGTGATGCGTTGTTGCAGTTGGGTGATCTGGTCAGTCATCGGGGGCTTTCGTTCAGGCGGAAAAATCTTTCTGGTCGGCTTCAACCGCGGCGGCCAGGCGTTCGAAAATGTCGGGCATGGCGCTGACAACGCGGTTCCAGCTGGGGATGAACGGTGTTTCCATGGGTTTTTCGAGGAACACCTTGCCGGCTTCCATGATGTTGCACGCGAACAGTTCCACTGCCTGTTCCTCTTCATGGATATCGAAGCTGAGACCATTCATGATGGCGTCGTTGCGATATGTCTCGACAAAATCCAGGGCAATACGGAAGTAGGTCGCCTTGAGCGTGCGGAAGGTCTCCTGGTTGAACACATGCCCCTGGGTCGCAAGTTTGCGGAACAGGGCCTTGGCGATATCGATGGACATGCGCGACAGGCCGGCCCGCTTGTCCTCCAGGGAAAGTTCCTGGTGCTTGTGGTCGTAGACGTCGGCTATGTCGACCTGGCACAGGCGGTTGTTGGCATAGTTGCGGTGCATCTCGGAGAGAACGCCGATCTCCAGGCCCCAGTCACTGGGGATGCGAATATCGTTCAGCACGTCGCGGCGGAAGGAAAACTCGCCCGCCAGCACATAGCGGTAGCTATCCATGTAGTTGAGGTATTCGCTTTCACCGAAGACCTTCTTTAGTGCGCGGATCAATGGGGTGACCAGCAGGCGCGAGACGCGCCCATTGATGCGCCCGTCAGCAACACGCGCGTAATAGCCCTTGCAGAACTCGTAGCTGAACAGGGGGTTGGCGACCGGGTAGATGAGGCGGGCCAGCTGGTCGCGCTTGTAGGTGAGGATATCGCAGTCGTGCAGGGCGACCGATTCGGCTTTGCCCGAGGCCAACGTGTAGCCCATGCAGTACCAGACGTTACGTCCCTTGCCTGGCTCCTTGGGGGCGAGATCCTGGGCCTGCAATTCGGCATCGATTTCGCGCAGGCGGGGGCCATCGTTCCACAGGACGCAATGGTTTTGCGGCAGGTCATCGAAGAATTTCAGGGCATGCCGGTATTGGTCCTGGTTGGCACGGTCCAGGCCGATAACGATCTGCGATAGATAAGGCGCCTTCTGTAGTTCGCGCACGATCCTCGGCAGCGCCTCGGTTTCAAGTTCGGAATACAGCGAGGGCAGGATCAGCGCCATCGGCCGTTGCTGACTGAATTTGACCAACTCGGTTTCCAGTTCTTCGACGGACCGGTCCGAAAGGTTATGCAGCGTTGTGATGATGCCGTTCTGATGAAAATCAGCCATGTTGGTTTACCTTGGGGAAGCATGTAACTTGGTCAGTATTTTTTGCACGCCTTCGTCCCAGCCCTTGGGGCCGGTGAGGGTGCTGATGGTTATTGATTTGCTGCGTTGCAGTGTGGGCGGTGCATGCACGGGGGAGCGTACGATCAGCGCATGATCTGCGGCCTCGAGCATGCCAACGTCGTTCTGGCTGTCGCCGATGGCGATGCTCTGTGGCGGCTTGCCGTTCGCCGTGCGGCGGTATTGTTCGTTCAGCCAGCGTAGTGCGGTTCCCTTGTCGCACATGCCGGAGACATGCAGGAAACGTCCGCCCTGTAGAACCCGTGCTCCCATTTGTTGCAATTCAGCGATGAACGTTTCGCGATCTTCTTCGTTGCCCAGCCATTGGACCGGTTCCCCGTATTCCCGTTGCCTGGCAAGGCTTGCATCGGCGGTGCTCAGGCCCGTGGCCTGGACGATTTCGTCCATGGCCATACGGCTGAATGAGGTGAACTTCGCTTCTGCCGCCAGCGAAGCTGACACCTGCTGCAGCACGCCAAGCCAATATACATGTGGCTCGGAGAACTCCTTGACCCAGAACCCATCCCGCTCGGAGCTGCCTTGCGGCTGTTGTTCGAAGTAGCCCGTCGGGATGAATACCGCGGCACCGTTCTCCACGATGAAAGGATGCCAGTTGTTGAGCGCTTCGCGCAAAACCAGCACCTCGGCGCGCGTCTTGCTGGTGCAGGGAACGACCGGAATGTCTGCCTGTTCGAGTTCATGCAGCAGGCTTTCGGCTGGTTCGAATGAGTAGTCGTCGTGATCCAGCAGTGAACCATCGAGATCCGTGTAGATCGCAATTGCCGTCATGACAGGTGCACCGAGTTGGGGGTGGTTGCTTCGATGATCTCCCTGTTGGTATCGAGTTTGAACAGAAAGTGCATTTGCTGAGGCAGTGTCTTGAGTGCATGCTCGGTCAGGCGCTGGTAATGGTGGATAAAGTGCATGAGTTGCAGCGGTGACATGATGTGGGTGTCCATATCGCCGGTTTTTTCCGCGAGCTTCTGCTCCTGCTCCAGACGCCATTGGTAGACGCTGTCAAAAGAAGGGGCCTGCAGCATGATCCAGACATCGACCATCGAATGGATTGATGGGTAGTGCCGTTTGAGCTGGGAGTTCACATACGCACGCCATTTGCCGTCCGGGTCCGCCTGGGCTTCGAGTTCATTGATGGGTTCCGAGAGAAGGGCGTCGTCCTGGGCTTCTACGCCGAGACACCAGCCTTCAATAATCACCAGGTCGAGTGGAGCCTCGATCCGCTGCCATTGCGTGGTCGGCAAGCGGTCGTCCCGTGCCTTGTCGAAACGCGGCACCGAGACCTTGCCAGTCTCACTTACCAGCGCCTGCAAGGTTTTTCGCATCAATTTTGTGTCGTGCGTGCCAGGTACGCCGCGTGTCGCCAGCAATGGGTGCTCGGTTTCAGCCAACTGTTGACGCGATTGTCGGGTGAGATAGAAATCGTCGATCGACAGGTCGACCACGTTCAGCTCGTAAAGCTGATTCAGCAGCAGGGCCAACAACGAGGCCAGGGTGCTCTTGCCCGATCCCTGGCTGCCATTGATGCCCACGACAAGGGGGCGTTGTGCCTCCTTCCGATGTTCGGCCAATGCGTTCGCCAAGGGAGAAAACCTGCGTTCGACGTGGGATAGGTAGTTTCCTGGAAGTTGGTGTACTTGCAGAAACTGCTGCAGGGCCTGGTCTTGTGTCACGGGATCAACGGGCTCCGATTCGGCCGGTCAGAATGTTTCTGTGAGTCCAAGCAAATTCTGTGCACATTTCCACGAAGTCTTCAAACGTCGATCCAGCTTGGGGTGGTGTGCACCGAATTGGTGTGGTCCCTATAGCCAAATTGGTTCGGACGGGCCGGATGTGCACGTTATTGGTGCAAATCGATGGACAAGGGCTGGTTGTTCCCTTCAAATCGGTTCGAACTAGGTTTGCCATATTGTCAGGTTTCATTGTTGTGCGGTTGGTGTAGTTTTTCACCGGTAGTAGGTGAACACACTTATGCGTGCGAGGAACGGCATCATGCAACTTTGGCTTAGGGTGGTTACGAACTCGTGGTTTGCCTTCGGACTTGTGGCAAGCCAAGGATTGATGGCTGGTGAAACCGATCGGATTCCGCCCTCCGGTTTGGCAAAGGCCTTGTTGGAACGGGGTTTGGCTGTTGAATCGTCCGACGTCCAGATAGCAGACGCCAAGCCGGCGCCGGAGTCAAAGGAACCGGAGTCATCTGCCAGGCCGAATAGTCTGGCGACACAATTGAGCGGAGAGCTTGAAGAAAAAGGCTGGACGAAAGCTAAGTCTGCAGACGGGACTACCTATTATTTCCCACCCGTAACCCGCGAGGCGGAACCGCCAGCTGCGCGTCAGCCGGAGTCACTGGTCGGGCAGTTGCGCCAAGAATTGGAGAGCAACGCCTGGATATCCGTTGCGGCTGAAGACGGGGCTGTGTATTACTATCCACCGGCGCTCGCAGAGCCGAACGTCAAGGCTGCGGGTGATAAAGCAGCACAGGCCGAAGCGACCCTGGCGGATAATCTGCGCTCGCAACTGGAAAAGCGTGGGTGGGTTTCGGCACCGTCTGGTGACGGTGGTACCTATTACTTTCCCCCCAATCCTGCTTTTGTGTCGGACGCACAGTCGGCACCTGCAGTCGCCGAATCCGAAGAGACGGTTGCGCAGGAGGTGGAACCGACAACGGAACCCGCACAGGCTGCCGGCCCGGTTGCCACTGTGGAGGAGTCCCGGCCTGCGGCTCAGTCAGCTGATACGGCATCAATGGCAATAGACGCTGATACCGACGCGGCTACCAGCGGGAAAGCAGGGCAGCCCCAAGAGGTGGCCGAAGAAACGCCTGTGTCGAAGGAAGATGCCGATGTTGCTGAAACTGTTCAGCGCGCACCCTGGGCACATGCTCCGCCGTACGCTTGGCCGCCACATGCTTACCGGCCTCCGCCCCATGCGCGCATGATGCCGCACACACGGGGTCATCGGCGAGGGGCGCCGCCAGGCTGGTATCGTCCACCACCGCCGCAACCACGGGCCTATGGTGTGCCGCCGGTTCCGCCCTGGGCTGCTTACGGTGGTCGTTGAGGGTCAGCTCAGATCATAGCGTTTAATCAAGCGATACAGGTTTCTCTCGCTGACGCCCATGATGTTGGCGATTTTGGAACGATGTCCATCGTGTCTGCGGATCAGGTAGGCGAGGTAGTCGTGTTGAATCTGGTCCAGCGTGGGTTCGTGTTCGAATCCCCCGGTCGGTGCCTGAACAGCAGAGGTGGTACTGAGGGTGATGTGTTGCGGCAGTATTTCCGGCTTGCCGCGAGATAGGATGATGGCGCGTTCCACGACGTTGCGCAGCTCACGGATATTCCCCGGCCAGTCATACTGCAGCATAAATTTCAGCGCTTCGTCCGACAGGCGTTGATCGAGCCGCCGCGAGAAGTTGTGATGGTCCATGAAGTGCTGCACCAGCGCAGGAATGTCCTGCTTGCGGTCGCGTAGCGACGGGGCATCCAGAACGAAAGCGCTCAGGCGGTAATACAGGTCGGTGCGGAAAGTGCCATCCCGCCCCATCTTCTCCAGGTTGCGGTGGGTAGCGGCAACCACGCGCACGTTAGCCGGCAGTTCGCGATTGCCACCGAGTCGACGAAAACGACCGGTTTCCAGCACCCGCAGTAGCTTCGCCTGGATGGACAGCTCGATCTCTCCGATCTCGTCCAGAAACAGAGTGCCACCCTCGGCAGCTTCGATTAGGCCTTTCTTCTGTTTGTCAGCCCCGGTGAAGGCGCCGCGTTCATGCCCGAACAGTTCCGATTCGAAGAGCTTTTCCTGCAGCGTGCAGCAATCCACGGCAACAAAGTTTCCTTGTGAGCGTTCGCTCAAATCGTGGATGGCGCGCGCGACCAGTTCCTTGCCTGAGCCGCTTTCTCCCTGGATCAGTACGGTCATGTCACTCGGCGCGACGGCGCCAAGCATTTCCTGCATCGACCTTAGCGCGGGGCTGTCCCCCACGATGTAACTGGTTTTGTTCGAATTTGCCCGTGCCTTGCAGAACTGGTGTTCCTGGCGGAGGCGCGCATTCTCCAGAACGCGTTGTACGGTGACTTCAAGTTCCTCCGGGTTGACCGGCTTGACCAGGTACTCGGCGGCACCGGAATGCATGGCCGCGACGGCGTCCCGTACAGAACCGTAGGCCGTCAGTATGATCACGGGGGCCTGCTCGCAAAGCCAGGGGAGTTGGTCCAAGCTGTCACCGTCGGGGAGGCGTGCATCGCTGAGAATCAGGTGAGGTTCGTGTTCTTTGAAGTAACCCCGGGCGTCGGCAAGGTTGTTGATGCCGGTTACCTGGAAACCGCCCCGGGACAGTTGGTCGCACAAAAGGCGATTGAGGGAAGTATCGTCTTCGATGACCAGGATTTTGCGTTTCATGATTCTTCCTTCGGTTGCCAGTCGGCATTGCGCAGGGCAACGCTGAAGCGTGCACCTCCCAGCGCCGATGGTCTGACATGGATCTCGCCGCCATGACGTGTGACCAGTGACTTGGCGATCGCAAGACCGAGGCCGCTGCCCGTGGTGCCGTCATGGCGCCGACTGAAGAATGGGTCGAATATGCGCTCAACGTCTTTCGGAAAAACGCCGTGGCCGTTGTCTTCCACGATCAGGTTCACAAAGGGGCCTTCGCTGGTGGTGGTGATCCTGATCACTCCGCCGTTGGAAAGGGCATGGAATGCGTTCTGTACCAGGTTGAGAATGATCATCCGTAGTTCGCTGTCGGTGGCCAACAGGCGCGGGTTGTTTTCGTCCAGTTGTGTCTGGATCTGTAACTCCCTCTGTTCGGCTTCAAAGTTGAGCAGCGACAGGGTTTCCTCAGTACAGGTATTGAGATCGACCAGTTCCGTGTGTTGCGGTGGCAGCGTACTGAGTTTCAACAAGCGATCGCTGACCGCAATGCATCGCTGGATTTCCCGGTTGGCGAGTTCCAGGTAATCGCTGCGCGCCTGTTGATCGGAGTTGTCTTTCTGCAGGTAGGAGAAGGCCATTTGCAGCGAGGTCAGGGGGTTGCGAATCTCGTGAGCGACGCCAGCGGCGAGTTGGCCAAGGTCTGCAAGCTTCTGCTCATGCGAGTAGTGCATCTGGTCTTCCAGGTTGCGAATGGACTCGACAACAAAGAAGGCGTCGCTGCCATCGTGTCGGAAGTGCAATGGGGCAGCATAAACCTCGCACTCGAATTCCGTGCCATCGGTGCGTTTGTGCCGGTCAAGAAACTTGATGGGTTCCGGGCTCTCGCGCAGTTCCCGGATCGGGCAGGTGACCAGCGTGGCGATGCATGGGGCGTCGTTGAGATGGCTGGACCGGTGGCAGCAGGTGTTGAGTACAGTGTCGGGTGAGATGCCTAGTTGTTCGCAATAGGCGTTGTTGGCGGCGATGATGTTGTAGTTGTTGTCGATCACCCTTACCCCATCGGGGATCGCGTCAATCAGCGCCTGCTGAAAGGCTTCGCGGGTTTTCAGGTCTTGCATGGCTTTCTGCAGGTTGCCTGCCATGGTGTTGAACGTGTGTCCCAGCTGAGCCAATTCGTCGTGCCCCTGAATATCCACTCGTGCGCGGAGATTACCCTGCGATACGGCGCTGCTGGCGGAGTTGAGGCGGGACACTGGAACCAGCACCATGTTCTGCGTGAACCACCAGCCACCCCACAGGGTGATGAACAGTACGACTACACCGGCGCCCATCAACAGCAGGGTGGTGTTGAGCGCTTCGCGACGTAATAGCCCTGCGTTGTAGTCGACCACCAGCATGCCTGTGTACGGTTTGCTTGAGCTGTCTCCATGACAAGTTACGCACGCATCGCCGTTTGGCACCGGTGTGACGCTACGCAATACCTCGTTGCCCAGCTCGTCCTGAAGAAACATATGGGTGGGGCGTTCCGCCGAGGATTTATCGTGGCAGGAAACACAGCCTTCGCCGCGGTCTGCCAAGGGGTTGGTGTTACGCAACGACTCAAGCGAGCTGAAACGGATGTTGCCGTCTCGATTGCTGAGCATGACGTTGGTGATTCCGGGTTGTTCAGTAAGGCGATCGATAAGTTTGCGTAAAGCCTGATCGTCCTGATCGATCAGCGGCTGCTCCATCGAGGCCAACAGCAGTTGCGCCATCTGGTGTGCCGACTGGGTGCGGGATTCGAGGAGCTGTGATTGGTACATCACCGAGAGCATCACGACGAACGCGATGCCAGTGGCGACCAACCCGCTCAGCAGGCCGAACAGGTATTTCTGCGATAAACCCAGGTTGAGTTTGTTGATGTGTTCGGCAATCAATGGCTTTTCCAGCTCCACCTAACAGAGATAGGGATGTACCCAAACTGGTTAGTAAGCAAGCTGCCTGCCATATTCGTATCCTATTGAAAGCAAAGGAAAAGCTGGCGCAACGTCCATTATTTACCATCGCATAACCTGACATAATGGCAGAAGTCCGGAGCCAGGGTATTGCGCTGGGTCAGAGATCTGTCGCACAACCTTTACCCGTCGAGAGTGTCGTTTTGGGCAAGGTATCCCCGCATCTACGACGAGTTCCTTTCGTTGAAGACACCCGCAGTGGTTCCTTGCTCACTCATTCCTTTTCCTCTGTATGGGGGTTCTACGCCACCGTCTCGGAGATACCCGGTACCTGACGGCTTGGCAGAGCGCGCCTGTCAGATTGGCAGAAGGGGTGACAGGTTGCCTCCATTCCGTCGCCAGCATCCCAAAAAAATACCTTGAAAAACAGTCGGTAAGAGAGCCAGGCCGAAGTGGCATGGGGGTTGCTCTATGCACTTTGCGAGGTGCCACTCGCGTGATGAATAAAGAGCCCGCCGAAATGGCTTGAACAAATGGGGGAGGAACGATGGTGAGGATGCCGACGGTTGTAGTATTGGCCATCTTTTCGAATTCGGTTTCGTGTGTGTTGGCCACCGAGCCGCCGGTAGCCGGCGTGGACCCGCATCAGCGTCCTGCCGGTGC
>Ga0180435_10002500_pt1 | contig 18722 bp, 17 predicted proteins | sample SS_ome_3_FD_132467 | JGI IMG/M metagenome (GOLD analysis project Ga0180435, IMG submission 132467) | Hypersaline lake sediment archaeal communities from the Salton Sea, California, USA - SS_3_S_1 metaG | ecosystem: Environmental > Aquatic > Non-marine Saline and Alkaline > Hypersaline >...
CCTGGTCGCCGGCTACCTGATCTGGACGCTCCGCGGCAGCTACCTCGTCGCCAGCCTACTCGCCTCCACACCACTCTGGTCCATGATGGACCCCCTCCCCATGCTCGAATTCGCCGACTCAGAGGCGAACAAGTCAAGATGCGAAGAAAAACGTCAGAAGTCGCGTCGGGGGTCGTGACCTTCTGGTTTTTCGATTCTCAAAACCCGGTTTCTTCGCACTTGTTTGCCGATCCCTACCAGTCGAATTATCGCGATTCAGCTCGTGTCGTGTGTTGGGATTCTGCGCGGTTTCAAGCGCGCGTGAATATGGCCTTGATGTGCCGCCACTGGAAATCGACTTGTCATCGTGTAGGCTAGTTGTTGACCCGTGGTTGTCTGTACCACGATTCGCCGCTCGTTGATAACACACCCCAACTGGATGCCAACATGAAACACCCCCCTACGAACTCCCCTTCGAAAACGGTCTACTTGCTCAACAGTCTTTCCATATCTGCTCTTCCGCTCTTGATCGTTGTTCCGCTAGTTTTCTGCGCTGCACAACCAACTTTCGCCAAAGAAGGGGGTGCGCCCAACGTCATCTTCATCATGGCGGATGACATGGGATATGGCGACCCGAAGTGCAACAACCCGAATTCCAAAATCCCGACGCCGGCGTTTGATCGGTTGGCTGCCGAGGGGATGTCGTTCACCGACGCCCATACCGGGTCGGCCGTCTGCACACCGACGCGTTATGGCGTGGTGACGGGCCGTTACTGCTGGCGCTCGCGGCTGAAGCGCGGCGTGCTCGTCGGCTACAGCAGCCATCTGATCGAAGACGGCCGCGAGACCGTTGCCGACATGCTGAAGAAGTCGGGATACAACACGGCCATCATCGGCAAATGGCATCTCGGTCTCGACTTTGCTCCGATTGCTGAAGACGCTGACCGCACGAAGATGAAAGCCGGCGGGGTCGACTGGCGGTTCGACTACACCAAACCACTAACCCACGGTCCGCACGTTTTGGGTTTTGATTACAGCTACATCATCCCGGCCTCTCTCGACTTCCCACCTTATATCTACATCGAAGATGGTCGGGTGGTCGATCTGCCAACCGTCGAACAATCCTCGGTGAGCTTCCCCCGATTTCTGCGTCGCGGCGAACGGGCTCCGCTGCTGGACATGGAAGACTGCCTCGACGACCTGACGACGAAGACCGTCGAATACCTGGAAAAACAAAGCAAGTCCGACAAACCGTTCTTTCTTTACTTCCCCCTGACCGCGCCCCACAAACCGGCCTGGCCGGATGAACGATTCGTCGGTAAATCGGGCTTGGGCCCCTACGGCGACTTCGTGATCCAGGTCGATGCAACGGTCGGCCGTGTGCTCGACGCCCTTGACCAGTACGAACTTGCCGACGACACGTTGATCTTCTACACGAGCGACAACGGTTCGTACATGTTTCGCCATGACGAGGACGAGCCGGATCATGTCGACGACGACACCATTCAGGGATATCGGCCCGAGCATCACACGGCCAACCATGTGCTGCGCGGCACCAAGGCCGACGTCTGGGAGGCCGGCCACCGCGTGCCGTTTTTCGTTCGCTGGCCGGGCAAGATAAAACCGGGAACGAAGTGCGACGAGACGATCTGCTTGGTCGATCTGTTCGCCACGTGCGCCGATTTGGTCGGCGAAGATCTGAAAGGCGACGTTGCCGAGGACAGTTTTTCGCTCGTACCGGCGCTGACCCAAAACGGGGACCTCAATCGAGCGCCGGTCATCCATCACTCAGTATCCGGCATGTTTGCGATTCGCGACGGCGACTGGAAGCTGGTCGCCGGCAATGGTTCGGGGGGGCGGCAGAATCCCAGGGGCAAGCCGTTCGCCAAACCCTACATGCTATTCAACATGAAAACCGACCTCAGCGAGACGAAGGACGTCGCGGCCGACAATCCCGAGATTGTCCAGCGGCTCTCCGACCGGCTACAATCGATCATCGACGCCGGCCACACCGCCGACCGCTAGACACACCTATCTCACCGAAGGATATTCCCCATGACTCACTCACGACGATTTGCGCTGTCCTTGGCGTTGGTTCTTGCGGCAACGCTTAGTATCGCTGACGCTGCGGGCACGCCAACCGCCGATGAGATTCTCAAAGCCACCGGTGTCAGCGGCGGGCTTGTCGTACAAATTGGTTGCGGCGACGGTTCATTGCTGGCCGATTTGGGCTCGCATGACCGTCTCTTGGTGCACGGCCTCGATACGAGCGCGGAAAACGTCGCCGAAGCGCGGCAAACCATCAGAGACGCCGGTTGTTATGGAGCGGCGTCGGTCGCCCGATTCGATGGCAAGACGTTGCCATACGTTGACCGATTCGTCAATCTGCTCATCGCCGCAGATCTTGGGGATCTACCAAAGGACGAAGTGCTGCGAGTGCTCGCACCGCTGGGCGTGGCGTACATCAAAAATGGCGGCGCTTGGACGAAGATTGCCAACCCTTGGCCCAGCGACATCGACGAGTGGACGCACTATCTGCACAGCCCGAACAACAACGCGGTCGCTGCCGATAACGTGGCGGCGCAACCGCGATCGCTCCAATGGATTACTGAACCGCGTTTCGGTCGCAGCCACGAAGAGATGGCCAGCGTGAGCACGGTCGTCACCGCACAGGGCCGCGTTTTCTACATCGTGGACGATGCCCCGTTCGCCTCGATTCGTTTCAACGGACAATGGAACCTCGCCGCCCGCGACGCCTTCAACGGCGTGCTGCTTTGGAAACGCGAGATCCCCCAATGGAACGATCACCTGCGGCACTTCCGCAGTGGTCCGGTTCACTTACAGCGACGTCTGGCGGCGGTCGGCGATCGTGTTTATGTTACGCTCGGCCTTGCCGCGCCGGTGACCGTGATCGATGCCACGACCGGTGAATCGCTCAAGACCTACGACGGTACTGAACATACCGAGGAAATCATTGTCGACGGCGATGTGTTGTACGTCGCGGCCGGCACCTCCGAAAGTCAACGCGTGGGCGGTGGATTGCACGGCCGCGACGAACCCAAGCCGACCGACTTCCGCTTCATCGCCGCGATCGATCTCGAATCGGGCAAGACGCTCTGGAAGCATTCCTTCCCCAGCAACGAAGGCCTGTTGCCGCTCACGCTCGCGGTCGATGACGGCGGCGTCTACTACCAAAGCACAAAAGGCGTGGCCCAGCTTGACGCCAAGACCGGCAAACAAAACTGGCTGACACCGCGCGACACGCCCGCCAAGCGGATGGGATTCTCGGCGCCCACGCTGGTCGTCAGCGACGGCGTGGTGCTGTGTGCCGACCGGGAAGCCTCGGCAAGCAAACCCGACCTCGCCCCCGCCAAAGACGGCAAGATCTCCTGGGGTGTGCACGGCTGGAGCGAAGGCGGCTATCCCCGCAAGTCGGCCTCCGTGCTGCGGGCCTATTCCGCCGAGGACGGCAAGGAGCTTTGGAACGCCTCCTGCGCCGAGCAGTACAACGCCCCCACCGACGTCTTCGTAGTCGACGGCGTCGTCTGGGTCGGCACCGGCTTCAAAGGTTATGACCTGAATTCCGGCAGTGAAATCCGCACGTTGAATTGGCGCGGGGCCCCGGTCTCGATGCCGCATCACCGCTGCTACCGAAATAAGGCGACATCGAGCTACATCTTCACCGGACGGTCGGGCGTCGAGGTGGTCAGCCTCGAAGAGGGTTGGATCGGCAACAACAGTTGGATCCGCGGCACCTGTCAGTACGGCATCATGCCGGCCAACGGTTTGATCTATGCCCCGCCCAATGCCTGCGCTTGTAACAACAAGGTGAAGGTGCTGGGTCTGACGGCGGCGGCGGCCGATCGAAACTTGCCCGAGCCGGCGCCCACGTCGGAGCGAATCGAGACCGGTCCGGCCTGCAGCAACCTTGGCAAGCTGAAGGCGTCGGCAACTGACTGGACGATGTACCGCGCGAACAACGCCCGCGGTAGTGCCAGCGCCAGCTCGATCCCCACCGAGTTGAAGCCGCAATGGACGGCCAATCTCGGCGGTAAACTGACACAACCGATCGCCGTCGGCGACATCGTTTACATCGCCTCGATCGATGCCCACACCATTTACGCTCTCAGCGCCACCGAAGGAAAAATGCTTTGGACATTCACGGCCGAGGGGCGAATCGATAGCTCGCCCACGTTTTACCAGGGAGCGCTGCTGTTCGGCTCGGCCGATGGTCACGTCTATTGCCTGCGGGCAGAGGACGGCGAACTTGCCTGGCGATTCCGCGCGGCCCCACACGAACGCCTGATCGGTTCGTTCGGCCAACTGGAATCGCTCTGGCCGGTCAACGGCTCGGTGATCGTTCAAAACGGCCAGGTATTCGTCGCGGCCGGTCGCAACACTTATCTCGATGGCGGTATCGTGCTCTATCGTCTCGACCCGGCCACGGGCGCAGAAATCTCACAAACGGTAATCTGCGACGTCGATCCCGAGACCGGCAAGCAGACGGGCGTTGAAGGCAGTGGTGGGTTCGATATGCAAGGCGTCCGCATGGACCTGCTCTCTGGCGACGGCGAGACGGTTTTCATGAAACACTACCGCTTCGACGGCAAAGGCCAACCAATGACCGAAAACAAACCGCATCTGCTCTCCGTCGATGGCTTTTTGGGCGAAGAATGGTTCGTGCGGTCCTACTGGATCTACGGCACCACCGTGCGCGCCGGTTGGGGTGGCTGGGCGGCGGCGGCAAGTAGCGCGCCCGCGGCACGAATCATGGCGATCGCCGACGACGCTCTGTTTGGCTATGGACGCAAGTCCATTGCCGGCGGAGCAACGGGACACCGTGCCGATGCCTATCACCTCTGGTGTCGCGCCAAGCAACCGGCAACTCCACCAGCCGCCGAAACGCCCAAGGACGTCCGCCGAGGCGACAAGAAACGGCCAAAGACGCCCCCGCTGGCCGCTCCTAAATGGTCGGTCGAGGATTCGCTGATCGTTCGCGCCATGGCGCTCACGCCGGAGGCCCTCGTCGTCGCCGGCCCGCCTGATCTCGGCAAGAAGACGGCAAACATCTTGGCCTATGAAAACGAAGGCGAAGCCCTGGCCGGTTTCCAGGGCGAGCGCGGCACATTCCTGCGTGTTATCTCGACCGAAGATGGTTCCACACTCGGTGAAACGAAACTCACAGCGATGCCCGTGTTCGACGGCCTCTCCGTCGCCGGCGGCAAGGTCTTCACCGCGCTGAAAGACGGCTCGGTCGTTTGCCTGGGCGAGTAAACCGCCTTGTGGCGATGCCAGCGATGCCAGCAGGGAAGCCAACTGACCTTGCCAGTCCACGCCCGTTCTCCTAAACTCCCGCCCCCTCTACTCTTCGGCGGACGCGTCGAAAACCTGTCTCCTTACGCGGAATCGAACCATGGATGTTTCGGTTGTTGTGCCGGTCTACAACGAATGTGACAACGTTGCCCCGCTCTATTGGCAATTGACGCAAACACTTGCGAGCACCGGCAAGTCCTACGAGATCCTCTTTGTCGACGATGGTTCGAGCGACGACACCGGCCACCGCCTGCGAATGCTAGCAGGCCGTGACGAACATGTGCGCGTGGTCTTTTTCCGCCGCAACTTCGGCCAAACCGCCGCCATGCAAGCCGGGCTGCAAATGGCCCGCGGCGACGCAATCGTCACCATCGACGGCGATCTGCAGAACGAGCCGGGCGATATCCCCATGATGCTCGAAAAGCTGGAGGAAGGATACGACCTCGTGCACGGCTGGCGGAAGGATCGGCAGGATGCCTGGCTGAGCCGTAAGCTGCCGTCGAAGATCGCCAATCGAATCATTTCGCGGACGACCGGTTTTCCGATTCACGACTTGGGCTGCACGCTCAAAGTGATGCGCCGCGAGATCGCCCAAGAGTTGGAACTGTTCGGCGAGATGCACCGCTTCATCCCCATCCTCGCGCATCAGCGGGGGGCGAAGTGCGTGGAGGTCGTCACGCGGCATCACCCCCGTCGCGCCGGCGAAACCAAATACGGCATCGGCCGCACGTTCCGCGTGATCCTCGATTTGTTGACGGTTAAGTTTTTGCTGAACTACCTCGTCAGCCCAATGAAGTTGTTCGGCGCGATTGGCATGTGGTGCGGCGTCATTGCCGGCCTCAGTGGCATCGCCACCGTGCTGATGAAGCTGATCGGCAACGCCGACATGACAGGCAATCCACTCCTGCTGCTGACCGTTCTCTCAACCATGGTTGGGCTGCAATTCATCAGCCTGGGGCTCCTGGGCGAGATGAACTCGCGGACCTATTTTGGCAGTCAATCGAAACAGCACTATGCGGTGCGCGAAAAGCTGAATTTTGACGCACCGCCGGAAACGGAAGCGCCGGCATTGAAGAGCCCCATGGCCGCGTAAGTCACGTACGCTACAAGCTCGAAGCGCCAGCAAGTGGGTCAACAATCCTCAGTCCATTTGCTTACGTTTCGGGCTACGATGAACGCCCGGTTTTCAAAGCGATCTGGCTTCTTAACAATGGGAGCATTCCATCCCATCGCTTTGGAGCCCCGCCATGAAAGCCGCGTACATCGAACAGACTGGCCCACCCAACGTCATTCAGTACGGCGACTTGCCGACGCCGGAGCCGACCGGCAGCGAAGTGCTGGTCAAGGTCGAGGCGGTCTCTGTCAATCCGATCGACACCTACATCCGCAACGGCGCCGATTTCTGGGAGCTACCGAATCCGTACATCGTCGGTTGCGACTTGGCGGGCGTTGTGGAAGCCGTCGGCCGCGAGGCAACGCAGTACCAGGTTGGCGATCGCGTTTGGGGCAGCAACCAAGGTCTGTTGGGTCGGCAAGGCACGTTCGCCGAGTACTGCGCCGCCGATGAGCAGTGGCTTTATCCGCTGCCGGACGGCGTCGACTTCGAAACAGCCGCGGCCTGTTCGTTGGTCGGCATTACGGCCCATCTCGGCTTGTTTCAAAACGCGCGGCTGGCCGCCGGCGAAACGATCTTGGTGCAGGGTGGCACGGGCGGCGTCGGGGCGATGGTCGTGCAGATGGCGAAGGCGGCCGGCGCTCGCGTAATCGCCACGGGCGGCAGCGATGAAAAGGTGGAAACGTGTCTGGCGCTGGGTGCGGATATTGCCATCAACTACAAGACGCAGGACGTGGCCGATATCGTTCGAGATGCGGCACCCGCTGGCGTCAACGTGGTTTGGGAGACGCAGCGCGAACCCGATTTCGACTACATCGTCGACATGCTCGCTCAACGGGGTCGGATCGTGATCATGGCGGGGCGCGACGCCCGACCTGAATTCCCCGTCGGCCCGTTCTACGTCAAGAGTTGCTCGTTGCACGGCTTCGTGATGTTCACGGCCAGCGCCGACGAACAGCGTGCATCCGCCGAAGACATGAATGACTGGATGGCCGAGCGCAAGTTGAAAGCGCGCATCGACCGCGTGCTGCCCCTGGCCGAATCGGCCGCCGCCCATCAGCTTCAAGAAGATAACACGCTGCAAAAGGCGGGCACGCTCGCCGGCAAGATTGTGCTGACGCCCTAGCTCGGATTATCCACGTAGGGTGAGACCAGCGTGCGTAGGTTTCTGGTGGGCCGGCGGAAACGAAAACCGATTCTGCGACGCGATGCAAATTGGACAGACCAAGTGATTAGCACGCGCCGGCCCACCAATTAGCGTTTCCTTGTCCCACCCTACGAATCTTGCCCGGGATAGCCGCCTTACTCGAGCAGCGCTGTTTTGGCTTCACGGACGGCGCGGGAGGCGTTGTCGGCAAAGTTGTCGATCTGATTGAGGCCGCGCATCAGCATCGCGTGCCCATCGACGATGATCTCATCGACGCCGGCGTCTTCCATCGATCGAGCCAGACCTGACAGCCGGGCCGCTTGCTCTCGCATGCGTTCAACGTGAGCGGCGATTCGATCCGCAGTGTAACCTTGCTTGCGCGGTACGCGCTCGATCGCTGCTGCCTTCTTGGCGGGGGCTTTCTTCTTCGCTTTTTTCTTGGCCATGCATATCTCCTTTGTGAAATAAATGCACCTATCTTGTCCAAGTTGTAAATCACTTAGCATCAATTTGCAAAGGGGTTTACGCTCTTTTTCACGCCCCAAAACAAATCTCTTTAATAAGTATTGACAAGTTACTGTACATGCGTATACTTCTCTCGAGGCTGACTCAAAGGGTTTTGCCTTCGCTCCAAACCAATTAATGGGGTCGAAAGACCCGCACGACCACGGTTTTGCCCGCCTAAGGGAGATGGACCGCCATTCAAACAGGGGATTGCGACAGATGACCAGACTCAAAACATCGCCAAACGGCACCAGCAAGGCAACGGATGCCCAAACCCAACAACCATCGATTTTTTCGCTGCTGCCGCAAATCATGCAAGATGTGGGCACCATCGAAAAAAAACAGCACGGCGAGGCGGCCTACCGCTTCCGTTCGATCGACGACGCCATGAACGCAATCAGCCCGGTGCTTGTTACCCACGGTGTTTCGACATCCTTCCGCTGCTTCGATCATCAGCTTCACTTCCAACGCGATCGAGATCGTTTCGGCAACCAACATACGAAGTGTCGCGCTACGTTGTCACTCGAACTAACGTTCTGGGGACCTGACGGGTCGCATATTTCCTCAACCGCTGCCGGCGAGGGAGTCGACCACGATGGTGACAAAGCGACCTGCAAAGCAATGTCGACGGCGATGAAGTACGCGCTCTTCTTCGGGCTGATGGTTCCCCCCGGCAAAAAGGAGCAAACATGACCGGCGAATACTCTGTATCGATTCTCACCTGCCTGATGGGCATCGGCGTCACCATTCTGTTGGCCGGCATTCCCTGGGCGTACGGCATCCACGGTCGCCTCGCGAAGATCGAAACGGTGCTCAAGAACGTGTTCATCAGTGCAGAACGGCTCAGCGAACTCGAACATCGCGTGACACTGCTCGAGGCGGCACGAGGCGTGAGGCGTGAGGCGTGAATAGTGAGGGAGGAGGAGTTGAGAGTTATCAGTTGTCGGTTTTTGGTTGTCCGCTCTGCTGCCAACACCTCGAAACCAAACAGCTTGCGGTTGAATATTTCCAAAGTTCCAAATATCCATTTCTCACCACTCAAGCCTCACCACCATGCACATTCGCGACCGCATCAAGGAACTGCGACGGGTCAAAGCGTCGCAACTTGCACCGCACCCGCTTAACTGGCGAACCCACTCAACTCGCCAACGCAATGCCCTGATGGGCGTGTTGGCCGACATCGGCTATGCCGACGCGCTGCTGGCCCGCGAACTGCCCGACGGATCGCTGCAACTGATCGATGGACACTTGCGAGCCGAGACGACCCCCGACTCGATAGTTCCTGTGCTGATCCTCGACGTGGACGCGGACGAGGCGAAACGGATGCTGGCGACGCTCGACCCGCTTGCCGGCCTAGCCGAGGTTGACACGCATCAGCTCTCGCAACTGCTCGACGAGATCGACATCGACAATGAGTCGGTCCAGCAAATGCTCGATGAGCTGCAACGGCCGGCGGGCGGCGAAAACCCAACGCTCCCCGACGAAGTCGAGATCCCGCAGTCGTACCAGGTGTTGGTCGATTGCGAAGACGAAGCGCAGCAACAGGCGGTTTTCGAGCAGATGCGAGCCGAAGGCTACCGCTGCCGCGTCGTCACGATGATGTGAATCGCCTGTACGATGGGCTTTCCAGTCCGTCGAGAGACAGACCGACGGGTCGGAAGACCCATCGTACATTTGCGACGGGTTGGAAAACCCATCATACGTTTGAGGAGTTAACCATGCCCAACGTAACCACCACGGTTCAGTGCGACATTCGCGAGAGCTTTCGGGTTCAGCAGGTGTCCGGCATGTTCGATCTGCCACCGGCGGAAGCGTGCCAGGAGACGTTCTGTGTAGACGTACCCAGTTCTGAAGAAGACTGGCAGATCGGCGCGATCGTCGGACCCTCGGGCAGCGGCAAATCGACCATCGCCAAGGCTGCCTTTGGCGACGCCGTCTGCGGCTACCAGGAATGGCCGCGCGATATGGCGATCGTCGACGGGTTCGGCGATCGAACGATCAAGCAGATCACCCAAACGCTCACGGCCGTCGGGTTCGCCAGCCCGCCGGCGTGGGTCAAACCACACCGCGTGCTCAGTACAGGGCAGCAGTTCCGCTGCGATCTGGCTCGGGCATTGCTTGCCGACATGCCCTTGATCGTGTTCGACGAATTCACCAGCGTCGTCGATCGCACGGTTGCGAAAGTCGGTTCCGCAGCAGTCAGCCGCTGTATTCGGTCGGGGCGGATTCAACGCCGCTTTGTCGCGGTCACCTGCCACTACGATGTCCTCGATTGGCTGGAGCCAGACTGGGTGGTCGACATGGCCAGCGGCAAGTTGAAACGAGGGCGTCTTCGGCGACCCCGCATTGAACTCGAACTCGCCCGATGCCGACCTGCTGCTTGGCGACTGTTTGCCCGACATCACTATCTGAGCGGATCGCTCAGCCCCTTCGCCCGTTGCTACCTGGTGACTTGGCGCGACGAACCGGTGGCGTTTTGCGCGACGATTCACCTATACGGATTTCGCGGCCGGCGTCGGATTACCCGCATTGTCACTTTGCCCGACTACCAAGGCATCGGCATTGGCGCCCGTGTGCTCGAAGCGGTCGCCAACCACGAATCGGCCGATGGGCAACGGGTCAGCATTACGTCGAGCCACCCGGCGATCATCGGGTACTGTCGCAAGTCGCCCGCCTGGCGAGCCGTGCAAGTCTCTCGAGCCGGCAATCGCAAACACTACCGCAAACACAACAAGCTCGTCCGCACATCGCAAGGCCGCGCCGTCGTCTCTTTCGAGTTCGTGACCGGCGTGTGATTGGATTGGTAAGCCCGTGGTTTAGCACGAGTTTGACCAGCTATTCGTTCCATCGTCCCGCCGTCGCCGATGACCAAGAAGAAACCTCCTCGCAAAGACAAATTGCTCGCCGGGCGACATCGAGACATCTTCCATATGGTGGAGGTTAAGGGCATATCCATAAACGAAGTCGCCGAGGTTTTCGACTATTCTGCGGGTCACGTTCGGCGAATCGTCAGGGAGGGACGGGAGAAACTTCAAGATCCCAAGTTGCGTGCAGAGATGGAGATCACCAAGTGGCTCTATCTCCTTCGGCTTGACAGTCAATGGCGCGAGGCGATGGAGGCGTGGCAGCGGTCGCAAAAAGAAGTGGAGATCTCCAAGGCGACGAGGCTCACCGAAGAAGGCAAACCAGAGAAAACCAAGGCCGAGCGCACCACACGCTCCCAAAACGGCGACGTTCGCTTCCTGCAACATGCCCTGAAAATCCTCGAACGGATAGCCGAGATGAGCTCGCTCGACGAACTCACTTCCACCGAATCGGGCGATGGAGACCTTTGCGATGTCCGAACCGCTTCCGATGACGAAAAACGAGCTGAACTTGCTCGAATCTTGCTTGGAATTCGCGACCGGGTCGGAATTGACCCGGATCATGGAGCTGATCGACGGGATTCCGCGGGTAGCACGCCACCGCCCGACACCGCCCCTTGATCGGTATTGCCCCCACCAACCGTGGGCCAAGCAGCGGACGTTTCTCGATCTCTCCTGCAAGGAGGCGTTCTACGGCGGAGCGGCGGCCGGCGGAAAGAGCGAGTCGCTGTTGATGGCGGCTCTGCAATACGTGCATGTGCCCGGCTACGCCGCGCTGATCCTGCGCAAAGACACCCAACGGCTCAGTCTCAGTGGCGGCTTAATCCCCCGCTCGCACGAGTGGCTCACCGGCAAGGGACCCGTCTACAACAGTCGCGACCGCCGCTGGACCTTCGAAACGAATGGCCCGCCGGCGACCATCAGTTTTGGCTACCTGCAGGACTCGCGCGACAAGTATCGGTACGGTTCGAGCGAGTACCAATTCATCGCCTTCGACGAATTGACCGAGTTTCCCGAGGACGACTACCTGTTTCTGTTCAGCCGTTTGCGGAAGACGACCGACCTCGATGTACCCTTGCGGATGCGGTCGGCGAGCAACCCCGGCAATCTGGGCCACGGTTGGGTCAAACGGAGATTCATCCCGACCGACATCGATTCAACATCCAACGACGGCGATGTGCACTGGCTCGACGACCGAGCGTATGTGCCGGCTCGGATTTGCGACAACCCGGCCGTCAACGAAGCAGAGTATCGCGACAGCCTCGAACACCTGCCGACCATCGTCCGCGAACGGTTGATGAACGGCGATTGGTCGATCAGCGAGCAGGGGCTGATTCGACAGGGCTGGTTGCGGTCCTACACGCTGCAAGGCGGCCAACTTCAGCTGTGCGATCAAAACGACCGAGCGTTTACGCAAGTTGCCGAGCGTACCTGCCGGCGATTCGTGACGGTCGACCCGGCCGGCACCAGCGCCGATCGCGCTCGCGAGAGCCGCGGCCGACCGCCGAGTTGGTCGGTCATCCAAGTTTGGGATGCACCTATCGAAGAAGGGCACACCCATTTCCTACTGTTGCGCGACGTGCGCCGCAAGCGAGTCGGTTTCGACGGCCTTTGTCGCGAACTGCGCGATGTCCACCAGCGGTGGCGACCGGAGCGGTTGCTGATCGAAAACGAAAAACTGGGGCAAGCGGCCTGCGACATCCTCGGCAGCGAAATGCCCATCGAGTGCATCGCAACAGGTGGGCAGGACAAGGTCGCCCGGGCCGCACCACTGATCAACAAACTGGAGAAAGGCGAGGTCTTCCTACCGAAACTGAACAACGGTTGGCTCGCGGAACTCGAGGCCGAGTGGCTCGCTTGGACGGGTCTGCCAGACGAAGTCTCCGACCAAGTCGACGCCGCCGCCTACGCCGCCACTGAGATCGAACGATACTCCCAACCGGTCATCCAAATCGACCCGCCGTTCATCAGATAACGCCGCTTGCGACTCAGCCTCCACGCGGGGCTAAGCCGCAAGCGGCACATCGAACACCTACCGCAACATCGCCGCGCCGGTGGCGGGTTGGATGCCGGTCGACCAGGTAACGGTTTGATGTGGGTCGAGCACGGTACCAAATTGTAGCGTGCAGTTCGCGACCGTCCGCGGTTGCAAATCGGTCGAGAAGTCGAGCACGGCCTGCGGATCGGTCAAGAGCGCCGACGTGATCTCGCCGGCCGAGCGGTAATCGACGCGACCACCCCCCAACGCCAACGCATCGATCGCGCCGTCGCCAAGCACGGTCGTCCTGCCGGAAGTCTGCGTAAGCGCGCCAACGGGGCATTGCACGACAAGCTCACCCTCGCCCGACCGTTCGATCGCGTCGAGCATGACGTCGGGCCCAACCTGGACGCTCCCACCAGCGTGCCGCAGGGTGTTCACCGTCGCCGTTTCACCGCCGATCAGCGCAATGCCAACGCTGCCGTCGACCACCGTCACCGTGTTATCCACATGGCTGCCGGTCAACAGCACTGCTGGCAGGTCGAACTCGATCGGCGGCGCCGTTTTGTGCACCTTCACCGCCGACGCGGTAGTTCCCAGATCGAGTTGAATGCGGCCACTGCCATCGCCTCGCCCCGACCCGATCGCGACCGTCGCCGCACTTATCGCCAAATACTGAGGACGGTATTCAACGTAGTCCTCCGTGTTGTTGGTGTTGACTCGCGAAAGGCCGATCTCGCCATCGAAACTGGCGGCAATCTGCAAGCTATTGAGAATCACGCTTGCCTGATCGAGTCCATACAGAATCGAGGCGTCGCTGTACTCGATGAATACGTCGTCGCCACTGGCCGGCACCGCGCCGGTGCTCCAATTGCCGGGTGTGCTGAAGTCATTCGGCCCGGCTGACGAGATGATCTCGCTGAGCGTCAACGTTTGGTTGTCGGTTCCACCGCCGTCAATCGTCGCTGCGGCAACGGTAAACGGCACGCCGAGGGTCGCCGCTGTCAGGGTCACCTCGGTCGCTGTGTCCGTCGCAACGAGTTCGCCGAACTCCGGAATCTCACTGTCGTTGACAGCCGACGTCAAACCGGCGGTCACGTCAGCCACGGTCGCCGCCGCCGCCGTGTAGCTGACCGACTTGCCGTTGATCGTCAGCGAAAACACGTCTCCGACCTCTACGTTGGCCGGTGTCGCGATCGTCAATTGAGCCACCGCGGGTGCATCCCCGCGCCAATGTACTTGCGCCATGGTTATCCTCCTCAAAGAAAAACGTAAGAGAGCTGCGAATTGTGAATCCGACTAAGTGTCTACCGACTTTGTTACTACTTCTACCTCGCGACACGACCGTGGATTTCGGGGCTACCGGGCTGCATTTCACTGAGCGGCGGCTCTTCGTGAAGTCATATCGCCCTCGCATCGCTTGACTATTAGTTAACAAGTCTTTATTAATTTAGGCGAACCGAGAACTTTTTCAAGTAGCCGTAGAAGCAGATTGATAGAAACGAGGACCGAGTGATGGCAACTCCCGAAACAATCGAACGAGACGCTCACGCTGATGAGCAAGACGAAACAATCACACCCGACGCGGTGGTGGACACTTTGGCGGAACCAGCAGCCGAGGTCGCCGCCGTGGACGAAATCGCCCAGGACGATGAAATCGACACCGTGCTTGAGATCGAGCCGGAATCGACCGAAGCATCGGCGGAAGCAGAAACCGTGGTCGCACCGGACGAACACCGTCGTCAACTGACCGAGCGGATCGAGCAATCGCGACGTCTACCCCGCGGCCTGCGCGAGCAATTCGCTCAACTTGTCGACCAAGTCGCGCTCGACGCCGACGGCCAGGAGCAACCGTCCCTACGGCTTTCCGACGCTTTGGCGATCGTCGAGGAATCGATCCCCGCCCAGTTGTTGCTCGATCCCGAGCAAGCCCACGCCGCCCGACACATCCACGGCGAGTCGTTCTTCACGGGCGATGCGAGCCAACTCAGCGATGAGGAAGCGGCGTCGATCGCCTCGTCTCAGCTCGCCGGCGCGGGTTTCCGACCGCGGGCCACGGATACGTAACGACCGCTTTCCAAACCACTCGAAACCCTTTCCCAACGTTTTCACGAGGAGACTGATACATGTCGGATTCCATCACCGGCAACGCCCCCGGATTCGAAGCCCTCTCGCAAACCGACGAAGCCCAAGTGTGGTGGAGCGGTCGCGGTGGACAGAACTTGGTCGCCACGCGAATGGTAACCATCGACAAGTCGGCCGTCGACGCCGGCAACACCCCAGCCACCACGCTACGACCCGGCATGGTGCTGGCGATTCAAACGGCCAGCGGCAAAGCCCTTCCTTATGATCCCGACGCCAACGACGGCACACAAAACGCCTGCGGCATCCTTGAACATGCCCAGGACATGCTGGTCGACGGCGTGGCGACCGACCGCTTTACGCAGATGCTGACTCACGGCTTGGTGCGGGAGAGTGCTCTGGTGGGGCTCGATCCGCGAGCGAAGGCGCAACTGGCAGGCCGATTCGTGTTCGACAAGGATCTCGACGTCGCCCCGGGCCAACTCAGCCAGCCGCGCGGTGTGACGCGAGTTTCCTCGGCACACACGGTCGAGGCGTCGGAAAACGGCACGCTTTTCATCGCCACAGCCGCGGTCGCATTCACCTTGCCGACCAAACAGAATGGCCTGGCCTATCGATTCGTGCAATCGGCCAACGACACGCTCCAGATCATCGGCTCGGGCGACATCATCGCCTCCGGTAGCCCCGTCACCAGCATGGTCGAGTTTTCCACGTCGAACGAGAAGGTTGGCTCGCAGTTGCTCGTTGAATGCGTGTACGTTGCCGACGGCAGCCTGAAGTGGATCGCCACCAACCTCGGCGGCACGACCGCGACGTTGTACTAACCGGCGTCTGAAAACCGTAGCTGTGGTCGCCAGACCGCGGTTGTCTTCTTCACTCTCCCTCCGGGAGGGTGAAGACCAAAGATGAACGACGCGCTAGCGCATCTCGGCTGATCAGACAACAAAACCTCTACGCAAAAACCAATCCTTCCAAACACGGAGCACTAATAATGGGACGATCGATCCAACAGATCCTGGCCCCCAAAACGATCCTCAGCGCCATCTCGCAAATCGAGATGCCCGGCACGACGCTGCAAAACCTGTTCGGCTGGGGGATCGGACAGGGCAACATGCAACAGCAGTCGGGGCGGCACTTCGCCTACGATATTTTCAACAACTCGCGTGACATCGCCACCGGCCGTGTCCCCGGGCAGGCCGCCAGCCGGCAAGCGCCGCAGAACGTTGGCCATGTGTCGGGCACGTTTCCCCGCAGCGCCGAGACGATCCCGCTGCTGGATGAAGACCTGCTCAACCGCCGGCAGCTTGGTGGGCCGAGCGGCGAAATCGACCAGCGCGGCGAAGTCTACATCACCAAGCAGGAGGCGTATCTCGGTCAGCGGTTCGCCAACCTTGTCGAGTTTCAGACGGCCGCCATGATCCGCGGTTCGTACTCCTACACGCATGAGGGCGATGAACTCAAACACGGCTTTGCCGGTGGTGAAACGACCGTCGACTTCCAGGTCCCCGACGGCAACCTCGACCAACTCGACATGCTTGGTGACGGTGACCTGCTCGATGCCGACTGGTCCGACCCCGCCACCGATATCCCGCTACATCTGCAAAACGTCAATGCAGCGATGGTGCAGCTTACCGGGTTTGGACTCTCGCATGTCGTGCTGACCGGCGTCGGTTGGCAAAACGTGATCAACAATTCGCAAGTCCAACTGCTTGGTGGATCGTCGAACGTGGTTTTCGAGTCGATGCAACGCGTCGGCCAGGGCGAATTCGCCGCAGTTTTGCGGGCGATTCCCTGGGTCACCTTCCATGTGGTCGACTACGGCCTGAACGTCTTCGACGGCTCGGCCGATGTCTTCACCAAACTGATCGAAGACGACCACGCCGCGTTCCTACCGGAGATTTCTCCGCGCTGGACGCAGTACCTGCAAGGGTCGGAGATTGTCACGGAAGGCCCGGGCGGAGCAAAGTCCGAGCAGTTCGGCTTCTACGCCTACTCATATCCGACGCACGACCCCAGCGGTTGGGACTTGTGCGCCGTGGCCAACGGCATTCCCGCGTTGTACATCCCCGCCGCGCTCGCCTACGGGCAGATTTCCGGCGGCACGTATTCGTAGCGCGTCGTCTGGTGTATTCGAGGTGCGGAGCGCCGCGCCCGCCTGGGTAACAACGGCAACAAGGGGCACGGCCTCCCCCTCGAACGCATCGGTTTTCAATCCATCGTTTAACCGGTAGCCGCAGGCGACGTCGTTCGGAACGCGTCGAACGGCGGACATCTCAACCAGAATGAGCACGACCATGAGCACAATCACCTATTGCGACCGCGCGGATCTGGAGGCCGTTTGGTCGGCGGCGGCGATCGCGCGGGCCGTCGACGATGACGAGGATGGCGTCCTCTCCGCCACGGAAGAAGGTTTCATCACCACCGCCATCGAGCGGGCCGCGAACTTGATGAACGCCTTGCTGGCGGAGCGGTATCAACTGGCGGATCTGGTCGGCAACGACTGGTGCCGCGACGTCAACGCGGTGCTCGCCATTTATTGTTTGGCCACGCGCCGCGGCAATACACCCTCCGACGAGATCGCCCGCCAGTACGAATCGATGATGGAGGACCTGCGGCAGATCGAGGCCGGGCGGATGCGCGTGCCGCAAGTCGCCGAGAGCCTGGAAGCGACTCCAACCGTCTCCAACTTCGACACCGACCTGGCCGCCCCGCGAGCCAAAGTGCGACGTCTCGATCAAACCAGCACGGGATCCCAACCATGAGCATGGGCGTGGTATTGAAAATCGTGCGCGATCACATTCGCAATCGGCTCTCGTTGACGGGCGGCCAATGCGATGTGCGACCCGACGGTCGACCGATCGATGTCGCAGGCGATCTCTACGTCTGCATCAGCGAAGGGGGCGTGCAAAGCGAGTCGCGCCTGCACTTGAGCGAACGACACGAGATCGAAGTGTCGATCTGGCGTCGGGCGACAGCAGTGCCGACCGATCGGCAAGGCGATCTGTTGCTGCCAGACGATCAGTACGTCGCCAATCTGCAAACCCTTGATGACTTGGAACGAGCGATCATCGCCCACATTCACGGCAACGACGCCGACATCCGCCAAGCCGCCAACGCCCTCCTCACATCGGGCGGGGCCAACAGCGATGGTTTCTCGGTCACGCTGTTCTACGCCGGTCGCGGGCCGTCCGAGACGTTTACCGATCGTCCGCGGTCCAGTGCTGAATGGATCGGTCGCCGCTTGCGGTTTGGCGGCATGTTGCGAATTCAACCACTTGGCGCGATGGAGTAACCGCGACGATGAACGAATCACCCCAAAGCACCTCTGCGGCGCCGTCGGCCGGCGATCTGACTGCCTCACCCAACCGCGGAGTTTCCCCAACTCCGCAGCCGGCCGGCGGCTCTCCTTTCGCCGAGATCGTGGGCGACAAGTTGCAGCGACTCGCCGAAGCAATCCAGCGGCTGCAACAGGAAGTCGCCTCGCAACGGCAAACGCTCGACGAGCTCGCCGCGGGAGTTCTCGAGCGAAACGCAGAGGACGCATCGACAAACGTCGTCCCTTTCCTCGACGACCCTGAGTCGATCGACCAATCGAGTCAATCCGCCTCCGACAATCTCCCCCGAGGCTTGAGTCTCTGATGAGCGACACGAACGAAACAATGGGTACGATCTCTTACGACGGTTTCGTCTTTGGCGGCTCTGGCAGCACGCCGCCGACCTACTCGATCGTCGCCGATCCCC
>Ga0180435_10002502_pt1 | contig 18710 bp, 16 predicted proteins | sample SS_ome_3_FD_132467 | JGI IMG/M metagenome (GOLD analysis project Ga0180435, IMG submission 132467) | Hypersaline lake sediment archaeal communities from the Salton Sea, California, USA - SS_3_S_1 metaG | ecosystem: Environmental > Aquatic > Non-marine Saline and Alkaline > Hypersaline >...
AAGCCGATCATCGATCTGGTGGTGATCATCGAACCGGGAAGGCTGGACGAAGCGATTGATGCCTTGGCCACGATCGGATTCTGTCACGAGGGCGACCTCGGCATCCCCGGACGGGAAGCGTTCAAGCCAGACGAGGGAACCGAGGCGGCTAGGCTTCCAAGGCATCACCTCTACATCTGTCCGAAAGGAAACCGATCCCTTCTCGAGCAGCTGGCCTTTCGCGACTACCTAAGGGAGCATCCCCAGCAGATCAAGCGGCTGAGTGAGCACAAGCGGGCTCTCTGCATCGAGCATGCCAACGACAAGGCCCTCTACATCCGGGGTAAGTCCGAGATGGTTCGAGAGATCATTCGCGCTGCGATGCCGGACGGGCAGTGCCTGGCGCCGAATGTCGATTGATGCGCAGCCATTCGTACATCAACACACCGCCGGCCACAGAGACATTCAGGCTCTCGGCGCCGCCGAGGAGCGGAAGCGAGACGTAGGTGTCGATCGTCTCGCAGAGGTCGTCGCTCAGGCCGCGCGCTTCGTTGCCTAGCACCAGAGCGATTGGCCCGGCCAGGCAATCGGCCGACCAGACGGTCTCTCCCAAGCGGCCGTCCGCCCCGATCAGCTGTCGTCCCGTTCGGCGTATCCGTTCGACGGTCTGAGGGACCTCACGCATGCGCGCGATCGGAACCTTGAACAACGATCCCATCGTCCCACGGACCGCCTTCGGATCGAATGGATCCACACAGGGTTCGATCAGAAGAACACCCGCCGCGCCGACGGCATCCGCCGTACGAATCAGCGTTCCCAAGTTGCCAGGATCCTGAAGCCGATCGAGAACGATCAACAGGGAGGGCGCATTCTCTTCGGCGTCTGACGCCTTCTCGACCATCTCCTCGATGCTTGACTCCATCGAGGAGATGGCGAACGTGCAGGCGAGGCCTTGGGACGTCTCCCGGTCGGAAAGGGTATCCAGGATATGGGGCGCCACCGGGGTAGGGCGCGCACCGAGATCGGACAACTCATCCACAAGTCGAGCAGCAGACTCCCCGACGAAGAGCTCAGGGGCGAAGAAGAGATCCCGCGGAGAGACTCGCCCCGGTTGCTGGCGCGCTTCCTCGACGGCCATGGCGAGGAGCTGCAATCCCTCCACGAGGAAGGAGTCCTGCTGTGCGCGGTGCTTCCGTTGCGTCAGCTTGCGCGCATCGACGATTCGCGGATTGCGAAGCGAGCTGACTCTCTCCTGGCGTTCCGTCATGGCTCCCCTTCCGAGTTGTGGTCGAGTGGCATTCTACGGATTCCGGATGATGATTCGGCGATGGCCCCAACGAGATCGAGGACGAAGGCGCCACAGCCCTGAACCAGCATCTCGGCGAGGGAGAAGTTGATTGGCTCCCAGTGGAATGCGTAACGAAGACCGGCATCGATGCCATCTCCGGTTACGGTGTGCTCGAAGACATCCGGAAGGCCCTCCGGCGCCTCGGCCAGGAGGAAGTGCTGTTCCTCCTCCTCGTACCAGGTTATGCCCAGCTCACGAAGAATCCGAATGCCGCCAACGCCGGCCTCCTCTTGTACTTCGCGAACGGCAGCCTGTTCATACGTCTCCCCCTCCTCGACGCTCCCCTTCGGGACTTCGAAGCCCGCCTCATCAAGACTCTGCAGCACCAACAGCCTGTGCGCATCTCCGTCTCGGCGGACGAGATAGACGAACGACTTGCGCCGCGGGCTCATGAAGAGAGAGCAGCCATCGCGCGGCGGACGAGGCTCTTCATCGACCGCTTGTGGCCCGCTGGCTTGATCATCGCGAACTCAACGGCCCGGCACCCATTGAAGTGAGCAAACCGGGCGATCTCCTGCGCGACCGGCTCCAAGGCATCCGTGATCGTCCCGGCTCCCTTCTCGAAGTGGAGGGAGCGGACATGCAGCGTTTGGGACTTGCGGTCGGCTTTCGGATCGAGACGTCCGATGATCCGATCACCCAGGAGAATGGGAAAGACGAAGTAGCCCCAGACGCGCCCCTTCGCCGGGACATAGCATTCGAGTGTGTAGTGGAAGTCGAACAGCCACTGCGTTCGATCGCGAAGGATGATCAAGTTGTCAAACGGGCAGAGAAGACGGCAGAGATCGGCGTTGAGAGGCTGAGGCCTTGCCTCAAGCGTGCCGGGCTTGCTGTACAGGGTCAGGCCGTCTCGCCCGGCGATCCCGACCGGGAGAATCGAGCCCTCCTCAATGAGTTCGGCGATCGCCCTGCGTGTAGCCTCGAGGCTCATCCCATGGATGTGCCAGCGAATCTCCGCTTCGGTCGCGACGCCATGAGCATCGAGAGCACGCTCCACGAAGAAGCGCCCCGACTCCTCTTCGTCGGGCATCTGCGTGTTGACGCCCATGGGCAAGATCCGCTCTGTCAGATCGTAGATCCGCTGGAAGTTCCGCCGCTCCTTCACCATCAGCTTCCCTTGGGTGAGGAGCATCTCGAGCGCCATCTTGCTCGGCTTCCAGTCCCACCATTCCCCGCCCTTCCGTCCCTCCGGTTGAGCGAAGTCCTTCGAGGCAAGTGGCCCCTCCGCCTTGATCCGTTCGTAGACGTGCTGCATCACGCTTTCGTTCTTGCTGATCCAGAGCTTCCCTCGATCGCTCGTCGGGGAGCGGCGCATTCTCGGCAAATAGTAGCGGTAGTCTTCGATCGGCAGATACGACGCGGCGTGTCCCCAGTACTCAAAGATACGCCGATCGTGCGAAAGGAGCTCGTGGAGCATCGTTGGATCGTAGTCGGGGCGCCGCGCCCAGAGCGTTTGATGGTGTGCGCGCGCAACAACGGAGATGGTATCAATCTGCACATACCCGAGACATGCGATCGTTCTGTTGACGCCTTCTTTGCCCTCCGGAAGCTCGCCGCCGCCATCAAGCAGCTGCCGCCGAATCGCCAGCCGTCGGACATCGTCGATCAGGAGCTTGAGCTGCTTGTTCACGCTGCGATCCCCCGGGCCGTACAGGCTTGTGCGCGAGTATACCCCTACCGCCGGATCAGACGGCCGAGAACCGGGACGCGAATCTCAATCGCTTCCTCAGGGCACATCTCCTGGCAGCAGTAGCAGCGAATGCAGGCCTCGTAGTGGTGTTCTGGCGGACAGGACCGCTCATCGCTCGCAAAGCGAACGGCCTTCGGCGCAACTGGACAGACAGAGACGCAAGTCCCGCAACGCGTGCAGCGCTCTGGCAAGATGACCGGTTTGGGGACAACGAAGCGCCTCGCCATCCGGCTGGGCCGCCCCGGCCGATCGGTCGTCGATCGAGGTGATCGGTTGACGTCAAAGTCAGCGGCGGCCAGCTCTTCGAGCGGATCGCCCAGGTAATCGATCCCATCTGCCTGACCCAGCCCGGCCGCCACGCCGTGCTGGATCGGAGGGACCAAAGCCGGATCGAGGTCGATCAGCCGGCAGACCGTTGCATCGAGTGCGACCGGATCGCGGGACATCAGAATCACGCCGAGCGTGCGGGGCTTCCCAGCCTGGGGTCCGTTTCCCTCCATCGCCACGACGCCGTCGCAGAGGTAGAGGCGCGGACGAAGACACCGATTGAGGTCGACGAGCATTTGGGAGAAGCGATCGGCGTCAGGGAGACGGGCATGAAACTCGGCCTTCAGCGGGCCGACGATGCAGCCAAACTGGTTCTTGATGGCGCATGTAATCCGCGTGAGTCCGTGCGTCTTCAGCTTGGACAGCGAGACGATACCGTCCGCCTCCAGCACGCCTCGGGCCAGAGAGAACTGCTTGATCAACCGTCCATCGGGGAACGAGACCGTTCGGCTCGTCGCGAAGTCAGCAAGGGAGATCCCAAGCTCATCGGCGATGTCTGCCAGCCCGGCTCGCCGCGCCGCCCAAGAAGTGGCGCCAAATCCAGGGGAGTCGCCATAGGAAAGGGTTGCGCCCGCGTCGAGCAGGGCCTCGGCCGCTGAGCGAAGGACGGCCGGATGCGTCGTTACCGCCCGCTCCGGCCCACGCGGAACGAGCAAGTTGGGCTTGAGAAGGATCTTCTCACCCGGCTGACAGAACGAGGAGACGCCTCCAAGAAGGTCGAAACCCCTGACGACGGCCGCCCGGACCTCTTCCTCCTCATAGCTTGAGCAGCGGAGAACAGTGACGGCCGATCGCTCACCCATGGCCTGCATCACCTACGGGGCAGTTGTGGCAATCGGAACCCTCGTCAGGGCAACCGTTGCCATCGCTCGCCTCGAACTCGAGCGTCGCATGAGAGATGCCCAGACTCTTGAGCGTTCGCTTGATTTCGCTTCGGATGTCCATCGATCGGTTGTAGTCACCAACATCCTGGAGAACCACATGCGCCGTCAGGACATGGTGTTCGCCGTCCTGAGTCCAGATGTGGGTGTGATGCACTTCGCAAACGCCCGGCGTCGACCGGATGGCATCCTGCACCTGATCGAGATCGACGTTCTCAGGGATCGCCTGGAGCAGGATCGTCAGTGTGCTCCTGAAGTGCTTCCCGACATTCCAGAGGACGTAGAGCGTGATGGCAATTGACAGGATCGGGTCGAGAATCGGGATGTCCCGAATCCACATGACGATACTTGCCAAAAGGACGGCGACCCAGCCAAGGACATCTTCGACGAAGTGCCATGTGACGATCCGTTCCCCAACGGAGTGTCCGCCGTGCATGCGGAGCGCCGCAAACCCGTTGATGAGGATTCCGCCAATCGCCAGCCAGAACATCCCTTGAGCATTCGTCGTCTCGGGATTCACGATCCGGGGAATCGCTTCGAACAGGACGACAAGACCGCCTGCGAAGAGGATGATTGACATGATCAGCGCGCCAAGAAGAGAGAAGCGCCGATAGCCGAAGGTGTATGTCTCATCCCCTCTTCGCTTGGAGAGACGAGCGAAGTGCCAGGAAAGCCCGAGGGCAATGCCGTCGCCCAGATCGTGCAGCGCGTCGGACAGGACAGCCATGCTATTCGTCCAGATTCCACCAGCGATCTCGACCAACGTGAAGGCCAGATTCAGGAAGAAAGCGACGCCGATCCGCCCCTCGGCCGTCACGCCGTGAGCATGTCCGTGATGGCTGTGCTCTTGCTCCGAATGCCCCATGGTTCACCTCTAGGGGAAATGTTGATCGGTTGAGTCGATCACTGCAACACGGGTGCCGCCGATCCTTCTGTTCGATAGGATAGGCATGTCATGAGCAACGAGCATTCACCCGAAGTCAGTGCGCCTCGAATCGGACTCGCCCTTGGCTCCGGCGGCGCCCGTGGTGCGGCACACACAGGCGTTCTCAAGGTTCTCGCAAGGGAGGGAATCGAGGTTTCGGCAATCGTTGGATCCAGCATCGGCTCCCTGATCGGTGCCGCGCATGCGGTCGGTATCCCTGTCGAGGAGGTCGAGCGGGAGTGGCTGTCCACCGATGTCGGCCGGTTGTTTCGAAGCTTCCTACCATCCTTCCATCCGGCCGGCCTCAGTTCGGGAGCACAGCTCCGCAAGATGCTCGAGGATGTCCTCGGCGACCCCAAGATTGAGCAGCTTCCGATCCCCTACGCGGCCTGTGCCTGCGACATCGACACGGGAGAACTCCACGTCATCCACGAAGGGTCTCTGCTAGATGCCGTCCGCGCCTCGACGGCGATTCCAGGCATCTTCCATCCGGTTCGATTCGGCAAGCGGCTGCTCGTCGACGGAGGACTGATCAACCCTGTTCCCGTCGACATCTGCCGATCGTTCGATGTCGATCTTGTTCTGGCCGTCGACGTCACGCCACAGCCGATGCAAACGACATCGCGAATCCATCAGATCTGGGGGCGGATCGGAGAGCAGCTGCACGGGGCGGTGGCTCAACAGACCTGGCTACCCAACAGCCTGATCGAACTCCTCGACAACATCTTCCGGAGCCGCCCCGAGGCGGCACGCCCACTCCCGGGCGTCTACAGCATTCTCAACCAGTCGATCTCCATCCTGCTCCAGGAGGTTCTCCGCCTGAAGCTCCATCTCTCTCCGCCGGACGTGCTCATCCGCCCCGAGCTGTCCTTGTCCTACATGGGCTACACGCAGGCGGCCGAGGCCATCGACGCTGGAGAGGCGGCGGCAGAGCGGGCGTTGCCCGAGATTCGCCGTGCCATCGCTACGGCCAAGGAGGGCAGGGGCGAACCGTAGGCGTAGACGTAGATGGTTGCCCCGGCCCGCGGCCGACGGCATCATGCGTGGGTGAGGTGAATGATGAAACGCACGCCCATCCTGTTGCTGGGACTTCTTCTTGTTGCGGTGGCCGGCGCCTGCGTCGCGGCCCAGGTCGATCCGGATGTCGTGGTCTTCTACCGCGAAGGATGCCACGATTGCGAGCGGATGGACCGCGTCCTGGAGGAGATGCACGGGATCTACCCGAACCTGACCATCCGCCATATCGAAGAAGGCGACGAGGACGGCCCACTGATGTGGTCGCTCGCCAGTGAGTACGGCGTCTTCCCGACGAAGTTCCCTGTCATCTTCGTCGGAGACGAGGTCACGGTCGGGATCGGGCTGGACAAGGAGCTGCGCCTACGTGCGGAGATCAATCGGTGCATGACCTCCGGGGGATGCGCGTCTCCGCTGGTCCGAGTGGAAGGACCGCGGATTCCATGGCGGTCGTACTTGATCGGAGCGTTGATCGCCCTCGCCCTACTTCTTGTCGTGATCGAAACGGCTGGATCGTAGCAGGTAGCCGGACTGCGCAGCACCTTCAGGGCGCCCACTCCCGAAAGGATAGACATGATCGCCGCGGGCACTTCCCGAATCGCCGTTGCCCATGCCTCACACGTTGTTTTCGAAGACTTGACCTGCGAGATCCACGACGACCGAGTCGCTGGCCTCGTTGGCCCCAACGGCTGTGGCAAGTCGACGCTGCTGCACGTCCTCGCCGGGGAACTGAGGCCGACGCGCGGCGACATCTCCTGGAAGACGGATCTCACGGTCGGCCACCTTCGCCAGGAGGTGAAGCTCGATCCGGCGTTGACCATCGCCGATGCCGTTCGCTCCGAATCGCGAGAGCTCCGCCAAGTCGAGATCGACTTGGCGCATGTCGAGGCGCAAATGGCCGATCCCGCTATCTACGAATCGGAAGAGGCCCTCCGCAAGGCGCTGGCCGAGCAGGAAGCGTTGCTTGAGACGTTCGAGCAACTCGGCGGCCCCAGCTACGACGCCAGGATCCGGTCGGTCCTCCATACACTCGGGTTCCCAGAGGCCGACTTCAACAAGCCGCTGGGAACGCTCTCTGGCGGGCAGCAGAAGCTTGTCGGCCTGGCCGCACAGGCTGTTCGATCTCCCCAGCTCCTTCTCCTCGACGAGCCGGACAATCACCTCGACCTCGAAGGGAAGAGACATCTCGAGCATTTTCTCCGCGACTACCCGGGCGGCGTCGTCCTCGTCTCCCATGATCGGTATCTCCTCGATCTCGTCGCCGATGAGATCCTCGAACTCGAAGGTGGTCGGCTACAGCGCTTCACGGGCAACTACTCCGAGTATGCCATCGAGAAGGAGAAACTCCACGCTCAGGCCGAGAAGCGGTTCGCCGATCAGCAGAAGGAGATCCACCGTCTCGAGCAGTCGGCCAAGCGTCTCATGATGTGGGGCGTCACGTTCGACAACGTGAAGTTCATCCGCCGGGCGCAGGCGATCGAGAAGCGGATTGTACGGATGGACAAGGTCGATCGACCACACGAGGAACGCCGGATGGACCTACGCCTCAGCGGCTGGCGGGGAAGCACCAAGGTGCTCGAAGTCTCCCAGGTCGAGAAGGTCTACGCGCATCCTGTGGAGGGCGAGAGCCGCGTGCTTCGGGGCGTCGATCTGCTGATCCGGCATGGCGAGCGCGTTGGTCTCGTCGGCCCCAACGGTGCCGGGAAGTCCGTTCTGTTCAGGCTGATTCTTGAAGAGGAGGGACCGACATCCGGATCGATCGTCTTGGGTCCAAGCGTTCGCATCGGGTACTACGCCCAGCAGCACGAGACCCTTGAGCCGAGCATGACGCTGGTCGATGCACTTCAGCACGCATCCGGGATCGCCGAGTCGGCAGCCGTCCAGACGCTGATGCGCTTCGCCTTCACCTACGATCAGGCGCGCCGCCCAGTGGGCGACCTCTCCGGCGGCGAGCGAAGCCGCCTTCAACTGGCGCTGATCGTCCATGGCGGAGCCAACTTCCTTCTCCTCGATGAGCCAACCAACAACCTCGACATCGCCTCGGCGGAGATCTTGGAGGACGCGCTTGACGGATTCGAGGGAACCGTTCTCACCATCTCGCACGATCGCTACTTCCTCGATCGTGTGGCCACGCGTCTCTGCGAGCTCGATCATGGTACCATCGTCGAGTACGCCGGGGGCTACAGCGAGTACGCCCGACGAACCGGCACATCGGAAAACCCGACTCAGAGAGGAGAGGCCTGAGACTCGTGAGAATCGGACTCTTGTCGGACACCCATGCGGCCAGATCCGTTCACGAACTCCCCGAGCGTCTGTTCGAGCGTCTGAAGGGCGCCGACCACATTCTTCACGCCGGGGACATCGCAAGCCTTCCCGTTCTGGACGCTCTCTCGCGCATTGCGCCGGTCACAGCCGTCGCCGGAAACATGGATCCGCCCGAGCTTCGAGATCGTTTGGGATCCCGTCAGCTTCTTGAGCTGGGCGGACGCACGATCGGCCTGCAACATGGCCATCAGCCGCACGCGTTGCAGGATCACTACATCGCCTCGGACTACGAGGATGACCGGTTCGAGCTCTTCTTCGGCGTGATGAAGCAACAGCTTCCGGGCGCCGAGATCATCGTCTTCGGGCACTTCCATCGCCCGCTGATCAAGACCTGGAGGGGAGTTCTCTTCATCAACCCCGGGGCCATCGTGCGGCCTCATCGACAGCCAACGCTCGCGATCCTGGAACTCCCCGCTCTTCCCGCCCCTCCGACCGCTCAGATCATCTCCCTCTAGTCGCATCCCTCGCGGAAGAAAGGCGTTTGCCACCAATCTCAGGTGCAGGTGTATAGTGACCGTGTGCATGGCAGGTGCGTGGCATGCGCAATTGAGCGAAAGCCCCTCGTTTCCGCTCCCGGGCAAGCAGAATGCGCAGTCGAAGCACGTCTGAAGGTTCTCTAAAGGACCGCCAGAGGCCCGATCAACGCAGTCCACCACCGTGGAAGGACCCACCAACCGGTGGCTACCAAGGAGGTCCCCGTGAAAGCGGTCAACCGTATCCTCACCGTCGGGATGGTCGTGCTGACGGCCTTCTGTGTCTACGCAGACGCACAGACACAGACGCCCGTTCTCCCGGACATCGTCGCCATAGCCCAGGCTTCAGCCGCAGCCGCAGCCGAAGCGGCGGCCGAGGCACAATCCATCGCAACCCAAGCTCAAGCGCTCCTTGACGGGCTCTCCGTTGAAGCGCTCCTCACATCCGCTCAGGCGGCCAGCCAATCCGCGGAAGACTCGGCTGCGGCCATTGCGGCCGCGGAAGACGAAGCCGAAGCGACGGCAGCGGCCCACGCACTCGCATGCAGCGAAGCATCAGCTGCCGCTGCAGCCAGTGCGGCCGCCATCGCAACCGCGTCGGCCAATGCGCAAGCCGAGGCCGATGCGTTCGCTCTTGCTTGTGCGGACGCCCAAGCTCGGGCGCACGCCAGCGCAACAGCCTGTGCCGCCGCAGCCGCTCGAGCTGAAGCCTCGGCCGATGCCTTTGCCCTCACCTGTGCAGAGGCCGTTGCCGGAGCATCCACCTCAGCTGAGGCTTGCGCCGAGGCCCGCGCAGAAGCGGCCGCCGAGATCGCCAGAATCGAACTGGCCATCTCCGTTGCCCTGGCCGAAGCGGAAGCCAGTGCAGCAGCAGCTGCAACCGCGGAAGCGGCCGTTGCCGCCCATGCGGAGGCTGTCGCGGAAGCCCTCGACGAAGCGCTTCAGATCGCTGCCGCACGCGCCACAGCTGCCGCCGCTGCGTACGCGAGTGCCGAGGCTGAGGCGAGTGCATCCGCCGAAATGGCTGCGACGGCCGCCGCGCGGGCTTCGGCCGTCGCTCGCGCATCGGCGGAGGCAGCCGCCTACGCCAATGCCACGGCATCAGCCTATTCCCAAGCACAGAGCGCGGTCCAACTTGTGAATCAGAGCGTGGCGACCCAGGTGCCCTGCGGCACGGTCGTCGCCGAAGTGGGTGGCGTCGTTCAGGCGATTGCGACAGCGGTCGCTCAAGCGGATGCAGCGGCCCAGGCGGCCGCGCAGGCCGCTGCGCTTGCCGAGGCCTCTGCGAGCGCCCAGGCCGAGGCTGCTGCATCAGCAGCCGCACGGGCCAGCGCGCTGGCCGAGGCGGCCGCCGTCGCCTACGCCGAAGCTCAAGCATCGGCCGTCGCCATCGCCCAAGCGCAGGCTGTCGCCATCGCCGAAGCAGAAGCGTCGGCCGTCGCCATGGCTCAAGCGGAAGCCACGGCCGAGGCCCAAGCCGCGGCAATCGCAATCGCCGTTGCCGAGGCACGCGCCGCTGCCCAAGCGGCGGCAACGGCCATCGCCGGTGCGGTGGCCTCAGCCGATGCGGAAGCGTTGGCCGCAGCCAGCGCCTGCGCCCTGGCCGCATCCCACGCGGATGCAATGGCGGAAGCAATCGCCACGGCAACCTCAAGCGCTCAGGCTCATGCTGCTTCCATCGCCACGGCCTGCGCGGCTTCGTCTGCCGCGGCCGACGCAATGGCGGCGGCGGTCGCCACTGCGGACGCGACCGCGCAGGCGAGCGCATCGGCCGCAGCCAGCGCCTGTGCTGAAGCACAGGCGGCCGCGAGCGCGTTGGCCTCCGCCTACACGAATGCGAGTGCAAGCGCGACCGCCAGCGCAACTGCGGCAGCAAGTGCCTTCGCGCAGGCTCAGGCAACGGCAACCAGCTTCGCAAGCGCCGTGGCTGACGCCGTGGCTACAGCCCAAGCCGAAGCGTTGGCGGCTGCCAGCGCGTCCGACGATGCCCAAGCCGCAGCATCCGCGGCGGCGAGCGCGGCAGCGACCGCCTCGTCGAGCGCGGAGGCCACGGCGTCCGGCGATGCGACCGCCTATGCAGCAGCCATCGCCAACAGCTCCACGACAGCCTTTGCCCATGCAGAGGCCGCGGCCACAGCCGCTGCAACAGCGCAAGCCGCCGCCTATGCAGCCGCAGCCGCCTATGCCGAAGCGCAAGCCGCCGCACTGAGCGGCGTGCAGTCGGTCGCGATGGCCGTCGCCGAAGCACAGGCGGGGGCGGAAGCTGGTGCCTCTGCCTATGCCGCGGCAGAGGCAAGCGCCCGCGCCGCAGTCGAGACACTCGCCCAGGCTGTTGCCGAGGCCGAGGCTTCTGCGCTCGCAGCGGCCGATGCAGAGGCAAGCGCGTATGCCGCCGTCAGCGTCGGTGTTTCGGCCATGGCCGACGCCTACGCCGATGCGGAAGCCTATGCCCATGCCGCCGCCCTGGCGGAGGCTTCAGCGGAAGCTGGCGTTGCCGTCGGCGTGGAGGCGATCGCTCTGGCCCATGCTGAGGCAGACGCCGCAGCCTTCGCCGCTGCTCTCGCAGCAGCCGATGCGCACGCAGAGGTCTCGGTTGGCGTCGAAGCGGCCGCCTACGCCCTCGCCGATGCCGCCGCTTCCGCGTACGCCGCAGCAGCTGCGGAAGCGACTGCGTACGCTGGCGCCTTTGCGTCAACGATTGCGTTCGCCGACGCGCAGACTGACGCCTTCGCGGCCGCCGAGGCACTCGCACTGGCGATGGCCAGCGCCTCGGCCAGTGCTCAGGCTGCAGCCCATGCGACAGCCACTGCGATGGCGTCGGCGGATGCCACGGCAGAGGCCCTGGCGACAGCCTTCGCCATGGCCAGCGCGGCAGCCAATGCGGAGGCAACAGCTCAGACGTCGGTCGATGTCGTACCCGACATCGAGACGTCGATCGAATCGTTCATCGATCCCGAGTGCTTGACACCGGTCTGCGAGGAACGAGGCCCCTGCGATTGCGGCGATGACGTTCCGACAACCCCATCCACGCCGACGACGCCGGGCTGTCCCGAGACGGAAGAGTTGTCCTGGGACTTCGGCCAGGTGCCGACCGGAGTGAGCTTCCGTGGCAGTCAGAGCATCCCGCTGGAGATCCGTCGCACGCTCGATTCGCAGCCGATCACCGGCTCGATCCTGCTGTCGGAGAACCTGCCCGCAGGCGCATCGATCGAGCTCGACCTGGACGGCAACACCGCCTTCGTCACCGGGACGTTCGAAGCGGGGCGCGGGTATGCCGCTGACTTTGGCCTGTTTGATCCAGGACAGTGCCTCATCTACGTTCTCACCATCACCGTCGGGCCGGAACCGTCCGAGGAGCCGGGCGACACGCCGGGCCAGACGCTTCCGCCGACCGACTTCGCCCGCGACTGCTTCTCTGTCGCTGCGTACTACGAGACGCAGGTGCTCTTCTTCACCACGCGAACCGAGATCGTCTCCACGGTCACCTTCAACGGCTCGATGGAGTACACGCCGACGCAGTACTGCGACATCGTAGGCTCCTCGGTCTTCGTGGAGGCTGCGGCAACGGCAACGGGGCCGCAGCAAGAGCCCGTCTCATTCCTCCGATGGGAGTCCTATGACAGCTCCTCGGAGGAGTGGATGAGTTTCTCCGAACAGCGAGCAATCCCTCTTCAGATTGGAGACGGTTCGCAGTACCGCATCATTTATGGCGACGGAGAGCAAACGGCTACACCCGGGACACGTCCGTACGAGCCCTGCGTGACAGTGAGTGCCGTCCACATGTATCAGCAGTTCTCGACGACATTCCTCGGTGCGCCGCAGTACGTCGTCGATCCGCTAACCATCTTGGTCACCGTGGATGAGGAAGCGGAGTGGACGAGTCCTGCCGATGTCTGCGGCGAGGCGGGAAGCCGCCGCAGCGTGATGGTGCCCGAGGAGGCCTGGACGCAAGATGAGCAGGCGCTCGAGTTCTGGAAATGGCAGCGATACAACGCCGAAGAGGAGGTCTGGGAGGACCTTCTCGTTCTCCAGTTGCTCGGGCTTCCGGCCAATACGATCAACGTGACGCTCCAGGGAGGAGGGCAGCTGCGAGCGGTCTACCGCACGGCAACAGCCCTGTACTAGACGAGCAGGAGATCCCAATTCGCGGGGCGGCACGAAGGATGCGCCGCCCCGCTTCTTCTTGGACGCTCGGACGAGAGATATACTCGGTTCATCCCACAGGAGCTCGTGAAAGGAAGACCACATGGCCAAGGGAGATTTCTGCCACATCGGCCTCTTCACCACCGATCCGGAGAAGACGATGGCATTCTACGAGTCCATCTTCGACTGGAAGTTCGAGATGATTCCCGGCTTCGAGACATATCTGATGTTCACCACGCCGAGCGGTCTGGGCGGCGGATTCGATTCCGGACCAGACACCGAACCCCCGGGATGCGCCGGTCCGATCCTTCACATCGAGGTGGAGGACATCGATGCAACGCTTGCCAGGATCATCGAGGCAGGTGGTGAGATGATCGCGCCGATGACCAAGATCTCCGACGAGTTCGGCTCCTACGCGATGTTCACCGACAACGTCGGCAATCGGATGGGGATCTGGAGCCAGTAGCCAATGGCTGAACCGGGAGAAACTCGACGAGCCGAGTACATCGGCCGCATCAATCGCGTGATGGACTACGTCCGCGAAAACATCGGCGGCGATCTGCGCCTAGAGACCGTGGCGCAGGTCGCCAACTTCTCCCCGTACCACTTCCACCGCACGTTCAAGTCGATCGTCGGAGAGACGCTCAACGACTACGTCCGACGGATCAGGGCCCAGAGAGCCGCCGGATTCCTGATCCACAATCCCGATCGCACCATCACCGAGATCGGCGTCGCGTGCGGATACTCATCATCCTCAGCGTTTGCACGTGAGTTCCGAATCCACTTCGGCGTCTCCGCTTCGCAGTTTCGATCGGGCGGCTGCGAGTCGCTCGACCGTTTCCGAGAGAAGCTGACCGACCAGGGCTACACCCTTCAGGAAGCTCATCCGCACCGAACTGAGATGGTCTTCCGAGTTGACGTGCGCGAGGAGCCGGCCGACCACGTCGCCTACATACGCCACATCGGAAGCTACAGCGACATTGGGAAGGCCATGAAGCGCCTCGGTCGATGGGCAGGGCCGCGCGGGATCTTTCGGAACCCGGACGTGCGCTTCCTCGCCATCTATCACGACAACCCGGATGTAACTCCCATCGAGAAGCTGCGTTCCGATGCGTGCATCACAGTCCCTGAAGGGACGAAGGTCAAGCGGGATATGGGTCTAATGACCCTGCCCGGCGGAACCTATGCCGCCGCCTACGTCGAGATCGATCCGACGCAGTACGGCGAGGCGTGGGACCGCCTCTTCTCAGATTGGCTGCCGGAGTCGGGCTATCAACCGGACAATCGCCCCTGCTACGAGCTCTACTTGAACGACCCGCGAAAGCACCCGGAGGGCAAGCACATCGTCGAGATCTGCGAGCCCATTCGGCCGATCTAGGCAGATTTCAGACGCTCCTGCCGTCTCCATCGCAAGATCCGCAATCCCGTCGGCAAGATTCGTCAAGTCACGCGCAAGATGCGGAAAGATCTCACACGCGAACCGCCCTATGCTTCGGCCAACCAACAGGTAGCTCAGGAGGTAGGAAATGAAGTTCGAAGCCACGGTCAAGGAACTCCCGGAACACAATGTCGCCTACGTTCGCCACATCGGCCCCTACAATCAGATCGGTGAGGCCTTTGGGAAGATCTTCGCCTGGGCCGGCCCCAAGGGTCTGATCCAGTTCCCGGCGACGCAGAGCCTGGCCGTCTACCACTGCGACAAGGAGAAGGTCGACGCATCGGAGCTGCAAAGCGACGCCTGCCTGACGGTTCCCGAAGGGACCGAGGCCGACGGAGACGTGAAGACCACGAAGATCCCCGGCGGGAAGTTCGCCGTCGCACACGTCGAGATCGACGGCAGCGAGTTCGGCGAGGCGTGGGACAAGCTGGTCGGCGAGTGGATGCCCAAGAACGGGCTCAAGCCCGATGAGTCCCGTAAGTGCTACGAGCTCTACTTGAACGATCATGAGCAGCACCCGGAGAAGAAGTTCATCGTTGATATCTGCGAACCGATCCAGTAGCTGTTCGCGATTTTCGTCCACCGAAGCGGGCCGCCTCGGCGGCCCGCTCTCTCTTGGGACCACGAGAGAGGTTCTTGCGTGTCTGCATCGGATCGGACACCATGGCGCGGGAGGTCGACATGCAATACCGCACCTTTGGGAAACTCGAGTGGAAGCCTTCTGCGCTCGGATTCGGCGCCATGCGTTTACCGATCATCGATGGAGACACGTCGAAGATCGACGAAGCGGAGGCCACGCGAATGATCCGTACGGCGATCGATGCTGGCGTGAACTACGTAGACACAGCGTGGCCCTATCATCGGGAGAAGTCGGAACCGTTCATCGGCCGCTGCCTCCAGGACGGCTATCGTGAGAAGGTCAAGCTGGCCACAAAGATGCCTGTCTGGCTGACGGAGTCGCCCGAGGACTTCGACAAGTACCTCAATCTGCAGCTCGAGAAGCTCCAGACAGATCGGATTGACTTCTATCTTCTCCACGCCCTGAACCAGACGACATGGCCCAAGGTGCGCGATCTGGGTGTGCTGGAGTGGGCACAGGGTGCGATCAAGGATGGCCGCATCGGACACCTCGGCTTCTCGTTCCACGACGAGCTTGCCCTATTCAAAGAGATCGTCGACGCGCACGACTGGACGTTCTGCCAGATCATGTACAACTTCATGGATATCGAATTCCAGGCGGGGCGCGAGGGTCTGCACTACGCCGCCGAGAGGGGGTTGGCCGTCGTCATCATGGAGCCTCTGCGCGGAGGATCGCTGACGCAGAAGGCGCCCGGACCGGTCGCCGACCTGTGGGCAAGCGCTTCCGTGAAGCGTTCCCAAGCTGACTGGGCACTCCAATGGGTCTGGAACCAGCCAGAAGTCTCTCTCCTCCTCTCCGGCATGACGACGATGCAGCATGTCGAGGAGAACCTGGAGAGTGCCCGCCAATCGCGGGTTGGCATCCTCTCGGATGAGGATCTTGCACTCGTTGGCCGGGTGCGTGAAGCCTACCGAGCGCTCTGTCCGATTCCCTGCACCAACTGCAAGTACTGCATGCCCTGTCCCAGCGGCGTGAACATCCCGCGCATCTTCTCCATCTACAACGATCTGCGCATGTACGGCGACGAGGAGATGGCTCGCACACGGTACAACCAGTTCATGAAGCCAGAGAACCGCGCCGACAACTGCGTGGAGTGCGGGCAATGCGAGGCGGCCTGCCCGCAGCAGATTCAGATCATCGACTGGCTGAAGAAGGTGCACGAAGCGCTGCTCGTGCAGGCTGAGGACAAGGCTTAGTGGTGGCCGAGCGCTTCGACGAGATCGATCCGGACCAAGTCGAGGCGCAGGAGAAGCTGCGAGGAGCGACGCCGAAGGATCAGGAGGACCTCACCGTTGAAGAGGTTCTCCTTGCCGGCCTCGATCCGCTGATCAGAGACGAGTGGATCCTCGAGGTCGTCCGGCCCATCAAGAGCGGCAAGGAGGCTGTCGTCTACCTCTGCCGCGCCCATCCGTCCGTAGAGCGCGATCTCGTCGCCGCCAAGATTTACCGCCCGCACGAACGCAGGAGTTTCCGGAAGGATGGGGTCTACCAGCAGGGGCGTGAGCGGGGGAGCCGCCCGGACGCCCGTGAGATGCGCTCTCTCAGTCGCAAGACCCGGGGCGGGCGCGTCCGGAAGTTCAGTGCCTGGATCTCACACGAGATGAAGACGCTGGAAGTCCTCTTCGCCGGCGGGGCCAGCGTGCCCGAGCCGATCCATCGTCAGGGGCCGGTCGTCCTGATGGAATACATCGGCGATGCAGATCATCCGGCACCGGTCCTCGTAAACCTTCCCCTCGACGAAGCAACAGCCGGCCGCCTCTATCGGGAGATCCTGGAGAACGTCGAGCTCTTCCTGAAGCACCACCGTGTTCACGCCGACCTGTCCGCGTACAACATGCTCCTTTGGGAGGAGCGCCTGGTGATCATCGACTTCCCGCAAGCGGTCGATCCTCGCTACAACGACGATGCCTTCGACCTCCTCGTTCGTGACATCACCAACATCAATGACTTCATCGTCGATCACGGCATCGAGCCCGTCGATCCGATCGGCCATGCGCTGGAGATCTGGCGGAAGCACGTCGACCCCAACCGGTAGATGCGCTCCGCCAGATCTCTTCGCTGCTGCAGCTAGCCGGACGCGTTCTACACCGTGTTCACGTCGCCGAGCGCTTCCTGCAGCTGCTTCCGCTAGGAGAGGAATGTCTGGCTTCCGAGCCGGAAGCTGAGGCAGCGCCCCCGCCTCGCGTTGACAGCGGTGATCAGAGGATGGCTTCGCTGGGCGAAGCCGGCGATCCTTGTCTCAAACGTCTCCGCAAGCTGCCACGACCAGCCCAATCCATTCACGCCCGTGTCCACCAAAGCGTAGGCGGAATTCCAGAGAAGCTGCTACTGGATGATCTCTTGGGTCACGGGGTCGGGCGCGAACCATCCCGCCTCGTCGGCCAAGTGGAGCGCGTAGATCTGCCACCCTTCGATGAAGAACTCATCCCAGAAGTGCTCTCGCACAGCCGGGAGATCGAGTTCACGCACACGCGATGCCTGAACATGTTGCCCGGAATAGATGTGCCCAAGAACGTCTCCTGGCGAGACGATGATTCCGTTCGACTCCGCATAGATGATGGTGAAACCTGGCGCAGGGTCATCCGAGAACGTGTCCGAATCCTAGTAGGCACCGCTCCCCACGCGATGGGTTCCCGACAGAACGGCCTCGACGGTGACGTCCTCCTCCGAGAGTGTCCAGAACAGCTCCTCGCTCAAGATCTTTGCCTCGTCGATCAGGCGTCGGTATTCCGGCTGCGCCGCCTCCGGATCGAGTACGGAAAGCCCCCGCTCCTCGAAGAACACCTGCGTGGGAGACGCACCCTCATCCAAGCCGAGCTCCTGTCCGAGGCTCCGCAGCGCCTGCTTGGCAGCATCGAAGTCAGTCTGTGCACGCTCATACAGCTCATCGACGGTGAGATCTGCCTGCTGGGCGACGACCCACGATACGCCTCAAGGCCTTCGGGACACTTGACCCAGCTGAGCCCGGGAATCGCGGCGTCGAACCAGTCCCCAGCCGCATCAAAGAGCCGCTTGTACGCGGATTCTGCGATCCGAGCAGTGAGTCTCTCTGCCTCCGCCAAGGCGTCCGCGCGAGCCTCCTGGCTCATGCCCTCGGCACCATCGAGGTTCCCAGCAAGGTGGCGAACAAGGAAGAGGTTCTCGACATCATCGTGCGGTTTGGCCGTCGCGACCGACATGGCAAGTCCATCCAGAACGTAGCAGGAAGGAGGCAGCCGGTCTCCATCTGGTTCTCGGTGAACGCCATCTAATCGTCTATTGGCTCGGCGATACCGGCCGGTCGCGTCAGATGGTCTTCGAGATCCAGCGCAGTGCTGAGCAACTGGTACCCCTTGGTGGACTGGTTTCAAACTCATGCACCGAAGACCTTTGGGGTCCGTGAGCGAGCGTCCAAATCCAGAGCCAGAGCCTCGCGCGTTTCCCCTGATTCATGCCGTTCCGACTACCACGCTCCTTCAAGAGTCCATCCAGCGCCACTCCTGGAGAATATGCACTTCGCCGTCTGATCTCCGCTTGGAGGTGCTGCT
>Ga0180435_10002504_pt1 | contig 18695 bp, 20 predicted proteins | sample SS_ome_3_FD_132467 | JGI IMG/M metagenome (GOLD analysis project Ga0180435, IMG submission 132467) | Hypersaline lake sediment archaeal communities from the Salton Sea, California, USA - SS_3_S_1 metaG | ecosystem: Environmental > Aquatic > Non-marine Saline and Alkaline > Hypersaline >...
CGACCTGCCGCATAATTTCAAAGGCACACACATGTCACGTTTCGTCGAGATCCTCAACAATCATGAATGGGAGATCACCGTCGATTCGTTCAAGACCATGCTGACCGAGATGACCTCCCGCCTCGATGCCGAATGTGGCCACATCGAGATGACATTCAATTTCTTCATCAACAAGAAGGCACCGGCATCCGGTGTAGAAAGCCTGCTGGACTACGAAGTGACATTCATCGGCGAACGTCGTGGTAACAAGAACATCATCAACATCAAAGCCGTCGTTCCGGTAACCAGCCTGTGCCCCTGTTCGAAGAAGATCTCGGATCGTGGCGCGCACAACCAGCGTTCACACGTCACCGTCAATGTTGAGACTGAAGACTTCATCTGGATCGAAGAGATCATCGACATCGTCGAAACCCAGGCATCTTGTGAACTGTACGACCTGCTGAAACGCCCGGACGAAAAGATCGTCACTGAACGCGCTTACGACAATCCGAAGTTCGTCGAAGACATGGTGCGTGATATCGCACACCAGTTGAATATCGACGATCGCGTTCAGGCCTATACCGTCGAATCGGAGAACTTCGAGTCTATCCATAACCACTCGGCTTACGCACTGATCGAGAATAGAAAATAACCTGGATATTTCTTTAGCAAATTTAAAAAGCGCCTTGTGAGGCGCTTTTTAAATTTTCTTTTCTCTATCACAGCAAGCAATAAAAAAAACCCGCATGATGCGGGCTTTTTTATCAGTAAAAACTGATGTGATTACATTGCTAAACTTATTTAGCTAATCTTATTTAGATTTAGAAATCATGTAATCAACAGCAGCTTTAACAGCATCGTCAGACAGGTCAGCACGACCGCCTTTAGCTGGCATAGCGCCTTTACCATTGATAGAAGAAGCGTATAGCGCATCTTTACCAGTTGCGATACGTGGGCCCCAGGCAGCTTTATCACCAATCTTAGGCGAACCGGCAGCGCCAGTGTCATGACATGCAAAACAAGCCTGTTTGTATGTAGCGGCGCCGTCAGCCATAGCTGTTCCAGCGAACATCATGCCAGCACACATTGCGGTTGCAGTAAATTTCTTCATCTAAATATTCCTCATAAAAAAATAGTTCGCTACGCGAACAATAAAAGATTCAATATATACTAATTTTCTCAAAATCCTTAGGTGATGTAAAGATAATGATAATGATTGAGAATTGTCAAAAGCAGCAAGTCAAAGATCCTTTAACATTGATTTTATTAAGGTTTATGAGTACTTCTCCATATGGAAGTTCCAACGATTGACTACCCATTTCGATGTATACTGCCCTCTCATAATGGGAATCCCCTCTTTAGAATAAGAACATATATCTGAACAACTCTCGTCCACTCGACCAAAATGACTTTTATCACTGACATCGTTTCACGATATGTACATGACTCGGATGTATCCGCGATCAAGGATATGGCCATGCGCTGCGCCCGGACCGAGGGAGCGGTTTCGCTCACCTGGGGGCTGCCTTCTTTCCAGACGCCGAAATATATCCGCGAGAGTATCAAGCACTATCTCGATGCCGATTTCGATGCCGGCAAATACACGCTGCCGGACGGAATGCCCGAACTGCGCGAGTTAGTGGTAGAGAGACACCGTCAGGAGACAGGTATCACGGTGGATGCAGACGAGAACATATTGATCAGCGCAGGCAATATGCAGGCGCTGAACACCCTGTTCCACACCATGCTCGATCCAGGCGATGAGATCATCCTCACCGATCCGTGCTTCGCCTCTCATATCCAGCAGATAAACCTGTTCGATGGCAAGCAGGTCTACTGGCCGCTCGACGAGGATAATAACTGGTCACTTGACCTCGAGGTACTGCCCTCATTGATCAATAAAAAGACCCAGGCGATCGTGCTGGTCAGCCCCTCGAATCCGACCGGCAAGATATTCACACGAGAGGAACTGATCGCCGTGGGAAGGATAGCGAAACAGCATGGCATCCTCATCATCATCGATGATCCTTACAGTGACTTTCTCTATGAGAACCGTGAGAAATACTTCAACCTCGCCAGCATTGAAGAGTTCAGCGAGCATGTTGTCTATCTGTATTCATTTTCCAAATCCTACGCCATGAGTGGCTGGCGCTTAGCCTACATGGTGATGCCTGCTGAGTTGAAACAGGAAGCACTGAAGGTGCATGATGCCACCATGATCTGTGCGCCACGCATATCGCAGCTCGCCGCTATCACGGCGCTTAGCCAGCCCTCGGACCACAAGCAGCGCTTCGAAACCATCTTGAATACTCGCAGAGAACTCATCCATCAGCGTATCGAGCACCTGCCGCATGTATTCAGTGCACAGAAGCCGGAAGGCGCCTACTACGCTTTCCCCAGGATCATCGCACCACATGATAATGCCAGGAGCTTTGCCATCGAGTTGCTTGAGAAAGCAAAGGTGGGGGTAACACCGGGAAGCGCTTTCGGTCCGTCAGGTGAGCACCATGTGAGAATGGCCTACTGCATCGATGACGACAACATCAATCTCGCATTCGACCGCATCGAGGAATATTTAAAAAAGGTAACGTAAGCCCAGCATGATCGCATCACCACCGAGTTCGGCACCGCTAACCTCGAAATCCGGGAAATCGCCTTCATAATCGAAGTAACGGTAATCCAGGCCCCATCCCCAGCGATCGAACATATAGATAATGCCGGCACCGGCATACAGGTTAAAGCTCCAGTAACTATCATCATACGTCACAGGCAGACCTAAATATTCAGCTGACGCCAGCATACGGGTATCGAAGTAGCCAAAACCTAGCACCGCATAGACACGTAATGGGTCACGCAGCTGGTAATAGGCACGTGCGCCAAACAGGTAGGTATTGGTGGTAATTTTAGTATCGTTATCGATTTCATCCAGATCGGGTGGACTTACCGATGTTGTATATTCCCGGTTAAAATTAAACAGTTCAAAATCCAGTGCCAGATGTGGAATCTTGTTGAGATCAGCGCTGACACCAAGACCAATAGAGTATTCTGCACGCAGGTCGGAAAATTGATCTTCTTCTGCTGACAGATAGTCACCAGCATAGATAGTAGCGGTAACCCCGCCTGGTTTGAAGAACCGGTCTTCATCTGCAGGAGCGGTATCGTCTGCCGCCTGATCAGGTTCAGCATGCAATAAGGTCGGCGACTGAAGAAGAAGTACAAACAGGCTGAAACAGGCGCTCACAGCATTACCAGGCTTTCGTTGAGACAATGTGAGTAATCCTGAACCGAACATTGAGATACTCTAAACAGCCATATTTATTCGAGCTTTTTAACCAGCCTGTTCCTGATCTGTTCTGCCAGGGCGGTACTGTACTCATCACCATCTTCGTCGGTATCCGCCGAATTTCTCGCATCAGACACTTCGACGTTGATACTGCCCTCGAGATCGGTAAATAGCAGGCGGTATTGGCGGCTGGCATTTTTCGAGGCATCACCGCCACTCTTACCAGTGAATATGTTCATCATCCAGCTGCTCTGTGAAAGCTCATCTTCATCGATTTCCAGCTCTTCTTCAAAAGCGTCAGGCACGACAAAATGAATCGTATTGTTGTGAGGCTCCTGTTTTATCTCATCCATGTTCATACGGTCCAGTGCACGCATAGAACGTCGCCACACGAAATCCATACTGCCCTTCATGGTCAGGGAGGTAGAGCTGGAACGGTCTATCTTCACCAGCGAGCTGTAAGGACGGTAGTTCTCCAGCAGCGCCACTGACTGCTCTTTGCTCAGACCGGCGAACAGTGCCATACGTGAGATGATCTCACGTTCTGCTTCAAGTGAACTCGGCATCGAAACCCACATATATTCTTCAGAAAACTCGCCAATCAGTTTACGCTCGGCACGGGCATGGGAGATATACAGGCGCGTCTTCTTACCATCTGCAAACCGCTCAACACGCACACGGAAACGATCTTTCTGGTCAGGTTCAAATTTCTGAAACAGTGATCTGAAGTAGCCATCTTCGCCACCCATGCGCTCAGTCCACTCGGTTTCCATGAAGCCGAGCAATGGACGCTCCTGTGCGATGGCGATACCTTCTTTCTCCCAGAACTCAAGCAGGCGCGGCCACACGTGCTCGACATCATTATCGACTTCCAGCCAGCTGTTGCCCGCGTAGCTGACCATACGCACACCATCAAATTTAGGGGTGATGACGGTATCGAGATCATGGTTGTCACGGAAACGCTGCAACGCTTCTTCTGTTGGGCGAGGAACACGCAGCTCATCAGCCGTATCCGGCTCAGTCAGATCGGGCGGCACCTCCAGGTTCTTGTAGTACTCTGCCCCCTGGTACACCGGCCGCTCATTGCTGCTGAACAGGCCACAGGAGGACAGTGCCAGCGATATTGCTATCACAGCGACAGGCGCCAGCACGGGTAACTTTATCTCTATTGGTTTCATGTGTTATCTCTGAATATACCATCGCCGTCGATGGACAGGCGTGGATACAAAAATCTCGATGGCCGTTATGCCAGCACACCAGCCTGCTGCATTGCTTCTCGTAGCGGCTGATGGAACTCATCAGCCAGCGGCACCAGTGGTAGACGTATGCCTGGTGGAATAAGTTCCATTTCAGCCAGCGCCCATTTCACAGGGATAGGGTTTGCTTCCAGGAACAGGCGTGAATGCAGGCCGGTCAGCGGCTGGTTGATCGATTCAGCCAGTTCACGATCACCCGCCAATGCTGCTTCACACATCGCAGCCATCGCTTTCGGAGCAACATTCGTGGTCACCGAGATGACGCCATGGCCACCTCTGAGCATGAACTCCGTCCCTGTGGCATCATCGCCGCTGTACAGTCCGAACTTTGCATCACCGAGCAAGGCCTGGGTTTCAGCCAGGCGATCGAGATCACCCGTCGCATCTTTGATGCCGACGATATTATCGACCTCGGACAGTCTTTTGACCGTCTCGGGCAGCATGTCACAGGCCGTTCGCCCAGGCACGTTGTAGAGTATCTGCGGGATATCGACAGTCTCGGCAATCTTTTTGTGATGTTCATACAGGCCCTGCTGAGGCGGCTTGTTGTAGTATGGTGTCACCAGCAGGCAGGCATCGGCGCCACCCTGTTTTGCGCCTTTGGTCAGCTCGATAGCTTCCCAGGTTGAATTTGCACCGGTGCCGGCGATGACCGGGATACGGCCATTGACCAGTTCGACCGTACGCGACATCACCTCGCAGTGCTCTTCCATGTTCAGCGTTGCTGATTCGCCCGTCGTCCCCATCGATATGATGGCCGAGGTATTATTTTCTATGTGAAATTCGACCAGACCAGCCAAACTCTGGTAGTCAACACTGCCATCCACCTGCATCGGTGTGACCAGTGCAACCATACTGCCTCGAAACATGCCGCCTGTACTCATTTCGTACTCATTGATAACCCAAAAACCAAGTCGCACAGTTAAGCAATATTTAATGTTTTTTTCAATGACATATCTGCAAATATGAGTAATTTAACCGGGCCGGCAGAATCTGTGCAAAGCCAGACAACAGCGCTGTTACAACGACATAACGATATCCGATAAAACAGCATCAATGGGCAGGTAATTGAAAAATCCCTTGCTATACTCATATTAGAAAGTACAGATTCTTATCAGAGAGTCCGTATTGAATACCTGAAATCACCAAACTGGAAAAAACATTGAATACTTCAGCACAGTCAGAACGCCGCAACTATGATCGCATCCCTTTTACCGCCGAGGTTCTCATGCAGAGCGGAGACCAGGAGTGGAGCTGTAACCTGCTGGATATATCACTCAAAGGCATGCTGGTCGAACCGCCGGAGAATCTTGATATCGACCTGAACAATCCCTGTGGCATGGCCCTGTTTCTCGGTGAAGACATCTCGATACACGCCCGTGTTACTATCACCCACACCAGCGATGGCAACTGGGGATTAAAGTGGTTACAGATCGACGCCAACAGTCTTCAGCATCTGCGTCGACTGATCGAGCTCAATGCTTCGAATCCGGCCATGCTGATAAGAGAACTCTCTGAGCTCAGCTGATACATAGCAGCCTCCCGGCACAAGAACATCTATCGCACTCCTGCACAATAGGCTGTACAGCTGTGAAACTTGTGCCTTGTACTCAAACATTTTGTGTTTAAGCATTTTTTGTTTACACTAAGCCATCTTGCAGTCCAACGTACCTGAAGTGGTACAAAAGCATACCTAACGATCTTATGTCTACAAAGCTTGTAATCTCTGCACTGGGTGAAGACCGTCCCGGTATCGTCGATGAGCTGAGCAACATCATCTACACACATAACCTGAACATCGAAGACAGCCGCATGAGTGTCCTCGGTGGCGAGTTCGCCGTCCTGTTACTGGTCAGTGGCGAGCAGTCATCCATCGATGAATTGCAGACCAAAGTCAGCGATATCGAACAGGCACTGAAGATGAAACTACTGCTGAAACTGACATCAGATGCCGCTGCAGTCGCCGACACCATACCATATGCCGTCGAAGTCGCCGCGCTGGACCATCCGGGCATCGTACGCAACATCGCCAGTTTCTTCTCCAGTCGCAACATCAATATCGTCAACCTGCATACAGAGCGTTACGCTGCACCGCATACCGGTTCGCCGATGTTTGCACTGCATATGACCATCGGCATCTCGGCCGACACCAATATCGCCCAGTTACGTGATGCATTTACCGAGGTATGTGATGAGCTCAACCTCGATGCGGAACTGAAGAACCTATAATACACATACCTCTCGTACAACAACAGAACACAGAGAATACCCATGGTCGCTATCGGTAAAAAAGTTAAAAATTTTTCTCGTCCTGCCACAGGCGATAAAGAGATCAGCCTGAAAGATCTGGCAGGCAAGAAAGTAGTGCTCTACTTCTACCCGAAAGACAGTACACCCGGCTGCACCACCGAAGGTCAGGACTTCCGTGATGCGAAAGCAAAGTTCACTCGTCAGAACACGGTCATCCTCGGCGTATCTCGCGACAGCATGAAACGCCATGAGAACTTCAAAGCCAAACAGAAGTTTAACTTCGACCTGCTGTCAGATGAAGATGAATCACTCTGCAAACAGTTCGATGTCATCAAGCTCAAAAAACTCTATGGTCGGGAGTACATGGGCGTCGATCGCAGCACCTTCCTCATCGGGGAAGACGGCAAACTGCTGGAAGAGTGGCGCGGCGTCAAAGTGAAAGGTCACGTCGACGAAGTTCTTGAAGCCTGCAAGAAACACAAGTAATACAGATCATAGACGCTAGCGATTCAAGCTAAACAGATGTCTGCCCAACATGATACTGTGATCAGCATATGGGCCGGGCTCTGGGTTGCCGGCTTTGTTATCGTACTGAGCTGGTCAGTCATCGGTGCAGCCGACTACCCTACCTGGGTACTGGAGGCGTTACCTGCCATTATCGGTTTCATCATCCTCGCCTTCAGCCGCCAGCAATTCCCGCTGACCACGCTATGCTATGTCCTCATACTGCTGCATTGCTGGGTGCTGTTGGTCGGTGCCCACTATACCTACGCAGAAGTACCGCTGTTCGATACCGTCAGGGATCTCTTTGGACAGTCGCGCAACAACTTCGACAAACTCGGTCATTTTATGCAGGGCTTCGTCCCTGCTATCATCTGTCGGGAGATCGTCATCCGTTTCGACATCATCAGCAGTCGTTTCTTTATACATTTTTTTACCGTCTGCTTCTGCCTGGCACTAAGCGCCTTCTACGAAATGCTCGAGTGGTGGGTAGCACTGCTCAGTGAAGAAGCTGCCGAAGCGTTCCTGGGCACACAGGGATATGTATGGGACACGCAGTCCGACATGGCATGGGCGCTGTTCGGTGCGCTGACGGCCATCCTCCTGCTTGGCGGATACCATGATGCTCAGATCAAGCGCATGCCGAGCAGGTAACAACGAATAATCTAACGATAAGACAAGCGATGAACCCAAGAGATGACCAATAAAACCTATATCAAAGGCAAAGATGCCGCACTGGAAGAATCGATAGACTCGATGCTGGAGAAACTGAGAGCACTTAATATCGATATCGAACAAGCGTCCTGGCTAAACCCTGTACCCAATGTTTACTCGGTGCATATACGCGATAAGGAGTGCGGCCTGATGTTTACCAACGGTAAGGGCACGACGAAGAAATCCTGCCTCGCCAGTGCACTCGGTGAGTATTTTGAGCGCCTTAGCTGCAACTATTTCTTTGCCGATTTTTTTCTCGGCGAGGACTATGCCAATGGTGATTTCGTGCACTACCCTGACGAGCGCTGGTTCCACAATGCTGGCGGTGATGATGACAGCCTGCCCGAAGGCCTTCTCGATGAAAAGCTGTGGGATTATTATGACCCGGACAAAGAACTCAGCGCATCGAAGATATTCGACACCAACTCGACCAGCGGCATAGAAGAGCTGAAAAAACGCGGCATCTGTGCCTGCCCTTATCATCGCTTGCGTGATGGCAAGACGATCTGGTTTCCGATCAACATTATTGGCAACATCTACGTGAGTAACGGCATGTCGGCCGGTAATACACAGAACGAGGCACGCGTACAGGGCCTTTCCGAGGTCTTCGAGCGTTACATCAAGAACAAGATCATCGCAGAGGGTACCTGCCTGCCTGAAGTGCCTGAGGAAGTCTTACAGCGCTTTCCTCCAGTCGTCGAAGCCATCGCCAAACTCCAGCAGCACGGTTACCACCTGCGTATCGCCGATGCCTCTCTGGGCGGTCGCTTCCCGGTGATGAGCGTCACCCTGATCAATCCCGACAATGCCACCGTGTTCGCTTCCTTTGGGGCACACCCGAGTTTCGAAGTCGCGCTGGAACGCACCGTCACCGAACTGCTGCAGGGACGAGATCTCGACCAGCTCGACGGCTTTCAGGCACCGAGCTTCGACCTCGATGAAGTCGCTGACCATCACAACCTGGAGACCCATTTCATCGATTCCAGCGGCCTCATCGCCTACGATTTCTTCAAGAACAAACCCGACTATGAATTCACCGACTGGGATCATGACGCCTCGACCAGGGATGAGTTTGGTTACCTGTGCGATATCATCCACGACCTCGGCTTCGATATCTATATTGCAGACTACGAACACCTGAACGTCTACTCCTGCCGTATCATCGTACCGGGCATGTCTGACATCTACCCGGTAGATGATCTGGTATGGAACAACAATAACGAAGGCGCCCTGTTCCGCGAAGAGATACTCAGCCTGAAGAATCTCGCTGAAGGACAATGGCTCTCCATCCTCTCTCGACTGGATGAAGGTGGCTATAACGATTACCAGCGCGTCGCCGAGTTCATCGGTGTCGCTCCCGATCCCGGTTCTGCCTGGGCGCGCCTGCGAATCGGCGAGCTAAAAGCCATGCTCTGCCTGGCGTTGAAACATGAAGATGCACTCGAATGGGTCAACTGGTGCCTGCATACCGAACAGTTCGACAGCGAGGCAACCCGCCTTTATCTGTGTTTGCAGGCATTGATCGAGATCGAGATGGATGAACAGAAGCAACTGGATGATTACGTCGACAGCCTGAAGTTGATGTACGATGCCGAGACCTTGAGCAGGAGTATGGACATACTCTCAGGCAAGGATAACTTTTCCGGCCTGCACAGCCCGGGACTCAGCCTCGATGGTTTCGAGATGCACAGCAAGCTGCTGGATGGTTATCAGAAGCTGCATGTCGCCAAACAGGATAACTGGCCCACTGCAGATTAAGTAACGATATAATAATGCGCAAGTTTATCGCCGACCTGATACTCAAGATCATCGGCTGGCAGGTTAAAGTGACCTTGCCCGCAGAGCGGAAGTTTGTACTCATCGGTGCGTTTCACACCACCAACTGGGATCTGCCTCTGGCCATACTCACCTTCTGGTCCTCGCAGAAAAGAATCAGGTGGGTGGCAAAAAAACAGATTTTCAGCTGGCCGCTTGGCTATTTCTTCCGTGCGCTCGGCGGCATTCCTGTCGACCGTTCAGTACATAGCGGTTTCATCGAGCAGGTCGCAAGCGAGTTCGCAAACGAGGATGAGATGATCCTGTGCCTTGCGCCTGAAGGCACTCGTTCGAAAACCGAGTACTGGAAGACCGGATTCTATTACATCGCATTGACAGCAAAGGTACCGATCTGCCTCGGTTATGTCGACTTTCCAGGCAAGACAACGGGCTTCGCACAACTGCTCTACCCGAGCGGTGACATACACAGAGATTTCGAACAGATAAAGCGGTTCTACCAGGATAAGTCCGGCAAATACCCGGAGAAAACGGGGCCGGTCAGACTTAAAGACGAAGCCTGAATGGCAGGCGCAGCGCTATCAGCTGATCAATTACTTGGCTGCCGGTACTGGCGCATCATCTCCTGGGCGCGGCGCATCTGTTCCATCATCTCTGGCGTCATCTGGCCAGACTGCTGCATCTGACGCATCATATCCTCGGTACCAGGGGGCATCTGCTGAGGCGCCTGCTGCATAGCCGGTGGCATCGCCTGCCTGGCTTGCTCCATCTGCTGCTCGAGAGAAACCTTCTTATATGATGCCGGGATAGCGAAGCTATCGGCAGGTACAGAAACATCCGTCTGGATGCTCACGACTTCAGATTCAACACGCCCGTTCTTCACCGTACGCATCGGGATACCGATATTTTCTACCCGCTCCACCATCTGCATATCGGCCAGGGTACAGTCATCTATCATACCGGCCAGGCCGCCTAACATCGAACGTTGCTGGTCGACCATGGTACGCATCGCTTTCAACAGCTCTTTCATACCCCTGGCATTATAGGCATCTATCGAGGCATAGATATCGCCACAGGATTTACCATTCACTGAGTAGCTATACTTTTGCGTGGCATAGCCCGCGATAGCAGGACCGGCGCCCCTTCTGCTCAGGCTCTCGCGTACCTTTGGCACACCATTCGAAGCACCCTTGCCGGCCAAGGCGTCCATACTCATCTCCATGACCTGCTTTTCCTGCGGGTTCACCATGCTTACTTTTCGACTCTTATAATCGATCACCACGTATTCCGATGCAGACATATCCATACGTGCTTTTTTGCCATCAGTAATCATGGTCGTCAGTTCATTGTTGTTCTGAACCTTGACGATAGTACCTGCAAATGTGTATTGCACAGCAAAAGCCTGAGAAGCAGCAAGCAGGAAAAGGCCGCTGATGCGGATAGATCTCGTTGTTATTTTCATCATGTGACACTCCATAAAGTTGGCAGGATTATACCTGTTCTCGCCCCATAAAAAAGCAAACAGCAAAAAGCCTGCAACCAATAAGACAGTACTCTTCGACCACCATCTTTACCCCAAAAAGTAATCCCATCTACCCCAAAAGTTATATGATAATGCAGTTGAGAATCATTTGCATTTGTATTTGTGTTATGTATAATAGCCACCAGCTTATACGAACCCCATGTAATACAGAACAAGCATTACAGGCCCCAAAAAAATACAGACCAAGATATACAGAATAGCAACGGAGTAAACACGTGAAATACAGATCTATCGCTCAGAGCACCCTATTTGCAACTATGTCAGTGGCACTGGCGCAGCCTGCTCTCGCAGTTACAGATGAAGAGTTCAAGGCCCTGCAAGATCAGCTCGACATGCTGGCTGAACAGGTTGAAGAGAACAGCACAAGCACTGGCAGCAGCACCACGATCGGTGGCTATGGCGAACTGCATTACAACAACTGGAGTGATGACCAGGGTAATACCTTCAAAGAGCTCGATTTTCACCGTTTTGTGCTGATGATCAATCATGAGTTTAATGATGACATCCGCTTCTTCTCTGAATTCGAAATCGAACACGCTTATATCAAAGACACAGACGATGGTTCCAGTACTGGTTATGTGGCCGTCGAACAGGCTTATGTACAATTCGATTTAAGCGAGCATACAAAAGCCAATGCAGGTATTTTTCTGGTGCCGGTAGGCATCATGAATGAAACACACGAGCCCGCTACTTTTTATGGTGTAGAACGCAACCCGATCGAAAAGAACATTATCCCGACCACCTGGAGTGAAGCTGGTGCCTTTTTAAGCGGTTACTATGGATCCGGCTTCAGTTACGACCTGGCACTAAGCAGCGGCCTGGATGGCGGCACCAATATCCGTGGCGGTCGTCAAAAGGGATCCAATGCCGTAGCCAATAATCTAGCTGCAACCGCACGTGCCAGGTACACCGGCGTACCTGGCCTGGAGCTGGCCGCCACTGCGCAATATCAGGATGATATGACACAGGACACCAGTGATGATATCGGCAGTGCAACCCTGTTAGAAGCGCATGTACGCTGGGGAATCAGGAATTTAACATTGACCGGTCTATACGCTTACTGGGATATCGATGTTGCAGCTAGCGCTTCACAGTCTGATATAGACAAAGAAAAACAGGACGGCGGTTATATCGAAGCATCCTACAAGCTTCACCCTGAATGGGGTGTATTCGTCCGGCAAAACCAATGGGACAACGGCGGTACCGGTGATACTACCAAGGAACAGACCAATGTCGGATTCAACTACTGGCCACATGAATACGTGGTGCTGAAAGCGGACTACCAGATTCAGAATGATGTCGCCGGCAGCTATGATGGATTCAATCTCGGTGTAGGCTACCAGTTCTAATGACATGATATGCACCCTCTTCCATGCTATCGCCAGCTGGTCGAGAATATAAAACTGTTAAGCAAGGGGTGCACTAGCACCCCTTGCTCGTGCATATAACTATGTCGATGGTATGCCACGATGGCTATAATGACTTACAGGTACAATACGCAGCAATGAGAGAACGAGTAAATACGATCAAACGGCCCGTTATCAACTTTTGTGCCATGAGAACAGTGATACTGGGCATACTGTTGACCTTTTCTGCCTCACCGGCAGATGCGGGTGGCGTATACCAGGAACCGGACGCCTTCATCAGCCAGGTGTTCGATAATGCTTCACCGAAACCACAGGTGCTCTGGCTGAATAAAGAGCTCAAGGCACAGATCGTTGACATACTCGATCACAAATACAAAGGATTACGAGTACGTTACTGGCAACAGGAGCTCGATAACAAACGCAGAACGGCATGGATACTCGATGAGATTGGTAAAGAGAAGCCGATCACTGTCGGTCTGGTGGTGAATGATGAAAAGATCGAGCTGGTCAGGGTGCTGGTGTTTCGCGAGAGCCGTGGCTGGGAAGTACGACATGACTTCTTCACCAGGCAGTTCGAACAGGCAGCACTGAAAGATGATAACCGCCTGGATAGACACATCGACAACATCTCGGGTGCAACATTATCTGTCCGCGCCTTAACCAAACTTGCTAGAATCGCGCTCCTGCTGGATAAGCAACTAGACATGCAAACAGATAGCTAACAGATAACGGTACTATCAACCGGCACTTCAAAAACTTAAATATGGGCAAGCGCAAACCTACAAAATTTACCGCCTTTCTCTGGCATCGTCGTATCGGCCTGCTCGCGCTTGTGCTCGTCATCATCCTGGCCATCACAGGCATCATGTTGAACCACACCGAAAAACTGATGCTCGATAGTCGTTACATCAACAATAGCTGGTTACTTAGCTGGTACGGTATCGAACCGGAAGATCAGCCCGTGTCATTCAAAGCCGGTGACAATATCATCAGCAGCCTGGATAACAAACTGTTCTTTAATGATACTGTTGTCACCGAGTTGCAGCAGACCATGCACGGCGCCATGGCAGCCGAGCAGTTCATCGTCATCGCACTGGAGAGCGCCATCATCCTGCTAACGCCGGAAGGTGAGTTTATTGAGCATGTATCGACCAGTATCAGCTTTACCAACATCCAGCGCCTCGGTATGAAATACCAGCGTCCGGTCATCGAGACCAGTGATCCCCTGTATTACATTGCCGATGAACATATCCTCGACTGGGATATCATCATCAATGAAGGCATCGAATGGATACAGCCCTACGAACTCGATGAAGCAGAGAAAGAGAAATTGTTAACCGCCTACCGGGGCAAGGGTCTCAAACTGGAACGCGTCATTCTCGACCTGCACAGCGGTCGTATCTTCGGTGAGTTCGGTGTCTACCTGATGGACGCAGCCGCCATCGCCCTGCTCTGGCTGTCCTGCAGTGGTATATGGGTATGGAACAGCCGACGCCGCAAGATGCGCAGGAAGCGTCACTATCGGAAGCATCATCGCGTTTAAGAGAAAAGATTTAACCGCAGAGGGCGCAGAGAGCGCAGAGAAAAACTTGTATTCGATGGGGGTTCCTCTATACCCCATGTCATCTCGAACGAATGTGAGAGATCTATGTCGGCTGGTAAGATCTCTCACATTCGTTCGAGATGACAGCAGCTTTTAGAGGAGCAGCCACAATTCATCCCTCTGCGCTCTCTGCGGTAAAAATAAAGTTAACTCGAAACCGCCTTCTTCTGAATCGACGGCCAGGAATTGATCACGGCCTGGATTAGTGTCGCCAGCGGGATAGCGAAGAACACACCCCATACCCCCCACAGTCCTCCGAAGAACAGCACGGCGATAATGATCGCTGCCGGGTGCATATTGACCACTTCCGAGAACAGCAACGGCACCAGCACATTACCATCTATAAACTGTACCACCAGGTAGGCGATCATAAGGTAGACGAAATCACTGCTGGCACCCCACTGGAACCAGGCGATCAGTGCTACCGGGATGGTCACCGCGACCGCACCGACGTAAGGAATGATCACCGAAAGGCCGACAAACAGGCTCATGGTCGCCGCATAGTTCATCCCCATGATCTTGAACGGTATGAAGGTCGCGATACCGATGATAAGTATCTCCAGCATCTTACCGCGGATGTAATTACCCATCTTGGCATCGACTTCTATCCACACCGAGTAGGCAAGACCGCGATCTTCCGGCATGAAACGGCGGAACCAGTTGATGATCACAACCTTGTCTTTAAGCAGGAAGAAGACCAGCAATGGCACCACCACCAGGTAGACCAGCACGGTGAAGACATCGACTGCGGACGACAGGGAAACGGAGACCAGTTTTTGACCGACAGTTACCAGCTCGGTCGAGAAACTGCCCAGCATCTGTTCGATCTCCTGATCGGCGAACACAGGGTATTTCTCAGGTATGGTGAGGATCAACTGCTGGATCTTGTTGAGAATACGAGGAAAATCCTGCACCAGTTGCGACAGCTGACTGATGACCAGCGGTACCAGCCCAAGCAGGATGAGCGCCACCGCGGCCACGAACAGGGCGTAACTCACCAGGAAGGCGATGTAGCGTGGAATTCCATATTTATGGATCTTTTTAACCAGCCCCTCGAGCACGTAGGCGATGATGACACCTGCCAGCACGGGCGTCAGTATCTTGCCCCAATACAGGACCAGAATACCACCCAATACGATGAACGATACCAGGATGATTGCCTGCGGATCAGAGAAATGCTTCTCGAACCAGCCTTTGATCACATCAATCATTCTTACCCTGCTCCAGTTCCTTGAGTAGATTGTTGTAGGCTTCATCGAAAAGCGCTTCCATCTCATCGATGACCTCGACGACATCACGTCCACTGACCATATGCTCGGTCATCAACGACGATGCCCTGGAGAACACGCTCATACTCTCGACCATGTGATACTTACTCTTTAGACGCTTGATCGCACCCACCACCGTCTCCTCCTCAGGTCGCGGAACAGGTTCAGGCGGCGGCACTTCTTTAACCACCGGATCTGCTTTGGCATATAAAAAATCGGCAAAATCACACAGGCTCTGTTTACGCTCATCATCGAGAGATTCGTAGAGTGCTGTCAGTGCTTTGCTGGTTTTGATGTTGTCGTCAGGCATATCTGCTATCTATACAATTGTGCTTATGCCATATTCTTGCAGAACTCCTGGGCAAACCCCAGCAGTTCATCGGCCGCACGTGATTTAAATTTATAACGTTGGCGCACGAAGGAGAATGGTCGCTCAAGTTTTGGTGACAGTTCGACGGCGGTCAGCGTTCCCAGGCGCAGCTCTTTTTCGATACTGGCACGAGAGACGATAGATATTCCCATACCGGCTTCGACTGCACCCTTGATCGCCTCCGGACTACTCAGTTCGAAACATACATTAAGGATACCGTCAGGGCTCTGCTGTTCGACGTAATTGGTGATCGTTTCCTGTGTCCCTGAACCGCTCTCTCGGCAGATGAACGGATGACCGAGGATGTCTTTGACATGTAGCGTGGTCTCGCCTGCCAACACGTGATTGTTCGGCATGATGACCACGAGCTGGTCGACACGGCACTGTTCGACGATGAGGCTCTTATTGTTGACCGAACCTTCGATGATCGCCAGATCGATCACGTTGTTCTCGATCATTGCGATGATATCTTCAGAGTTAGATTCTTTCAGGCTGATATTCACGTCCGGATACTTCGCTTTAAACTCACCGATCAGCAGCGGCAGCATGTATTCAGCGATCGTAGTACTCGCGCCCAGCGACACTCCACCACTGACATCACCGGTCATCTCGGTGATGCTGTGATTCATGTCGTCGTAGAGTTTCAGTATGCGGTCTGCGTACATATAGACCTGCTTGCCGGCCTCGGTGAGCGTCACTTTGTTATGTGTACGGTCGAACAGACGTGTATTGAACTGATCTTCGAGCTGACGTATCTGGAAAGTCACCGCAGGCTGCGTCATGTGCAGCTGTTCACCCGCCCTGGTGAAATTGAGCAAGCGTGCAACAGTATGAAAAATTTTTAGTCGTCTATCAGCCATACACTATGGGCACATCAGATCTCGAGGATTCATTTGGAATATTGACGGCCGGCAAAGAAACCAGGCAATAAAGTCACAACAATGATATACATGTTAGAAAGCCGCTTCATTGCTTTTGTCGCCATTAACGGCTATTTTAACATCACAGGCTAACCAAAGGGTAACTTCACGCTCATGAGTAAAAACAGTCATTCCATCATTTCCATATCAGCTGTATTGATAACCATATTGAGCTGTGCAATTATCGCCAGCCCCGTCAATGCCAAGGTATACAAGTGGGTCGACGAGAACGGTCAGGTTCACTATGGCGAAAAGCCCGGCAACACACAGGCCGAGCAGGTACAGATCCGTACTAACGAGACCACGACGCCTCGTGCGATAGATGATTCCAAAGTGGACTACTACGAAGGAAAAGATAAGGGCAAGAAGGAAGCTGAGGCAACCGCACCGCCGGAAGAGCCGAAGATGTCGAAGAAGGAAAAACGCAAACTCTGTAATGAAGCCAAGAGTGACCTGGCGGCAATCATGAGCCGCGGTCGTGTACGTGAAGTCAATGAAAAAGGCGAATACACTTACCTGACTGAAGAGGAGCGGCAGAAGCGCATCTCTGCGGCCAAGAAAAAACAGAAAGAATTTTGCCGATAGACAATCCAGTGAACGATTACCCTTGACAGGATTACGTCAGTCATCACCCTGAAAGCAGGAAAGATCATGCCCCTACTCGAGATAAGCACAAACACAGAAATCGAAAACGCTGAAGATATCGCCAAACAGGCATCAAAACTGACTGCGGAGATGCTCGGCAAACCGGAGAGCTACGTGATGGTTAAATTAAAACCTGCACAGACCTTACTGTTCGCTGGCAGCACAGATCCGGCCGCTCACCTGAAGCTCAAAAGCCTGGGCTTGCCTGAGAACCACACCGCGGAATACTCTTCCACACTCTGTTCATATATCAGTTCTACACTGGGTATCGACAACGCGCGCATCTATATCGAATTTTCCAACCCTGAACGTCACCTGTGGGGCTGGGACGGGCGTACCTTCTAGTCATTACCATCATTACTGGACTATCAATACTGTTTGTTGTTCAGCGACTACCCTGCCGTTATCAAAACCTGAATCGCTTCACTTCTCTCAATGATTAACATGATACGGTCATGCTAATAGCCAGCGTAATTGCCGGTCGCATAATACTGATTAGTTGGTAAAATGCGCTCATTCTACCGAGTATAAACAATATGTATTTATCAAAATTCCAACTAACGACACTGAAAGAGACGCCTTCCGATGCCGAGATCACCAGTCACCAGCTGATGCTGCGCGCCGGCCTGATCCGTAAACTCGCCTCCGGCCTCTATACCTGGCTTCCACTGGGCCTGCGCGTGATGCGCAAGGTTGAGAATATCGTACGTGAAGAAATGGACCGTAGCGGCGGTCTCGAAGTGTTGATGCCTGCGGTGCAACCCAGTGAGCTATGGCAGGAGTCGGGCCGTTGGGAACAATATGGCCCGGAGCTGCTGCGTCTGAAAGATCGCCACGACAGGGAGTTCTGCTTCGGTCCGACACATGAAGAGATCATCACCGACCTCGCCCGCAAGGAACTGTCCAGTTACAAGCAGCTGCCGATCACCTACTACCAGGTACAGACAAAATTCCGCGACGAAGTGCGTCCGCGTTTCGGCGTCATGCGAGCTCGTGAGTTCGTCATGAAAGACGCCTATTCGTTCCACACCAATCAGGACAGCCTGCAACAGACCTATGATGTCATGTACCAGACCTACAGCAGCATCTTTACCCGGCTCGGTCTCGAGTTCCGTGCGGTTTTGGCAGACAGCGGCTCCATCGGTGGCAACAGCTCTCATGAGTTCCACGTGCTCGCCGACTCGGGAGAGGATGCTATCGCTTTCTCTGATGAGAGTGACTAC
>Ga0180435_10002506_pt1 | contig 18688 bp, 13 predicted proteins | sample SS_ome_3_FD_132467 | JGI IMG/M metagenome (GOLD analysis project Ga0180435, IMG submission 132467) | Hypersaline lake sediment archaeal communities from the Salton Sea, California, USA - SS_3_S_1 metaG | ecosystem: Environmental > Aquatic > Non-marine Saline and Alkaline > Hypersaline >...
ACCCACTGCCTGAGGTGTCTGTCGAGTGTCACCGCGACGACAAAGGCCATCACGATGTAGAACACCAAATCGATGAACATGTCCGCCAAGTCGCAATAAAGCGAGATGCGGTTGTACTCTTTGGCCTGCTGTAGTTGTTCAGGAGTTTGGGCGGTGTCAGACATAAGTTGTCAGTCTTCAGTTGTCAGTATACAGTCGTCAGTTATCAGTTCACTGTGAACTGATGACTGATAACTAACGACTATCAACTCCCCTCAGCTAAACGCAGAGCCGCTGCTCTCGTCGGCCTCTTGCAGTAGTTGTTCGATATCTTCAGTGCTTTGCGATTGGCGCAGCAACCGGCAAAAGAGATCATTGCGCAATTGACGCGAGGCGTATTCGAGCACGGAGAGGTGGTCTTTGGATCGTTCGGGTGGCGAAACCAGCAGGAAGAAAAGATCGGTTGGCTCCCCGTCGAGACTCTCGAAATCCACACCCGAGGCGCTCACGCCCACGGCTGCGGATAGTTCGCCAATGCTAGAATGCTTGGCGTGCGGAATGGCGACGCCTCGACCGATGCCGGTACTGCCGAGTCGTTCTCGTTCCAGCACGGTTTCGACGACGGCTTCGTGTTCGGCCGCGTCGATTCGCCCGGCCTCGACCAATCCTTGTACTAGTTCACGAATAACATCTTCCTTGCTGCCGGCCGTCAACGTCGGGTGGATCGCGCCGCGGACCACGAAATCGGAAAATCTCATAAAGTTATTCCTAATGCTCCCGCAGGCGACACGACCCAAGGCGGGGTCGTCGCCGGAGAGGTTGGGGTTGTGTTTGATCCGTGTATTGGGTTCTCGCCCCCCAACACACGGTTTGTGCTTAGGGTTTCGTCGCCGGCCAGGTCCAGTGTCGGTCGCTGGTGGCGGTGACTGTATTCTTTTCCAAACCAAGCTCAACGACAAGCTCTTGTATTTCCTGCACCGTAAAGGCCGCTCTTAGGGAATCCGAAAACATCTTGGTTTGTATTTCGTTGCAGTCGGCGGCATAAGTTGCCACCAACTGCGCTAACGATTCCTCATCGACGGGGCGGATCAAATCACGGAAGAACACGATTCCGCCCGACTTCGTGACACGCACAGCTTCGGCCATAACCGGCAGCGGATCGGGGACGTGATGGATGATGCTGTTCGACATCACTACGTCGAATTGGCCATCACCGTGGGGCAGGGTTTTGGCGTCGATCAGATCGAACACGATGCGGTCGGTCAGTGTTTCGAGTTCTATGTTGATGCGAGCCTGGTCAAGCATGTAGGCCGCCAGATCTACCCCCATCACGCGAACGTCTTCCGTTCGATGGCAAAGCTCAATGGGAATTTGGCCCGTCCCCGTGCCCAAATCGAGCACGTCGCCAGCTATCTTGCCCGCGGCGAGCAGATCGGTCACGAAGACGCGATTGACCTCCGAGTGATCCATCGAATCGTACTCGACGGCTTCCTCGAAGGTGTCCATCGCTTCCGGTTCGGGGATGCGCTGTACAGCCACAGAGTTGCCTCCACGGTGTTCGGTTGATCAAATTGAGATTACGTTCACGCCAATCGACTCAACAAAACTTCTTGAATGAACTCGCGCGCAACATCAAGTGGATCGACATCAAATTCGAATTTGTGTCCGTTGTCGGCAACATCAAAACTCTTTCGCGCCAGTTTTCCGTCGACGACCAACAGTTCTCGCAGAGTCAACGGGCAGCCTTCCAATTCACCCAAACGAATCGCATCACCACTTCCCTTCTGCTCACTAACGAGCAGGCACGCAGCCGGTCCCGTATCGGCGGCCCCGATGTCCGTGGGAGAGTAGAAATGGTGACCAAAAAAGAAGCAGTACTGAGCGCGTACATCTTCGCGTCTGAAATTCACCCAGAAGAACCAAGTCTTCGCGGCACGGTCGCCGGACCGCAGTGTTTCCCAGGTCGACTGATCGACGACTTCAAATGGCCGCACTTGGGCTTCAACGTTGCCATCCGACGCGTCAGTTACTTGGGTTGCACACCGTTGGAACGCATCTCTCAATTGCTCCATTTGCCAAACCCATCGCATGTATTCCAACTTGCGTTTTTCGTCGACCCGAGCATTCGATTCCCCGACCAGTTCGGCGGCCCAGCCCTTGAGTTCGTCCACTTCTCGCTGCGCGTTGATATATATTTGGAGTGTTTTGCTCAACGAACGTGCAACAAGTTGTGTCAACGGGTCGAAGTCGCCGTCATCCGCGTCTCCCAGTGCTGAGTAGTACTCGTTTCGATCTTGTTGTCGTATGACCGCCGCAGTCAACCGATTGCCGAATAGGACAAGATCTTGCCAGAGTCGGGCCATGCGTCCGTTACCGTCCCGAAATGGATGGAGGCGCGCAATCCCCCAGTGAACCCAGGTAGCTAGCAAAACGGGGTCAACGTCGGTCGCGGAATCCAAAATCGTGAAAAACTGGGGAAGAAGCACGTCCAGTTTGAGCGGGTTTGGCGGCTGATGCTTCGCGCCCGTTAGCATGACTCGTTCCGAACGGACAACGCCTGCCGCGTCGTCCATGACGTCGGTAAGCAGTACTTTGTGGACCGCAGCGAATCGTTTCTGGTCTGTCCACGAGTCACGATCATTGACCATTTCCTGGACGATCCCGATTGCTCTGCCCAGATTGACGGCCTCAGCGGCCTCGCGTTTTCGGCCGACATCAACGATTCCCCCGCTCTGCAAAACGCTGACCGTCTCTCGAAGTGTAAGGGTGTTTCCTTCGATAGCATTGCTGTTGTATACACGTTCGCCCTGCAGTTCCTTGTTGATGTTTTCAATCACATCTGCTGGCAACGGTCGACGCTCATTGACTTGGCGAGCTAGATCCGTGGCATCGCGAATCAATTCCTGTGTCACTTGACCAAGTGAAATGGTATTCGGCAACGGAATATCCACGTCAATTCTCCCTGTTGGCAGTAGTGCTCCCAACAACGACACCCGGTCGAACTCGAAAGTTCACTGTCGCCAAGACCTATCAAGCACGGGTTTCTTGTCCATTTGTTGGGAGCAGCAATTGTTACAAATCTGGTTGAGCATCTCCTTGATTGTCGTCAAGGCGTGGCAACAAGTAGCTCCAAACCAACAGCAACACGCCCATTACCGCGTAACCAATCGCATAACGGATCGGCACCCAAGCGAGACTTTCCGGCACGCTCCAGGGTAGCGCGACGGGGGAGCCGGGCAGCGGTGAATGGATCACGCCAAACAGCGCACACACGCCGGCGATGAAGCAGTAGATCGAAGCCCAAGCCAACTTGCGGTCGATGATCGCCGCCAACATCGATGCCCACAACAAGCTGGTAACGATGAAACCGGCCGACAGCACGCGCACCGTCAACAGGTTGAGTTGCAGTTTTTCGGAGAGGTCTTCCGCCGTGATTCCCTTCGGCATCAGCTCGCCGAACAGGCTATCGAGATAGATCACCACGAGCGCTGCCATCGCCGGCACGCAGGCCAGTGCTACGGCCGGGTAGTGTTTTTTGGGCGTCGCTTGGAAACTCTGCGCGGTGATTTCCAGTCCGATGAAAATCAGGATCGGGAAGACCGTCGCCTTGGGAATGATCAGATAGAGGAAAGCGAAATAACCGAGCAGTCCCGCTCCGCCGACGAAGAGCGCGGTCGCCAGCGTGTAGGCCGCGCGACCGCCCATCGCCTTATACGCGGGATGGCCGATGTAGGGCGTAGTTTGAATCACGCCGCCACACAAGCCTGCAACCAACGTGGCAAACGCTTCGACGCCGATGACCGCGTTCGTGTCGTATTCATCGCCCGCCGCTGCAGCGCTTTCAACGCAGTCGATACCGCCGACGACCGTACCGAGCGCGAAGGGGATTACGATCGGCATGTATTGCAGCGAGTCTTTCAGGGCGTTCGTCCACTCGAAGCGGAAGACCGCAAACCAATCGTAAGGCAGAAGAGCCGCCGTTGGATCGAAATCAGTCTCTGCGGTGTGACCTAGCGTGCCGGTCCACAGCATCAGGTAGTAGATGCTGCCTGCCACCAGCACGGCGGCGAGGGCTCCCGGAATCCGCCAGGGAAACTGCACGCGGGCGACCAACGTCGTCAAAATGACGGCGAGTGCGGCGAACCCCACGATGGGATAGTGAAGCACCTCGATAAATGGCAAAAAGCTGATCAAAACGAGGGCAATTGCCGTGAGGGAGCCGAGAAGCCCCGCCCGGGGGACGAGTTTTCTGACCCAGCCGGACCCCAGAGCACAAGCAAATTTGAACACCCCACTGATCACAATTGCGCAAATTCCGATGTGCCACGTGTACTGGGCGGCTTCGAGGAACTTGGGATCTGTCAGATAGGCAGGATCGCGCCCCGCGTCGGTGGGGAGCCCCAAAACTTTCAATTTGGCCAAGAAGGCGGGCCCCAGAACGAACAATACCATGCCGATCGTGCTGGGAGTATCCAGCCCTAAAGGCATGGCAGTTATACTGTTACGTCCTGTGCGACGGGCCAGCTTGAGGGCCATGAAGAAGAAGCACAGGTCGCCGATCAGCACGCCAATCGCCGTGCCGGGAACCATGTGGGTCAGGGCGAAGTTTGTAGGAAATCCAAAAGCCAGATGTAACAGCCCGATCGTGAGTACTAGATCGGCAACATTATCTAACATCAAGCCAAAAAAGGCGTTAACGTCGCCGGGAGCTGCCCATTGATAGCGTTGTTTCGTCATGCAACGTTCTAGCGGCACGGCTTTTGCGGGTAGTAGGAGCCGTGAGTGTAGAACGCCCCCGTCTGATTGTCAATTCGCCATTCGTACGATGGACCTCCCGGTCCGTCGAGAAAAGCGAAAAAACGATCAGAGCGACGGACCGGGAGGTCCATCGTACAAAACTACTCCATTTTGACCGAACCTTGTCTTATCCGGTTCGTATGTAAAGATGAATGCAGTGCTTGAAAACCAAATCGTCACCGAGGACCCGCTTCTGCCGCTTAGCCAGCGCAGCGATGAAGCATTGCTTCTGACATATCGCAGCACGGGTGAAAGCGAGTTATTCGAAACGCTGGTCCATCGTTACGAACGAGAGTTGTTCAGTTACCTCCGACGTTATCTGGGCGATGCCGAGATGGCGGAGGATTGCTTTCAGGCGACCTTTTTGCAGGTCCATTTGAAAGCGGAGCAGTTCCAGGAAGGGCGTCGATTTCGTCCGTGGCTTTATACCATCGCCACGAATCAGGCGATCGACGCCCGCCGCCGGAACAGGCGCCACATTGCGGTTAGTCTCGACCGCGCCGGTGGCGAGACCGAAGAGGTGGGTAAGTTGATCGACCTGTTGGTCAGCGACGAGCCCGACCCCCAGGTCGAACTCGATCACGAGGAGCAGAAGAGAGCGGTCCGTCGCGTCGTGGATGAGATGCCCGATGCATACCGCGACGCCGTCATGCTGGTGTATTATCAGGGACTGAAGTACCGAGAGGCCGCGGAGATTCTTTCCATTCCCGTCGGGACGGTGAAGAGTCGGCTTCACACCGCCTTGGTGAAGATCGACGAAGCCTATCGCCGTCCTATCGCCCCACAAAACAGCGACAACCCCGATGCGTGAAGATTTGCTCGGCTACGTGCTCGAAGCTCTGGACGACAACGAGCACGAAAAGCTGCAAAACGAACTGAAGAAAGATCCCCGTCTGCAGCACGATCTGGAACGTATGCGGGCGCGTCTTGAACCTCTTATCAACGAGCGCTTGCCGCTGAACCCACCGCCAGGGTTGGCCAGCCGCACTTGCGATCGTCTCAAGCTGGAAATCGAACGCAGGCGGGTCGTACCGGCATCGCGATTGCCGGCGGCGACTCAGACTGAGGCGCGCCGAAGTTTCACCTTCACCGACGCCGTGGTTGCGGCGGGCGTGATGGTGGCGGCTGCCTTCATTTTCTTCCCCGCGATTGTGCAGAGCCGCTACCAATCGCAGTTAGCGGTTTGCCAGAACAACCTTCGCAACCTGGGTACGTCGCTCAAGGAGTTTAGCCAGGCTGGTGGCGGGGAGTTCCCGTTTGTACCCGCCGAAGGCAAGCTCGCCGCAGCCGGTCTATATGCGCCGGTGCTCGCGGAGGAGGGCTGGATGGAAGATCCTCGGCTCGTGCTTTGCCCCGGTTCCGATCTGGCGTCAGCAGCGGATGAATTCACCGTGCCGACCCGCGACGATCTGCGCAACGCAGTCGAAGTTGAGTTGGCCTCGATGCGTCGCCGCATGGGTGGCAGCTACGCCTACACGTTGGGGCATCTGACGGACGGCAAGTTGCGTCCCACGCGGGATCAAAGCCGTAGCCACTTCGTGTTGATGGCCGATGCACCGAGTTCAAACGGCGGCAAGCAAAACAGCCCCAACCACGGCATGTACGGCCAGAATGTTCTCTACGAAGACGGCCGCGTGAAGTATCTCAAACGCTGTCTCGAACAGATGACGGGCGACGAGTTCTTCGTCAACGACCGCGGCTGGGTCGAAGCCGGTTTGCACGCCGAAGACGCCGTCGTCGCCGGCAGCGCGGTCTCGCCGTTGAAGCAGTAGTGGCTCAACTTGCGTGGGACGTGTTGTCGACATCCAGACCGGGGGAAGAACCGGATGGAGCAACGACGGGTTTCTTGTCCGATTCGTTCGATGTTTGAATCAGCTTGCCATGAGACTGCGATTCGCGGCTGCGAATGTCGGCGAAAACTGCATGAACATCGTACGAGAATGCCTCGGCAAGCTTCTCGCGAATTTCTCGCACAGCAGCAACGATGGGGTCATCTTTCATCGCCTGAATCCTCGAGTAATTCCTCGGCCGTACAGATGGTGGGCAGCAAATACCCGCTTTCCAGGCAGATTGTCGCAATGCGTCGTGTAATTTGGGCATTTGCGAGGTGTTTGCAGTTCCACGTCAATAGATATTGTACGTTGTGAACAGTGGCAACGGCAATGTGCGCGGCATCGCGAACTGCCTGTTGTGGCAGGACGCCTGTTGCCATGATCGTGGCCGCAAGAGATTCCGCCTCTTTAACAGCCGCCAGGATGTCTAACAACTCGACGGCGTGAAGTCGCTTTTCGACTTCGATCTGGTCTCCCGCCGAAATCTCATCCAACACGACTTGTGAGATGACACACCGAAAGGCGGCTCGTCGTCGCTCCCACCAGTCTCGCGTCACCTGCTGATGTGCCGCGACCACCAAGTCTCGCGATGGTCGCGAAACGAGATAGCTGATAAACGACGATTCGAGGTAAACGCTTTCCATCTTGTCCCCCACGTACCGACTCGACGTAGTTCCGTGTCTGCACCCCCACACGCCAAAATTCACACCGCTGGTGTGCCCGATTGGCCGAGCGTGCCCATGTACTTGGGCCAGCCGCCGGAGGCGAGGCCTTGGGACGAGCACTGCACGGCGACGAGTGTGCCGTTATCACAGCCGAACACGACCCGACCGGCTTTGTAGATCGTACCGGCCGATCGTACCGGCGAGCCGACGTTCGCCAGCCACTGGCGCTCACCCTCGGGCGTGATGCAGTGGATCGAGCCGGCGTTGTCGCCAAAGTAGATCAGACCATCTTCGCCGACGACCGGCGTCGACTCGATCGCGCCGGAGGCCTTGAATTCCCACTTGATCTTGTGGGGTTCGCCGCCAACGCAAACCAATCGTCCCTGCCCGCGCTTGCCGTACTTGAGCGTCGAAACGCCGACGTAGACATCGCCCTCGGGCGAGACGACTGGCGAAGCGAGCATCTGGCCGCGAAGGTGGACCTTCCAGGTTTTTTTGCCGTTCATGCCGAAGGCATACAGATGCTCATCCCGACCGGCGATAATGATCGACGGCGCGGGGCTCATTGCGGGGGCCGAGTTGATGAACCAGTCGGTCTTGCCTTGGCCTTTCAGGTGGTCCCAAGTGATGCGGCCACGCATGCCGCTGATGCTGATCGCATAGACAAAGCCGTCTTCCGACCCGACGTAGTAAACGCCCTTGTAGATGAAGCCCGTCGAGTCGAACTTCTGCCGCGTGCGGAAGAACGAATTGCGTTTGGTCTCACCGCCGGAATCTACCTTCAGCAGCCCACCCGAGTAGGCGTTGACCCAGGTGTTTGCGTCGTCATCGGCCAGCGGCGAGGCCCAACCGAGCGGCTCTTGCAGTTCGACAGGTGAGAGGCCTTCTTCGCCGTCCTCGGTCACGAAGTAGAGATTCTTGTCCATCGAGTGGACGCGGATCAGGCCGTCCGGACCCAAACTCGGCGAGCCCGGGATATGGGCGGGCGTGGGGAATTCCCACAGCACCTTGGCGACGCCATCTCCTTCGGCCAGGGCGAAGAGCGTTTTGCCCATCGCCACGTAGAGCCGATGTCGGTGATCGACGGCCGGGCAACTGCGAATCGCGGACCGCTCTTCGGCGCCAGGGATCGGATACTGCCAGGCGATATCGCCCGACTTCTTTGGCTGATAGACGGTCGGTTTCGGCGGGGCCGGTTTGGGTTTTGGTTTTCGCGGTTCGGCCTTGATGCGGTCGCCGCCGGGCTTGCGTGGTTGCGGTTTGGGGGCCGGCTTGGTCTTCGGTGGCGGGGCGGCCGCTGGAGGCTGAGTCGCCACCGGTTCCTGCGGCGCAGCAGCAGATGCTTGCTCGACGGGGGCCTGAGGCGGCGCTGTTTCGACCGGCTGACGTGGTGGCGGTTGCTCCCAGGCGGCTGGTGGCTGCTCGGCAGGAGCCGCGGGGGCCGGAGTTGGTTCTTGCGGAGGTGTCGGCGCGACTTCCTGCGGCGGCGTTGGCGCAACCGGTTGAGGTGGCGCAGGTTGCCCAGGCATCGTCGGGGCGGCAGGCGGAGCTACATCAGCCGGCGCGGGCGGTGCGGGAGCTTGTGGAGTCGGCGGCTGAACGGGAGCGGCGTCGGGAACAACTGGTTGTGGCGGTGTCGGTGCCTGAGGCTCTGGAGATTGTGGCGCTGGGGCTTGGGGCGCGGGCTGTTGGGGTGTTGGCGGCTGAACCGGGGCCGGGGGTTGCGGCGTGGGGGCGACGGGCTGAGGAGTTGGCGGCACACCGGGTTGTGGCGCGGGGGGAACGCCAGGAGTTGGTGCTACGCCTGGAGTCGGCGGTGCGGGAGCAACGGGGGCCCCACCAATCGGTGGTGGAGGCGCTAGTCCACCGGGAGCGCCGGAAGTAGCCGGTATGCCCGGTGTCGGCGCGGGTGCAGCGGGAGCCGCTGGCCGGCCGCCAGCTTGACTCTCACGGAACAGGCCGATCCGCTGTGCGTTACATGCCTCGCATCGCAACGGCGCGACCGGCCGCTTCACCACACATCCACAGTTGTTGCAAACAAACGTCTTCATGCTGTTTCCGTCAAAAGAGCGATGAGGCTTGAGGGGTGAGACTTGAGGCCGGAGACGATACTACTCCCTGATCCCCGGCCTCCGATCCCTGACCCCTGATCCCTATCTACCGAACGTCCACCGTGGCTTTGGTGTAAACCTTTCCATTGTCGCGAAGAACGACCCAGCCGTATACCCGGGCAACCTCGACGCCTCGCTGCTTGGAGTGATGGCGGGCGGAATCGTAGCGATCGCCGGGGCGGACCAAAGTAATCGTATTCGCGACGCCCGCCCCTTCGCATTTGCGGTGAATCCAGGAGACGAGACTTTCCCGCATCGGATCGTCACCATTTTGCGTGCCGGGATTGAAACGATAGTACGACTCGCCCAAGTCCTTCAGCAGCAAGGGCAAACGATCGCCCGACGTGGCTTGAAAAATCAAGATTTGTCCGACGAGGTTCATCGAATTCGCGTCGCCCGAAATCATGCCGCGCACGACTGCTTCGCGTAGCTGGAGTAGCCCATGGTTGTTGGCAAAATCGGCCCCGGCGAAGACGATTTGTTTCCAGCGATCATCGGGGCCTGCTTGTTGGCCGCCCGCCTGCCCGCCGGATTTCCGCATCTGCTGCCCGCCGCCTTGACCTGTTTGCTGGGGTGTTAGCTTTTCCTTGACCCAATTGCCGACACCTTGCAGGGTCGATGCGCCGCGCCCGCCAGCACCCGCCCTCTGAGTTGGTTGTTCCTGAAATTGCGGGAAACCGGTCGCTGTTTGTGGCTGTTGCGGCTGGACGGGCTGGGCTTGCATCGGTTGCACGCCCTCGGGCGGCGGCGTCGGTTGCGGCTGACCAACGGGCGGCGCTTGTGAATACGCGGCTTGCGGAGGAGCCAAAGTTTCAGGAGCTGGAAAACCGCCCTGAGCTGGTTGTGCTTGTGTAGGTTGCACGGGTTGCGCGGCGACCGGTTGAGCCTGAACAGGTTGCGTTGGCGCCACTTGCTGTGTTGCAGAGGTTGGCGGTTCCATCGGATCTTGTTCGGCAGACGCCTGCGGGGCGGCTGCTTCTGGTTGCGTTGGCTGCGGTTGTTGCGCTGCCGACTTGCTGGCGGCATCGGCGACGGTCGTCACAAAGGCCTGCAAGCCGGCTTGCAACGACTGGAACCCGTCGGCCATCGTTTGTTGCAGTCGATCAAACTGCTCGGCCATCTGCGGGGACGGTGGCGCCGCCTCGGGCGATTGATCCGCCTGCTCTTGCGGCAAGTTCTCTGCCGGTTGGTCGTCGCCGGGGGGTTGCGAGGAATTCTCACTCATGCCGTTTGGCTCCCGTATGCACGTTGACAAACACATGTCCACGCAAGCGTGGAGCATGGCACCCAGCTCAGCCGCGAGCGCGTACTAAATACCGCCGATCTCGATGTTGTCCAGCCCGCCGGTGTCGAGGAAGTATCGTTCGTCGGCCAGGGTTCGCCAATCAAAGTAGACGTTTTCGCCGAGCACGGCCGGTTCGCCCGCCACTTCGCCGGTTACCGAATCGACTTGCAATTCCTCTTCGCCGGTGTCTTCGTCTCGTTCGCGACGAATTCGCACGTTGACGCTGATCGAGCCGATGCGATCGCCGGTGTCCATCTTGAGCACATAAATCGGCGTGGCTTGCGCTTCTTCCTCGGGCGACATTTTGCGGCCGATGATCACCCGCTGAGCGATGGTCTGGAACTCGGTCCACTCGTCGCGCGTGCCTTCCTCCGCCATTTGGAAGAGGATGCGCTCGTCGCGGATCGAGAAGGTCGACTCGGTCATCACACCCCAGTAGTAGGTGTTTTCCCGTTCGCGGCCCTGCATCGTGAATTTGAACTGCGGCAGCATACCGTTGCGAGCCATGAACTCGATGCCGGCGCCCACCACGACCGCACTCTTCGGATCGACGATTAAGCCGGGGGCGTGGCCCTTGACGTCCTGATACGGATACCAGTTGCCGGCGTAGTGGTTGAACATCGGAATGATCCGGGACGACGGCAGCGGCACGTAGAGCTCGATCAATTGCTTGATATAATCGAGCTTCGACGGCTGACCGGCCAGCAGGATGATATCCGACTCATATTCGACGATCCGGCCGCACAGGTCGAATAACAGTTCGTCAAATACCTCGTGCACGACGTCTTCGAATCGATTGCGATCGAGCGTCATGCCGAGTTCCTGGTTGATGTTGTAATACCCAGGGCCTCTTAACGTGTTGCATTGCTGCTCGAGCGATTCGAGGACAGCCGGATCGACCAACTCGGGATCGGTATGCGTAATCTCTTCGTCGGTCACGCCTTCGACCGCCAGTTGCAGGTACGACTCGGCCAGCGGCACAAACAGACGGTTCATCCAGTTGATGCGATCGGAGCCGAAGCCGCGATTTTTGGGGACTTCGGGGCCGAAGAGGAGTTGGATATCTTCTTCTTCCAGGCCGATGGCCTCGGAAAAGTGCGGTACGACGATGCGTTCGAGCAATCGCTTGACGAGTTGATCGCCGGCGATCGAGACACCATCCTGATGCAACACCTTGCCGTGAATCGCGTCGTCGATGCCGGGTTCGTAGGTGTATTTGGCGATCATCATATCGGTCGTGCCGCCGCCAATATCGATGCACGCGATCCGCATCTCCTTGCCGCGGGTGTCTTCCTCGGTGACGGAGAGATCGGTTTCGGCTCCGCCGCGTCCGGGGGGACGTCGCCGGGGTCTGGCGCGACTACGGCGTCGACCGGCCGGCACAGCGCCGACATCGGCTGCGTCGTCCTCGGCTTCTGCGCCTTCGCCCCGTTTTGGCTTGTGCGGGCGGGCGAGCGAAGCGAACCAAAGCCGGGGGACCTGCCCGAGCATTCGCAGTTCGCTCCAAATATACGTCAGGTGCACGGCACTGGCTTCGTCGATGCTGAAGACGAGGGCCGGCTTCTCGCGCTGGAACTTGCCAAGCGACTTCGAGAAGATCTCGATCGCCTTTTGCGCCTGTCTGCGGAAGCGTTCCTTCTCAGGCTGGAACATACCGCTGGGGAATGTCATGGTGAGCGAGCGGATCTCGCGAGAGCGGCCGGGGTCGCTGGTACCCTTGCGGTAGCCGAGCGAGTTGACCCAGGTGTACGCCTGGCAGAGCATTTCGTACAGCGCGTTGGTCATCATCGTCCGCGGCGCGTGCTTCGGCTTGATGGGCTGTTCGGTCGCCATCGCCTCTTCGTCAAGCTCGCCATCGGAGAGCAGGAAGTCGCGGTCGTCTTCGTGCAGGTATCGCAGCAGGCGTCCTTGAATCTTCGACCCGAACGTACCGGTTTTGCAGCGGTCGTGCGGATCGGCCATGTACCAAAACGCGCCTTCGAGCCAGCTATCGTCGTGTGCCCACAGATAGCGTTTTGGTGAACTGACACCAGTGCGAAAGTCTCCCTTGGAGTGCATGATTTGGGCGACATCGTCGACTTCGCGACCCATACGGGTCATCGAGAGATCGTCGAACAGGTCTGGCCGCATGTGCGTTTCGCGCTCGCGAGCGACCTTCTTCTTACCGAAAATACCTTTGACGGTTTCGCGGAAATACTCGCGTTTGGCGACTTCGCCCGGTTCGAGGTAGGGCGAGTTGCACCATGCCGTGCGGGACGACCACCAACGGGCGAACGGCCGCGCGACCGGTTCGCCTTCGTCGTCCCAGCCGTCGAGGTGGTAACGATTCGGCAGTTCGAACGGCATCATTTCGGCCGCCTGGCTGACTTCACCGGCCATTTCGACCAGCAGCGCGCCCGTGCGACTGTTGCCGAAGTCGACCACCAGGTGAACGGGCTTCGCTTCACCAGCGGTGGCCGTGGCTGCGCGAAAGACCAGTTCGACGTCTGGAATGCCGGGCATCGCCTCGCCTTGCAGGTCGAGGATGTCCTTGACGATCACGCGGAAATCGCCGGCCAGCGACGTCGGATCGCAGAAGTAACCGACCTCGGGATCGCCCAGGCTGGTATCGACCGCCAGATACAACTTGCTGACGTGCGACTGGATGATTTGCCACTGAACGTAGGGGTATTCGATCGTTTGCGGCTCTTCGTCGTTGCTTTCCTCCGCCTCGGGATCAAGCACGCGGCAGAACTGCCAGCCGTAGCCGATTTGAGCCATCGTGTAACGGCGTCCAGCCCGCAACGGAATGCAAACAACTTGGACGCCCGTGTTGGCAAACAGAATGTGCATGTTTTACTTGGATCAAAAGGTTCGTTTGAGTTTCACTGCCTCATCGAGCAGCCGATCTGCCAAAGTCTCGTTTCCTTGCTATTGCGAATCGAAGGGATCGACGATCTCCATCAGTTCACTATTGCCCGGCGGGATTTTCACCTCGGTGCCGGCGCCCAGCGCGAGTGCCTGCGGTAGGCGGTTCCGCCAACGTCCGACCACTGCGCCCATCCGACCATATTCGTCGGCATCGTCCTCTTCTTCTTCCGGTTCCTCTTCCGGCGTTTCCGGCATGCTCTCATCGTACGGATCATCGCTCACCGGTTTGGGGACTTCCTTTTTGAGCGCGGATTGGTCGGGGCCGGGATTCATCACGAAGTCGTTGATCAACACGCGGACATACCGTCGCCGTGCCCGACGCCGCGCCGATTCGTCGCGCAGTTTCAGCCCCACCACCTTGAGCAACTGCCCGTTGAAATCTTCGACGCAGTGATCCGACATCAGGTAGTCTTTCAAGTAGCGGGCGAACGAAGCCATGTCGTCCATTCCCAGCCACGGTCCGGCGTCCGGCTTGGTGGCAGCCATCTGCTCCCACTTGGTGGGCACGGTCGAGGTTGCCCACTCGTGCAGAAATCCTTGCACCTGTTTCGGGAATCGCCGCTCCATCGAGTCGGGGCGGCCCACCGTTTGCCGCGTTGGCATCTCAGCGAAGTCGGAAATCGCGAACTGCTCGCCATCCGAGAGACAAAGCGTCTCCTCGAGGGCTTGCACGCGATCGTAGACCAGTTGCCGATCCTTCGTGAGCCAATCGAGCACTCGTTCGGCGCAGCGGATCCGCTTCTCGCGGTCGACGTTTGCATCGGGGTCGACCGTCCACCCTCGGGCCAACTGCAACAGCCGAGCGAACACATCGTCGATTTGCTTTTCGAGTTGGTTCTGTTTCTTCTCGGCTGTTGTTACTTCCTTCCAGCCGGCGGAGATCAGCGACAGGCCGCCATCGCCGTCCGTGACCGCTGCGTTCCATTTCTGCTCGGCATTGGCCACATAGGTTTGCACCATCTCGGCCTTCATGAACGCCTTGCCAGCGTGCACCCACTTGTCGGCGCCTGCCTTCTTTCGCTGCTGCTCGTTCGTGTCCCAGGTGCCGGGGTAGCGGATGGGGTAGCAGTTCGTGAAGCACTTGTCCTTGCCGCCAAAATCGCTCATCACGTCGCCCAAAGCATCTGCCAGTTGGGCGAAGCGCGTTTCGTAGAGCATCGAGTCGGCGTACTCTTCGCGGTCGCGAAATTCTTCGTCGATGCCCGTGATGCCCAGGAACAACGCGGGTATTTGATCTTTGACTTTCGCTGGCCAGACCTTTTCGCCATAGCGAGCCCGGCCCCACTTATCGATGTGGGCTTTCATTTGAGCCGTTACTTCGAGGTTGCCGCCGCGAGCGAGCAGCAACAGCGTTTGGATCAGCATCTCCTCGGTATAGCTCTCGAAGAGGTAGGCGACCTTACCGCGCTTGACGATTTCCATTTGTTCGTCGAGCGTGTCGGCGGCGAATCGTTTACCTTCTTCGGCGCCCATACGACCGGCGCGCATGCCGGGAATGTCGAGGATGTCGATCTGCTCGATCACCTTCCGCCAGTCGTCGCTGAGCCGGTGCGGCAGAATGGGAATGGCCATTTCGAGCATCGAGGCCTGAATGATTGCCTGCGGCTCATTGCCGCCGCCGCGACCCTCGTGGTATTCGAGAACGTGCCAGCCGTCCTTCTTGGCGAGTTGAAAATCGTCCCATGTCACTCGTTGGAAGCACCGCGAGGTGCGCCGCTCGTGTTCCGTCGCCCGCTGCGTATCGAGCAGGAATCGCACGCCGGCCCAGTGTGTGAGAATGGCCGGGTCGTGGTCGTCGCTGACCAGCGTCGCCAGGAATTCGTTGATCCGCACGAACATCGAGGTCAGCGAATCCCAGGCATCCCAGAACAGGTTCGCGGCGATCTGCACGTAGCCGTCTTCGCTGAGCGGGTACCGCGTGAGCAGGCCGTTGACGATCGATTCGTGGGCGGCGTAACCGCGGCGGTCGACCGTACGCATGTAGGCGTAGGCATCGAGGATATCGAGCCGCCAGCTACGGTCGACATCTGCCGACGCGTACTTCTTGCTGATCTCTTCGAACAAGTCTTCCAGTTCGGCTTGATTCCAAGCTCGCTCGGGCGTGGCGCACTCGACAGAGAAACCACGCGCCATCACGCGGATCCACTGGGCGCGTGTGAGAGCACGCACGATGACTGGGTAATCCGGGGCGGTTGAGGTGGCGATACGATCCTTCGTCGTGAATCGGGTCACCAGGGCCGTCGCCTCGTTCGAGCCACTTTGCGGGTTGAGGTCGGTATCGAACGACAGGTGCTGGTAGTAGGCCGGTGGGCCGCTTTGTTCGTCACGCCCCAGCGGCGTGTAGTCGTCGCTGCTGGGCACCAAAACCCGGCCCACGAACAGACTCTTGCCGACCTGCGACGGGCCGTACACGGCTGCCGCGACGGGCACCTTGGCCGAGGCGTACAAGTTCGACGCCATACGACGCAGGCGCGTCAGTTCGAATTCATCACTGTCCGGAATGGGGAGCAGATCCTCTTCTATCCGGGCTGGGTTGTGTTCACCGACCCAGTTGGCAAGATCAATCGCCAAATTTTCGGTCTGCTCCGCTTTGCGGATGATTCTGCGGTCACGATCGTCAGGAAAACCCACTGCTGACTTCCCTCGAAGGATAGTTGTTAGTTTGAAGTTATCAGTTGTCAGTTGAAATAGTGCTAAGCCGCGAGCGGCTTTTTCCTCAAGCCTCATCCCTCAAGCCTCACTCCCTCGTCAACACGATTTGGTAGGGGATGCGGACGACGCCATTGGCTCCGTTCTGTTCGACAAACACACGGCTTGTCATTCCGCCACCGCTACGCGGAATACTTGCGATTGGAATCACCGCCGATTGCCCGGCGCCGATCGTTTGCCAATCGGAAAGGACGCCGCCGCCAGCGTCGGTGATGCGGTATTCGGCAGTTTCGCGAACGGTCAACGTGATGTTCGCACTGAACGACGAATCGGAAACGTTCGATGTATCGGCATTCAATTCAACCAGCGATCGAGCGACGCCCCGCCAGTTGCCGATCGTGCCCACGTGAGCGACGCCGTCTGGACCGAGGTAGGTGAAACTGGTGCCGCGGGCCAGCATGTCGGGCGTGAAGTAGCGACCCACCATATTCGGATCAACGCCGACCAGGCTCCTTCCGCCGATGCTGGTGATCGTCGAACCGGCGGGCAGCAGTCCGGTGAATGCCGAACCGTCGCCCAGCGAATCGACCAGCATGCCGTTTCGCACGACACGGCCACTGCCAAGCGCATCGAGTACAACGCCGCCGCCCGGCCCGACCGGAATGGGCGGATGTGCACCGAAGTCTTCGATGCCGATCAAGCCGGCAAGCGCTTCGTTGCCAACCACTTGAATCTCGGCCCGTGCTTCCAGCGGCGTATCGCCTTGCAATTGCACGATCAGTTCTTGTGGTTGCGTGGTCAAGCGCTGTCCGACCGCTTCCATATACTCGCGATCGAAATAGACGAATTCAGACGAAGGCTGCTTGATCCAACGTAGTCGCTTGGGTGTCAGATCAAGTTCATAGTTGTCTGCGGTAATGCCGATTACTCGAATCGGTTTCACTTCGTCGACCTTGAGCGAGATCATCTCGGGTTCAATGCGGAGTCTCTGGATATCGGCCTTGGTGACAACCACGTTGATCGTCGTTTCGTTCTCGTCGCCCTGACGGACGGTCACGGTCGTCTCGCCTTCACTCATGCCGGTCAAGACGGGCATGCCGCCCTCCATGCTGGAGACGGCGACTACGATGCTTTCGTCCCCGCTGACCGCCTCAATGTCCAGCAGGCTGGGCGTGATGACGTTCAGTGTGTACGTCTCATCGACGAATAAATCCAAGTTCGGCGGCTCGACGATAAACCCATCGGTCAGGCCCCAATTGCCGACCACGAAATCGAATTTGTCTACGAGTTTGGTCTTGTCGACCGGGTCGACGAACGAACCGCGGAGCACGTCTTCACCGGGACGCAAGCCGATTACGTGATCGTCGTCCGCCACCTTGCCTTTCAGCAGAGCACGGTCGTCGTTCGTAAGAGCCTCGATCTCGGAATCGGTCTCCATGGTTAGCAGGGTGGAGCCGGTCACGCAGTATTCTCTCTCATCGCGATCGAGTGCGTAGATCGACATCTTGCCGTGTTGGCTGATCGCCAATTCGTCGGGCGTGAGTGTGACGGAGATGGCTTCGAAGTCGACTTCGATTACCTCAACATCGAGCATGTCCGTCAGTCGTTCGCCGGCCTCGAGAAGGTACGAAGCGCGGACCTTCGTATCGCCCTCCGACTTGCCTTCCACGCGAGCTCCGTGTACAAACGCGACGCCCTCGTCATCCACCTCCCAGTCGATCAGTTCGGTGATGTCGATGGCGGCTTTGCTGGTGTCGTCGTATTCACCCATCACCCGCATTAGTTGTGTGCCGCCGATGGCCAGTGCTGGCATATCCTCGCGGGCGACCTCCGGCTCGACGAGATCGATCCGAATGCGGTCGGGTGGGTCCATCGGGCCGACTGTGATCGGAATCGCCGGGCTGACCAAATTGCCGAACATGAACGTGGCGGTTGCCCGACCCATCGTCTTGGCCCGTCCCATTGTGCCCTGCTGAAACTCCAAGACGCGCGTGTCACTCGACTGTGCCATAACACGGTCGGTCACGTCGGTGTTCCAGAAAAACCATGCTTTGTGGGCAACTTTGAACTCTTGACGACTGCCAGGAGGGCCAGCCCACTGGCCCGGCTCGACTACCAATCGCGGTCGATTCATGTAGCCGAGCCAGCCCAACAACAACAGCAGCAACAGCAGCAGAGGTACCGCGAATTTGCGAAGTTGGTGAACGATGCCCGGCTTTTTCACGTCCGAGAGCACCTGGCAACGCGGGCAGCGTTTTTTTGTCTTCGGCCGGCCCACGAAGAGGATGTTGCACTCGGGGTTTTTACAGATCAGCGGGTAGCAAGGCTGCATGTCGGTCCGCTGGTAGCCCCAGCACCAAACCAACCGCCACGGCCCACCGCCGATGCGATACTTGAAGAGAAAGCAGTCGAAGTCCGACCGATCGGGGTCGGCGACCAGCGACGTGAACGCCTTGCGGG
>Ga0180435_10002509_pt1 | contig 18684 bp, 19 predicted proteins | sample SS_ome_3_FD_132467 | JGI IMG/M metagenome (GOLD analysis project Ga0180435, IMG submission 132467) | Hypersaline lake sediment archaeal communities from the Salton Sea, California, USA - SS_3_S_1 metaG | ecosystem: Environmental > Aquatic > Non-marine Saline and Alkaline > Hypersaline >...
CGGGGGGTGGCTGCGGCGCAGCGGGCGAGGGGCATGAGGCTTTCCGGGATGGGAGCATACGCATCCATCAGGAGAAGAGCGGCGGTCTTCATACCCGCCCTTGTCATAGGCCTTGAGCGCAGCTTCAATCTGGCGGAGTCCCTGGCGGCAAGGGGCTATTCCGGCAAGAGGACGGACTACTACAAGAGGGCATGGACCATGCGCGAAGCGGCGTCCGCATCGGTCACGCTCATCGCCCTCGCATCATTTTTGCTCCTTTGGAATGCGGGCAGCATGGGATATCCCATCTTCGATGCATCATCTGCCGGACCGCCATTCGATCCCCTGGTCGCCGCTTCCATACTGCTGCTTTTGGTGATGATATGAGACCCGCGATACGCATAGCCGATGTCACATACGGCTATCCCGACGGCCCCCCCGTGCTAGAGGAGTTCAGCCTCGACATAGGGGAGGGCGAGTTCCTCCTCCTTACGGGCCCTTCCGGCTCGGGCAAGTCCACAATACTGCGCCTCATCAATGGCCTCATACCCCATTTCGCAGGCGGCAGATTCAAGGGCCGCGTCACCTGCATGGGAGCCGACACGCGCGATGCCGGCACCAGGGCGCTTTCGGCCGATGTGGGCTTTGTCTTTCAGGACCCTGAGAGCCAGTTCATAATGTCGAGCGTCGAGTCGGAGATGGCATTCGGCCTTGAGAACAGGATGCTGCCCCCAAAAGAGATAGGGGAAAGGATAGGCTGGGCGGCGAAGCGGCTTGGGATAAGCCACCTTGTCAAAAGGGATGTGGAGACCCTCTCTGGCGGGCAAAAGCAGATGGCGATGCTCGCCGCCGTACTTTCCGGCAGGCCCAAGATACTCGTCCTTGACGAGCCGACAAGCCAGCTCGACCCCTCATCCGCTGCGACATTCCTAAATGCAATATCCTCGCTGCACCATGATGGCATGACCGTGGTCATGGCCGAGCATCGCATGGAGCGCGTCCTACACCATGCCGACACCATACTCGAGACAGGGTCCATGATGCACGGCCCGGTTAAAGAGATGATACCCTCGCTTCCCTACCTTCCCCCCGTGACATCACTGGCCCTTCGGCTGAATGCACGAGGCCATGACATCATCCCGCCCCTCGACACAGCATCCGCCAAGGAGGCATTCGATGGCATCAAAGTCAGGCAAAGGGGCATGCCGTCAAAGGGGACTGGCAAGCCGCTCATAACGATGTCGGGGGTGACCAAAAGCCATTCAGGCATCCAAGCCATAGCAGACATCGACCTCACCGTCTGCGAGGGGGAGTTCATAGGGATATTCGGCCCAAATGGCTCTGGCAAGACGACCCTTGTCTCCCATATGAACGGGTTGCTGCTGCCCGACAAGGGGGAGGTCATATCCTTTTCACGAAATACGCGCGATCTCGACCCCGCCGACCTTTCCGGACATATCGGATATGTCAGCCAGAACCCCAATGAATACCTGTTCAATGACACATTGAGGGATGAGCTCGCATTCACACTGCGCTGCCACAAAAAAGAGGGCGATATAGGGGCGACGCTCTCAAAGGTCGGCCTTTGCGGCCTTGAGGAAAGGTATCCCCGAGACATATCCGGCGGAGAGAGGCAGCTTGCGGCCATCGCATCGATACTCGTCGCAGAGCCCCAGATGCTGATATTCGACGAGCCCACAAGGGGGGTCGACCCCGCACAGAAGGCCGAGCTCATGTCATTTCTCGCGGGGCTTTGGAAGGGGGGAAAGACCGTGGTGATAGTGACCCATGATGTGGAGGCAGCTGCCGGGTGGGTGCAGCGCGCCATAGTAGTCAAGGGGGGGAAGATCGCCGCCGACGGCCCGCCTTCCCAGGCTCTCGCAGATATGGATGAGATGTCCCCATCCCTCGGGCGATCATTCCCAGAAAAGAACCTATTGACGGTAGAGCAGGTCATGGAGGCCCTGATATGAGGTCATGGCTTGTCATCACTGCGATATCCGCTCTCATACTCTTCGCCCTTGTCGACATAGTCACGCAAAAGAGCCCAAGGACAAGGGAGGCCATGATAGCATTCATACTCTTTCTCGTCATCGTCCCCCTGCTGCTCCTCTACATAGAATACGAGCGCAGCCACTCCAATGTGCGCATGTCTGCAATGCTCGGCCTTCTAGTTGCAGTGAGCGTCGCATCCCGCCAGGTGATGCACGGCTTCGGCCCAAGCCCCATCTTCTTTTTCTCCCTTGTGAGCGGCGCAGTATTCGGCCCTGTGCCCGGCTTCGTCCACGGTTCCATGACCATCTTCGTCTCCAATTTCTTCGTCGGCGGCCACGGCCCATGGACCATACTGCAGATGACGGCCCTCGGCCTTGTCGGCATGGTCGCAGGCCTTCTGCCAAAAAGGCGCCGCATGCTCACCCTCTCCGTCTGGGGCTTTGTCGCGGGCTTCGCATTCGGCCTTCTCACCGATCTTTCCACATGGCTCTTTTTCACTCCAGAGCATACGCTTTCCACATATGTCGGCGTCGCAGCAAGGGGGCTGCCATTCGACCTGTCATACGGCATTGGCACCGTCGTTTTCATAAAGGTGATGGGCAGGCCCATGCTCAATGTCCTCACAAGATTCAAAAAGAGGATGAGCCTCGATTATATTGTTTGAGCACCATTTAATCTCAATGGACTCCCGGGCCCATCTCAAAAACTGCAGGCATATATCCGACGCGATAGCCGATGCCATCGCCCCCCTCATTGGGGAATACGAAGACCGCACATTCGAGCGGGGCATCACAGGAGATGTCACATACGAGATAGACGTTCCCATAGAGGATGCGGTCGCCGGCTTTTTCGCCGACAATGAGATACCAGCGACCGTATCAACGGAGGATACTGGCACCCGGGACTTCAATGGCGGAGGGCCCATCTACCTCATCGACCCCCTCGACGGGTCCAGGAATGCGAGGAGGGGGCTGCCATTCTACTGCTGCTCCATCGCGGTGTTCCCCCCGGGCTCAACAGAGCTTTCCCAGGCTGAGGTCTCGCTGATAAGAAGGCTCGACCATGATGAGACATTCCATGCAATATCCGGGGAGGGTGCGATGCATGACGGCGCGCCCATGCATCCTTCCAAAAAGACAGGTATCACAGACGCCATCATATGCCTTGGGAGCCATTTCGCCTCATCATACGAGGCCCACCGCGACCTTGTGGCAAAGCTTGCCAAGATGGGCGACGGCGGCCCCCAGGACGCAATGCTAAAATGCCTTGGATCCACTGCGCTCGAGCTCGCACATATCGCCTGCGGGCGGGCTGACATGCTAGTCGACCTAAGATACGGCCATGGCCTTTCTGTCTGCCCCAAGACCTATGACATAGCCGCAGGCATCCACATATGCCGCCAAGCCGGCGCCAAGGCGATATATGGCTCGGAAAATCTGCCCCAAGAGCTGCCCCCAGACCCCTCTATCCCCATACAGGTGGCTGCAGCGGCAAATGAGCCATTATTTACATTGCTGTCCAATACCATAAGATGAGAGCCGCAAAGATAGAGAGAAAGACCGCTGAGACCGATATAAAGGTCTCGCTCACCCTCGACGGCGGGGGCAAGGCAGATGTGGATACTCCCCTCAATTTCCTCGACCATATGCTCGACTCTCTCGCCCGCCACTCAGGCTTTGATATAACCGTAAAAGCCAGCGGCGACACCGATGTCGACGACCATCACCTGGTCGAGGACCTCGGGATATGCCTGGGGCAGGCCATCGACGAGGCGCTCGGAGACAAGCGCGGCATCGCCAGGATGGCTCATTCAATAGTGCCCATGGATGATGCCCGGGCCGAGGTGGCCCTCGACCTTTCAGGCAGGCCATATGCCGTCATCGACCTACCCTTCTCCCAGTTCGAGGAGCGGCGGGCCGGCTATGTCAGCAAGGAGAACATAGAGCATTTCCTTGAGAGCCTCGCCCTCAATGGCAGATTCAACCTAAATGTCAAAGTCGAGGGGAAAAACGACCACCACAAGGTCGAGGCGGCATTCAAGGCGCTCGCCAAGGCATTGAAGGAATCGACCGCCATAGTCGGCGATGACATACCCTCGACAAAGGGCAGCATCTAGAAGAGTTTCAGCTTCTCCTTCATCCTCTTTCTGTATCCTGCGATATCCGCTTTGATGGTCTCATCGGTCTCTTTGGGCTCCCATCTGGTGAGTATCCCAAGTGCCTGCTCGGTACCTATGCGCGAAAGCGACATCGCCGCTATCTCCCTCACCTCCGGGTCGGCCGCCGCCCTCAGTATCCTTCCCACCGGCTGCGCAGCCTTCGGATGGCCTATCTCGCCCAAAGCCATGACAGCGGCCTTGACGACGGTCTTGTTATCATCGCCCAAGAGCTTGAGCATCTCCGGGGTCGTGCGCCCGATCTTGGTGTAGACCACCGATGCCGCAAGATACCCCCTCACCTGGGGGTCCGGATGCCGAAGCCCCGCTTGGAGCTTGTCATAATACATGTCCCTTGAGGGAACCGTGAAATCCGATATGGCAGCATAATGCTCCATCACCCCCTCGGCAGCATCCCTTGCGACAGCATAGTTCTTGCCTGGGCCTCTTGTGGATCTCTCCACTATATCGAATCTCTCCCCCAGCTCATGGCTTTTGAGGGCGAAGGCATTCCTCACCCTCCCATACCTTTGGTTGGGGTCGAGCACCCTGCTCAAAGTCTCGCCTATCCTTTCATGGAAGTCGACTGCGAGGGGCAGCCCAGCTGTGAGCTCATTTCTGAAGACGGCGGAAAGCAGATAGAGGCTTTCGGCCTCCTCCTTTCTCATCGATGCGACCCCCTCAAGGATCTTTTCCGGCGAGTCCGCTTCAAGCGCTGTTCTGACATTGGAAAGCACTCGCTGATTGAGGAACCTCCTGTCTATCCCGAGCCTCTCGTATTCCTTTCCCATGACGCGGGCATCGTCGACCTGCGCGCCAAGCCGTCTCATATACGCTGTCTGCTGCGGCCCCATCGCAGAGTCACGGTCTAGTGCGAGGGATGTGATTATGGACGATCCGGTGTCTGAGACATGGATCTTTTTCCCCTCGACCATCGCGATCCTGAGGTTCTTGCCGACATGCGTTAAGAGCTGGCTCTCTCCCTTGAAATCCGAGACCGTCTCAGGCCCCAGCATTATGGGCTCTGGAAGCTCCGCAGCCTCGAAGATGGGGCTGCCATTCCAGTCTGTTGTGGCCTTTTCCGGCTTTTTCCCGGACCCCTTCGGCCAGAGGATATAGTACTGCCTGCTCTTTCCCATCATTATCTTTCGGGAAGGGCAGGGTTAAAACGCTTTTATCCCAAAAAATCCACATGTATTCCATGGAATCTAGGGGATATATCGACGAGGATTTTTCAGACTACAGCGATCATCTTGCGACTTCGGTCTTTGTGGAGCCGTCCGCCGGCGTCTCATTCAAAAAGGCCGTCGACCACATATGCGGCGAGTCGAGCATCGGCACATGGACCGACGTCGACACGGCGGTCGGCATGGATGCGCAGGGGCTCAAACCCCATGCCTTCGATCTCGACGAGAACGCTGGCACCTTCAAGATAGCGTATCCTCTCGACCTTTTCGAGCCCGACAATATCCCCCAGGTCCTATCCTCCGTTGCCGGAAATATCTACGGCATGAAGGCCATCGAGAACCTCAGGGTCATCGACATCCATATGCCCAAGGCGATGATCAAGTCCCTTCCAGGACCTGAGTTCGGAATAGACGGCGTCAGAGGTGTCCTCGGCGTCACCGACCGACCGCTTGTCGGCACCATAGTCAAGCCCAAGGTCGGGCTCCCATACAAGGAGCATGCGCGCATTGCATACGAGTCATGGGCTGGCGGCTGCGACATAGTCAAAGACGACGAGAACCTAACGAGCCAACCCTTCAATCCATTCAAGGAGAGGGTCGTAGAGACCCTTGCCGCAAGGGACCGGGCCGAATCGGAGACCGGCGAGAAGAAGGTGTATATGGCCAATATAACCGCTGAGACCGACACGATGCTCGAGCGTCTCGATTTCATAGCGGAGAACAGCGGAAGATACTGCATGATAGACGTCATAACCCTCGGCTTTTCCGCGGTCCAGACGGTGCGGGCCCACAATAGATCGCTGGTTCTGCACGCCCACCGCGCAATGCATGGCGCATTGACAAGGAACAAGAAGATGGGCATAACCATGCTGGCGCTTGCCAAGCTCTACCGCGCAATGGGCTGCGACCAGCTCCACATAGGCACGGCAGTGGGCAAGATGGAAGGAGGCCCCGAAGAGGTCGTGGCCATAAGGGATTCCATAGTCAAAGACGAGATAGAGGGTCAGGGAACCATCCTCAACCAGAGCTGGCATGGGATGAAGCCCGTCTTTCCGGTATGCTCGGGAGGCATGCACCCCGGCCTCATAGACGATCTTATGGGCATAATGGGCCAAGACATCATAATACAGCTCGGTGGCGGCATACACGGCCACCCGAGGGGGACAACACCCGGAGCCATGGCCACAAGGCAGGCGGTCGACGCAGTGCTTGCGGGAAAGACGCTCCCCGAATATGGGAATGACCACAAAGAGCTGGCTGAGGCGCTTGATACATGGGGAGACTAGTCATCCTCCAAAAGATGCGTCAGTGACTCTGTATCGGCGGGCTCAAGCCCGGCCCGCCTTATCCATCTCCCACTCTTGCCGCCGACACGGAACTTTTCCACTATCTTTTTGCAATAATCCTGTCCGAAATCTTTTATAGCTTCTCAGCGACCTCTGTCATATAAAATGGATATTATTAACAATGTTCATAAGGCCGGATCCCGAACCTAGATGATGGGCATGCCCTGCGGCTCCATCGGGGGCTCATCGCCCTCCATCCCCACATCATCGGCCTCTATATCCATAAGGTCGTCAAGATGCTTGTTCTCATGCCTCCAGATGGAAAGGCTCATGAGCGCAGCCAAAAGGATCACCAAAAGGAAGAGAAGGAAGATGACCCCCAATGCAAAGACTATGTCGACCCCCCCTGCTGAATAGATGATGGCGGTCGATATCATCCCAGCTATGAAGCAGTGGGCGAAAACCAGAAACATCATCTTATAGTAGTCCCAGTAGACCCGGGAGCGCTCAAGGTTTATCTCAAGGATCTTGTCTTGCATGTAAAGCTATTTCTTTTTGGCTTTTATAACCTTTGACCTTCTCTCCCTGGCCCGATAGAACTGGAGCGGATGCTTGACATTGCATTCTCCCCTGCAAAGTCCATTGCTTTTAATGGTCGGACATGCTGGGCAGGTGTATTCGGTCCCTCCGGCTTCGCCTGTCACATACTTGAGCTGATAGGCCGTCTTTTCATGGTCGAATTTGGGGGACCTGGAATAGACTCCCAGTATGGACTCCTCCGACAATCCCAGATTCGCCAAAAATGTCGCCAGTATGAACATCCCCTGATGGCCTGCCTCTCCGGTCTCAAGGCCGTCCATAAGGCCCTTCATGCATGGGGGCAGTGCGTCCATATCGAGCTCTTCGATGCTTTTCACCTGTATGGCATCTGTGACCTTGGGCTTGAGCTCGGCCGCCCTTTGCTTTATCTTTTTGGGGATCTTGGCAAGATCAAGGGGCTCGGCGACCCTCGCCCTTATGGCCTCCCTCAAAAGGTCGGCCATCTCCACGTCGTCGACTTGGACATGGCCGGCGTCTATGACCCTGTTGACCAGCTTCCACCTGGGGTTCTTCCTCCCAAGCGGAGCCGCCAGGCGGACATACTCTGTGAAATGCATGCTGCCATCGGAAAAGCCTATCCCGAGCTCCTCCATGATATGCTCTACAGCCTCCCTGGGCTCACGGGCGAGCGCTTCGGCAGCCGCATGCGCCTCCCCCTCAGCATACCTTTTGAAGACCGACCTGCCGATGGATGCCGCCATCATCCTGGCCACAGGATAGCTTAGGATGACCAGGCGGGCCTCCCTCTCGTCTTTGAAGTCCGGGGAATATCCCTTCTCAAGGCAGGCTGACACCCGCTCCACGCCCATCGTGAGCATGGAGGAATAGACGACATGCCCGAGCATCTCCTCGAAGCTCAAGCCCAGTCCCGAGACATACTCCCTGGCCTGTGAGACGAAGGGGTATCTGGCCAAAAATCCCGGGTCAGCGAAGTCCATGGAAACTTATAATGAGGCCCGCCTTTTAATCTCAAAGATATCTCGCATTGAGGTCGCTAATGAGCCATATGGCGGATTCCCCGACGGTCTTTGTGAAGATATAGGCCCCGTTCACTATCCTTTTGAAGGTCTTTTTGGAATTGTGCTCTGTGGGCTCGATGTATGTCGGCACCCATCCCTCATACTCGAGGGGCTCATCGTCATCTATCTCCTCGGTCACTGTGGCCGTCACTTGCTCGTCGGTGGTTATCACATGCGACTGGAAGCTGGCCTCGTATATGTCGCTCCAGACCTCACCGTCAAAGACCTGCAGGCTCGCCCTGTAATTGCCTGGCTCCTCCATCCTGAACCTGGTCGCCGAGCCATTGAACTGGGCATAGTGGACGTCCCTCCAAAGCCTTTTTGTGATGTCTGTGATGTTTATCCTGCCCATGACGGGCGGGCGCTCCTCCCAATCCTCTGTCGCCAGAAAGTAGCGGACATTATGGCCCACCTTCATATTCCCGATCTCGAGATACTTGATCCTGGGCCTGTAATGCGCCTGGTAGTCCAGGTGGACCTTGAATCTGGTCTCTGCGTCGGCCCCATAGCTCACTTCATTGCATCCGAGCTTGAGCGATGTCGTCTTGAATGTCCAGTTGCCCTCAAGCGTCCCATTGAGGGTGCGCTGGTCGCCGTTCACCATGACCCACGGCCGCTCCGTCGGGACCTCATAGTCATTGACCAGGGTTATGGACTGATTAGTTGGATGCACCTCGCCCTCAATGCATATGGTCGCCCCGCCCTCGATGCCTGGATGCTTGACCAGCGTGTATCCCATCTGGGAATAGGATATAGCAGAGACCGCGACATACAATGCGAGCATAGACATGAGCAGGAAGAACCTGATCAAAGGGCCGGCTCCCGGCTCCGTTTTTTTCTTGGCCATGCAGTAAACGATAGGTTTATGCCGTTTTATGTGTTAATCGTTTTTATCCTGGCTTCATTAATCCTTATGTGGCCGCCAAAAGGACAGTCTCCGCAAGGCTCGCCGATATACTCGAGCGTTTGAGGGCCGAAACATCCATCTCGGCTGAAAGGCTTGCGGAGCTTGCGGGCTCCCCCGAGGAGGGGGACAGATTCTCAAAGGCGTTATGCGCCATGGACTTTGCCACCTCCGGCCCCAATGGGCTTTCCCAAGCCGTGGGCTTAAAGGAGGGGCTCAGCCAAGATGCGGCCGCATCGCTTGCCGAGCTTGTCATGGGCGAGGCCGAGGCCGCCGACTTCGCGCGGCTCCTCTCATCCTTGCATATTGCGGACCCCGACGAGGACGGCCCCCCCATCGACTTCACAAAGCTCAAGAAAAAGGACAGGCAGGGGCATGAGAGGATAAAAAAATACGTCACCCGGTACCTGGATGTTGCAGACATAGCAGAAAGGCAGAAGCAGGAGCTGGAGGAGGCAGATGAGAGCTGAATTTCTCGCTCTCATACTGCTTGTCGCCGGATGCATGCAGGCAGGACCCGACTGTGATGACGACAATCCCTGCACACAGGATGCGCTCATCAACGGGACCTGCGTACAAAGCCCGCTGAACGGACCCGTTGAGGGATGCTATGGGCAGGGCGGCTGCATGGAATACCAATGCCAGATGGGGGATTGCATGCCCTCCCGCCTGGCCGACTGCTGCGGCAATGGGGCCTGCGAGCTAAATGAGGGCCACACAACTTGCCCAGCAGACTGCCAGGCAACATGCTATGACGGCCTTGTCAATCAGGGAGAATCCGGCACGGACTGCGGAGGCCCATGCAAGTCATGCGATGCGGAAAATGAGATATACATAGAGCGCATCAGCAAGCTGCACACCAGATGGTCGATGTCACTGACCAACTACACCCAGGCCATAAACGAATACAATGATGACGCCAACCGTTCGGCCCTGTCAGCCGCGTCCATGCGCTCCTATGGGGAGACGGATGTCATAAGGGGGATACTCGTCCGAACAGAGGCGCCCGAGAACCTATCAAAGACAAGGGACATGTTCAAAAGGAGCATGGACATATACCTTCGCTCCCTCGACGCTATGGTGCGATACATGAAGAGCATGGACCCTGGGGACAGGACGGAAGCCAATAGGCTTTTGGCGGACTCCACAGAGAACAATGCCCAGTTCGTCACCGTCTTCAATAGCCTGATAATCGACATAAACCAGCAGCGGGCCAGATGCGCGAACTACAAATGGGACGAGGGGGAGGAGTCCATAGACTGCGGGGGCTTTTGCCCCACCGACTGCATGCTCTCATTCAATGTCACAAAGAGGGTCCGCATATCGAGCAAAGGTGACACATCCGACCTCACCCTCAATATCTCCGCCCCCGCCATAGACTATGAGCCCCACCAGAGCGTGCATGCGACATATACCAGCCCCGACCCCGTCTCAAGGCATGTGACAGACGAGGGCAATATCTTCTATGCATTCAGGTTCCCGATGCCCGGATATTCCACAAAGGACATAACCATCACACAGACCGTCACCCTCAAAAGAGCGAGGCCTCCCGCAAAGGCAGCCCATGATCATTTCAGCATGGAGTATCTGTCCCCCTCGAATATGTCGCCACGAAACGACGACATATGCTTTAGGGCAGAGGTGCTGACCGACGGGGCGGACGGCACGCACGACAAGGCATTGCGGCTTGTGAGCTGGCTCACAAAAAACATCGAGTATGAGGCCAATCAGGAGGATGCGGGAGCGGAATACTGCTTCTACAACCGAAAAGGCGCATGCGATGAGCACGCCGACCTTTTCATATCGCTTGCACGATGCATAGGTGTCCCGGCAAGGAGGGTGACAGGCTCGCTGTACAATGACTCCAAGCTCTCAGGACATGCATGGGCAGAGTTCTACGACAATGGATGGGTATACATCGACCCCTCAATAAAAAAGACGGAGCGCACAGTAGCCCCTGACTCAAGGCATCTCATAGCATGCGTCGGCGATAATGCCTATAGCTGCGGCGTCGGCTATACGTACAAATACACGGGAGAGCGTCCCGAACTGGATATAGAGGAGAAGATATACATCAGCTGATCAGAACCGCATCCTGTCGACGAGATAGTATGTCACATCCGACTCTCCGTCGACTATGGCGTATATCATGTCCTTGTTGACGGTCTTGGCCATCCTCAATGCCCTTGCCATCTCTGGGAAAGAGCACACGAATTCCTCGGCGACGACATGGACGAGATACTTGCTGTGGGCCTTTCCCAGCTTCGCCCCCCGATCATACATCCGAAAGTCAGTGCCGAACTTGAGCCCGGTGCGCACGAGCATCCCACGCTCCCTCAGGTCCCGGTATACTATATAGCGGTCGTAGAACATGCCCTCGAGCTTTTCGCCCACCTTGACAAGGTCGTCCTTTTCGAGCTTTTTCTTCTTGTCAACGACTTCAAGAGTCCCCTTTTCAGCCAGGTATGCCGCCTCTATGAGCGACAGCGCAAGGGCCGGCCCGTCGATATTCCCAAAGCCCCTGTCATTGAGCTGGCTTTTGAGGTCATTGTCGGTCAAAAGGACCTTCGTCCCCGAAAGCAGTGCCGCGACCATGATACAGCATATTGTATCACAGATTAAAAGATTTGCGCCAAATACTGCCTTATGGAAACCATCCCCTCAGAAGAGGAGCTGGCAAGCGAGGGCCTGCTTCCGGGGGGCCTAAAGGCCGAGGGAAGGCGCCGGGCCGACAAGGCATACAGGGTCATGTACAATAAGGCCCTCTCCCGTTCCTCAAAGATAGAAGAGGACTTCAAGACCTTCAATGGGATGGCATTCCTCGTCTTTGTCGCCCCTGTGCTCGCCCTGACCCTCGTCTTTGGCTACTCCCATATGGGGCTGGCCCACTACTGGGTGATGGTATGGGTCCATGAGGCCGGCCACGGCTTTTGGTGCCTTATGGGCTCGCGGACGCTTTGCGCATTCATGGGCCTGGGCAATGAGCTCTTGTTCACACTCGTCCCAGCCATCATATGCTTTCGTCAAAAGAGCATGTACTATGGGGGCCTCGTCTTTTTGATGTGGGCCGGCCTTTCGCTGCAGTTCGCCGGCGTCTATATGCAGTCAGCGGAGGTGCCGCACGGCACATCATTCGCCGGCGCCATAACCGGCAGGATAAATGACATGAACGAAGCCAATCATGACTGGTCCATAGTGTTTCGAAACCTTGGGATAGTCAGGCATGCCAAATGGATAGGGGAGCTTGTGGAGTCCATCGGCACGGTCATGGCGGTGTCCCTTCTGATATCCACCGTGTTCTTTTTGATGCCTGTCTACGGGGGCTACAAGCCCGAATACATATCCGACATATCGGCTCCCGGGGCCCTTGCCGCATGCGGCTTTTTCATACTGCATGGAGACGGCATAACGGAGATAGCGCTTTCCCTTCTGGCAGGGACTCCGGCCATACAAAAGATCAACGGATATTTACAGGCAAGACCTAATAAGAGTCGATGATCGTTTTGGGATTGGAGGGGACCGCCCACACCCTCGGGGTCGGCATAATCGACGGCGACTTTCAGGTCTTGGCCGATATACGCGACACCTATAAGCCAGAGTCGGGCGGCATACACCCGCGCGATGCCAGCCAGCACATGAGCCAGATGATGGGGGACGCATTGGCTCGGGGGCTTGCTGAAGCCGGCCTTGATATGGCCGACATAGACGCTGTGACATTCTCCCAGGGCCCCGGCCTTGGGCCATGCCTAAGGACCGTGGGGACCGCCGCAAGGACGCTCGCCCTCTACCATAAAAAACCGCTCATAGGCGTCAATCACTGTGTCGCCCACATAGACGTCGGCAAGGTCCTGTCAGGATTTGCCGACCCTGTGGTACTCTATGTGTCCGGTGCCAATACACAGGTCATAAAGCTTTTGGACGGGAGATACCGCGTATTCGGCGAGACCCTCGATGTGGGCCTTGGGAATATGCTCGACAAGTTCGGCAGGCTCACGGGCCTCGCCCATCCGGCCGGCCCAAAGATCGAGGAGCTGGCCAAGAACGGAAAAGAGTACATAGAGCTCCCCTATGTCGTCAAGGGCACCGACATGAGCTTCTCCGGCATCCTCACCTCCGCACTGCAAAAGCATGAGAAGGGCGCAAAGCTCCCCGACCTTTGCCACTCATTGCAGGAGACCTCATTTGCGATGCTATGCGAGGTATGCGAGAGGGCGCTGGCCCATCTGGGAGCCACCGAGGTCCTTCTGGCGGGAGGCGTCGGCTACAATAAGAGGCTTCAGCAGATGGTGGCGTCCGTGGCGGCGGAGCACGGGGCAAGATTCGATTTCCCAGGCCCCTATATGGGCGACAATGGGGTGATGATAGCGATGACAGGGCTTCTCATGCACAAGGCGGGCATAGAAACGCCAATAGGCGAGTCGCATGTCGATGCCCAGCAGAGAACTGACTCCATAGACATAAGGTGGTAGCTAAGCCCACTTGGCAGAAAGCGTCTCCTTGCCCAGGCTCATAAGGAATGCAGCCGCCTTTGGCCCCTTCTCCTTTCCAATGAGGGTCATATAGATGGAATTGAAAAGCTCCTTGGGGTCTATGCCCTCTCCCCTTGCGGTCTCATAGATGCTCTTGTGCATGACCTTCGGATCGGCAATATCGCCGACAAGCCCCGCAAGCTTTTTCAGGGCGACCTTGTGCTCGGCCCCAAGACCCGCGAACTCCCCCCTCGCATCCTCATCGGATCTGAGCTGGAACCTGAGATACTCGGGGCCGTATGTTGTCACCCAATTTCCTGCGAGGGCGACGCGCACCGCCAGCCTTTTCTCGTCAAAGCCCTCATAGCCCATGGAAGACACCTTGGATGAGAGCTCATCCTCCCGTGCGACCTGCGCGAGCACTCCGCATAAGGTGAATGGCACATTCATATAGGCGGCATCATCGACCTGGCTGAGCTCATAGAGCCTTTTGGCCTGGTCGCTCCCATCCTCCTTGCCAAAGAATGCCCTCTCGCCTGCATCGTATTCATCGCAGAGATTGGGGAGCATCCTGAGGTTGATGTCCCTGGCCTTTCCAAGCCTCTTGTACATGAAATACTTGAGGACCTCGGGCTCAGCTATCGACAGCCAATCCGCAAGGCTTATGACATTGCCCTTTGAGGAGCTTATCTTCGCCCCATTGAGAGTGAAGAACTCATACACCACCGGCACCGGAGGCTCCCATCCATAGACCTGCTGGCTAACTATCTTTGACGTATCATATGAACCGCCCGCCGCAGCATGCTCCTTGCCGAATGGCTCGCAGGTCACCTTGAAATGCGCCCACCTGGCCGCCCACTCGACCCTCCATGGGAGCTTGCCCATGCCGGCCCTGGCATCGGATACTCCCTCATGGCCGCAGCCGGTCGCCGTGCCCCCCGAGACATCAGTGGTCTGGCAGACATACGATGCCTCAAGGCCGGAAAGCGATGTGACCTTCGTCGTCGATATCCTCCCGCACCCTTCGCATATGGGTGTCCACGGGACCCAGTCATCCGGCAGGTCCTCCCTTCTGAACTTGTTCAGGATCTCCCTGAGAGGCTCCCTCTTTTCGAAGGCCACCTCTATCTCAGGTAGCAGTGCGCCGCTGCGATAAAGCTCGGTCCCCGAATACCTGATGGGTGTGACGCCGAATCCCGCAAGGTCCGCAAGGAAAGGGTCGGCAAGATGCTCCACAAGGCTGCCCGCACCGCCTTTGGGGGCAGGTATGTCCTTGACAGGATATCCAATGTAGTCGGCCAGCTCCTCCATGCCAGCCGGGACCTTTCTGAAGGGGTCTGAATCGTCTGAGACCCATATCAGGCTGACATCAAGCCCCTCCTGCTCGGCCACCTTTCTCACGCAGTCGCCGCGGATGACATCGGAGGCATTGCCCAGATGGGGGATCCCCGAAATGGACGTCCCCGTCTCTATGACATGGCTGCCTCCCCTCCTCTTGAGGGCCTCGACTATGTCATCGCTCCAGTGCATCGTAGGATTATATGAGGCAAAATACGGTTATAAGAGCCTGCCCATCAGGTACATGTCATAGTATCTTCTGCCTGACCTATAGCCCCTCCTTTTCACTCCTTCAAATGTGAAGCCATGCCTTCGGTAGAGAGCCTGCGCCCTGAGATTCCTCTCCTCCACCAATAGCTCGAGCCTTTTCAGTCCGAGCCTCTTTGCGACCCGGACCATATGGTCCATGGCGGCATCGCCAAAACCCATGCCCCAATGCTCAAAGTCGATGCTGATGCCAAGCTCGGCAAGATGCTCTATCTTAGTGCCCTTCCTGCCCCTGGCCATGGAGCATGAGCCAACCAACAGTTCGCCCGCCCATATGCCATACCAAAGCGTCCCCGCTCTCCTGTTCGCCTCGAAGAACCTGCGGGTGTCTGACATCCTGACTGGCCGGTTAAGCGCAAGATGGACGGCAACCTCCGGCTCATTGACTATGTCATTGAGCCTTTTGAGGTCCTGCTCCCTGACCCTTCGGAACGAGGCGTTCATCCATTATTATTTAAATCAGGCCTAATTGAATGAGCTATGGACGACCATGAGCTGAAAAGGGCGATAGACCACATAATAGAGACCTCTCCCATCAGAAAGACCTTCTGGCATATGGACGAGAAGGTGGACAATCTCAGCTATGGCATCCAGCAGGGCGATGACGGCTGCATCGTCGGGGACCTCGTCTACAATATGGAGGGCCCATACCCCATAAAGACCGGCAGAAAGACCGGACTTTTGCATTCCATAACAGACATCGTCGGCATGGGGGCCAAGCCGCTTTATGCATTCAATGCCATGCAGGTCGAGTCGGTCGCCCAGGCGGTCGAGGTCGCGGAAGACCTGAAAAAGCAGAGCAATGGGATAGGCGTTCCCATCATCGGGGGGAACACCCAGATGGAGAACGGCCTTGCGCCATGCATATCCTTCGTCGTTGTCGGCAAGCTTGTCACAGAGGCGAAGTCCGACGCCGGCTGCAGGGTCGGCGACAAGATAATGATGCTCGGACATGTCATGGACGGCACTGTCGGTGAGAGGGTGTTCCGCGCCAAGGTGAAATACGAGACGCTCCTCGACCTCTACACAAAGGACATCTCTATACACGCCGTCAAGGACGCAAGCCGCGGCGGATGGTTCGGCAATCTCGCGGAGATGTTGGCAAAGAGCAAGAGGGGTATAAAGATAGGCGCGATACCCTATCCGTCACCGACAAGATACATGGGCACCTATATGATATCAGTCCCGAAAAAGGACGTCGACACGGTCGTTGAGACCGCGGCCGCCCACAATTGCCCGTGCATCGAGGTAGGCCAGGTCATGCAGGGGCTCTATATGAAGATAGGGGGCAAGACCGTCATATCCGAGGCGAGGATGAAAAAGCTCATAAGGGGCCTGCCCTACAAAAAACCCCGAAAACCCAAGAAATAGGGCTTTATCTCTGGAATAGATTGCTGCTTGTGGATGTCCTTCTGCACTCTATATTGTCCCCCCGGACATAGCATCTTTCGGTGGCATCGCAGGTGTCGACTATCTCGTCGACGACATTCGTCTCGCATGTGCTCGCCCTTGTTCCGGCCTCCCTGCACCGGTGGGATATGATCTTTTTCCTCGCTATGTTCCCGTCGCAGATGAGGTCGGTCCGCGGGTCGCCGCATTCATTGTCGTTTTTGCATCTTACATAATCTGGCAAAGTGGTGGTCGTCGTCTTTGGTGCCTCATCGGCGTCGCAGATGCCATTGCCATTCTTGTCAAGGCAGCAGCCGAGGCCGAATCTCATATACGGTTCATTGCATATGATGGACTCCACGGTGGTCGTCGTCGAGCTTGTCGTTTGCGTCGTCGCCGTGGTCATTGTTGTTTCCACGATGCTCTCATTCTGCTCGACTGCGGCGGCGACTATCGTTGAAAAATCATCGTCGTCATTTTCTGCGGGCAATGCACCCTCGTCATCGGGTGCGAATGCCATAGCCAATGTGACAACAGCGAGGACCATGATCATCACCATGGCGGATCCTATGACAAAGACCAGGGCATATTTGAAAGGCTCAGGCAGGGACTGCAGCATGAGCGGCAATCTCTCGGTCGGCCCGCTTGATTCTTGTCTGGGCCTTTTCCTTTGCATATCCCGAAGCTCTGTGAAAAGCTCCCTGGCGCCCAGCTCCCTCTCCTCCTGTCTGACTTCCTTTTGAACACGCTCCAAAGGCTTCCCCTGAGCCTCTTTCACGCCCTTTTTGACAGGGACCTTTCTCTTCCTCTTAGACTTTGACTTACCTGTTGAAACAGCCTTTTTAGTCTTTATTTTGGCCTTTTTCTTGGGTTTAGCCTTTTTAGAGACTTTCTTTTTAGTCCCTAAAGCCTTGGCCTTCTTTTTTTTAGCGGATGTTCTAGAGGATGAGGTTCTTTTGGAGGCCTTCTTTTTGACGCTCTTTTTGGCTTTAGGGGGCATTCTAGAAATGATACAGGGGAGGCGATAATTGTTTATAAATAAGTCAGGCAGGGTTAAAAATAAGTCACATCGCTTGTGTATTGCTTGAGGGGCTTGAAGAGTCCATGCATCTGCCGTCCCGGCAGCCATGAGCGCATATTATCTCAAGCTCTTTTCTGTAGCCATCGCTGCAATATTGCTCCCTGATCTTTTGCCCTGCGCAGCTGTCCTCAAATGATGATGCTCCGTCGGTCACAGTACCCCGGGTATTTGTGTCCAAGCCATTGTCGGAATCCGAGCAGTCCCCGACCTTTATGTTGACGACCTGTGAGGCATCGGTGGAAGATGAAGGAGAATCGTCTTCCCTTTCCCTGATGGTCGACGTCGTGGTAGTAGACGTTGATGTCTTGACGGTGGTCGACGTCGCCGACTCCCTCACATCATCTGTCTTTACGGTCATAGTCGTTGAGGAAGTCGTCGAAGTCACAGTCGTCGAAGAGGTTATCGCAGTGGCCGGTACTGCATTGCTTGTCGTAGTCTGCGCTGCTATGGTCGAAGTCGTTTCCTCTTCCATGGATTCCGCTATCATATTACCTGCGTCGAATGCGCTGCTCATGCAGCCTGCGACAAGGACCACCAATGCGAAAAAGAAGCCGACCTTCATGGTATGCATTTAGAACCGGTATTTTTTAATCCTATCGGTATACTTTACGATGGGGAAAAAGACCTTGCTTGTGGCATTGGCCCTTTTCGCGCTCATACAATGCGTCCAGGCAAAACCCCTCGGATCGGACGGTATCGGCCCTTTTTCAATGGTTTCAGCCGGGGAGCCCGAGGCGGCCCAGGACCTGGCAGAGAAGAACTTGACTGATGAGCAGGCCCCCACAGAGGCGCCCGCTCAGATCATTGGGGAGCCGCCGGTCGCCACCAAGGCCGCGACCACGACGACCCGGCCGCAGAAAAAGAACAAGATAAAAAAGCAAAGGCCGACCACAACGGTAGGACCGGAGGTGCCAAAGCAAAAGGCTGAAAGCGAGGTTGCCCCAACAGGGGGAACATCCTATCTCGTCCCATTGATGGCGGTCGCTCTTATCGTCGTCGGAGGCGCATTCTTTGC
>Ga0180435_10002513_pt1 | contig 18680 bp, 10 predicted proteins | sample SS_ome_3_FD_132467 | JGI IMG/M metagenome (GOLD analysis project Ga0180435, IMG submission 132467) | Hypersaline lake sediment archaeal communities from the Salton Sea, California, USA - SS_3_S_1 metaG | ecosystem: Environmental > Aquatic > Non-marine Saline and Alkaline > Hypersaline >...
AAGCGGCCGGAGACGCCCGATACGCCGGAGACGTTCCGCGCCCAACTGGAAGCGGTGTGGCGGGCTTATCTGCACGTCGCGGCCGCCCTCGCCGACGATGATTTCGCGACGGCGTCCTCGGCCGCGCAATCGGCCGGCGACGCCCTTGAAAAGGTCAACATGGCCCTGCTCCGGGGCGAAAGCCACATGGAGTGGATGAAAGAACTGCCGAACCTCCGGCAACCGCTCGCGCAGATGGTCGCGGCGGAGGATATCGAACACCTTCGCGCCGGATTTGCCCTGCTGTCCGACGAACTGGCCGTCGTAATCGGCCGGTTCGGAGTCGGGGCGGAGAGTCCCGTCCATGTCCTGAAATGCCCGATGGCGTTCAACAACCGCGGAGCCACCTGGCTCCAGGACAACCCGGATGTGCGCAATCCCTACTTCGGCGCCCAGATGCTCTCATGCGGCTCCGTAGTCCGGACGATCCAGGCCGGTATGGACGAGGAGGACCGGCGGCATGAGTGACCCCAACCGCACACCCGGCGATGCGGCGAATCGGCCCTCCCTGCTCGACAAGATCATCCGCTTCTGCCTCGAGAACAAACTGGTCGTCGCACTGGTCGTCCTGTTCGTCGTCACATGGGGCGTAATGGTTGCCCCGTTCGACTGGGACCTCGGCCCCATAGACCGCGACCCGGTCCCCACGGACGCGATCCCCGACATCGGCGAAAATCAGCAGATAGTGTTCACCCGCTGGATGGGCCGGTCTCCACAGGACGTCGAGGATCAAATCACCTACCCGCTCACCGTCGCCCTGTTGGGCATTCCAGAGGTCCGCACCGTTCGCAGTTTCTCGATGTTCGGCTTCTCCAGCATCTACATCATCTTCAACGAGAAGGCCGAGTTCTATTGGTCGCGGAGCCGCGTGCTCGAGAAACTCAACAGTCTGCCCGCCGACACACTGCCCGAAGGGGTACAACCGATGCTGGGGCCCGACGCCACGGCCCTCGGCCAGATCTTCTGGTACACGCTCGAGGCCGGGATCCGACGACCATCACGGACGACAACCCCTACGGCGACCCGGCTGGCGGGTGGGACCTGAACGAACTTCGCACGATCCAGGACTGGTACGTCCGCTTCGATCTTGCGAGCGTCGAGGGCATCAGCGAGGTCGCCTCCATCGGCGGCTTCGTGCAGGAGTACCAGGTCGACGTCGATCCCGACGCGATGCGCGTCCACGGCGTGACGCTCGAACAAGTGTTCGCCGCCGTCAAGATGTCCAACGTGGACGTGGGGGCCCGGACTATCGAGGTCAACCGCGTGGAGTACGTCATCCGCGGCCTGGGCTTCATCAAGAACAACGCCGACATCGAGAACATCGTGGTTCGGATGAAGGAGAACGTTCCCCTCTACGTAAAGGACGTGGCCCGCGTCGCCAAGGGGCCTGCGCTTCGCCGCGGGGCGCTGGACAAGGAGGGAGCCGAGGCCGTGGGCGCGGTCGCCGTCGTCCGATACGGGTACAACCCGCTCAAGGCGATCAACAACCTGAAGAAGAAGATCGAGCAGGTTCAGCCCGGCCTGCACACGAAAGCGGTCATTGATTTCGACAAGGTCACGCGCGGCAAAGCCGAGAAGTTCGCCCGGTCACATGGCTTTGACGCCTACCTGGAAGGCGGGCTCAACCAGGAGGCATGGCTCAGTTGGCTGGCCAAGGCCAAGCGACAGGACTGGCCGGCATGGGTCACGACCAGCCAGGTGACCATTGTGCCGTTCTACGACCGCACCGGCCTGATCTACGAAACGCTCGGTACGCTCGACAGCGCCCTCACCGAGGAAATCTTCGTCACCATCATCGTTGTCCTGGTCTCCGTCCTGCACCTCCGAAGCTCTCTCTTGATAAGCAGTTCCCTGCCGCTTGCCGTCCTTGTGTGCTTCATTGCAATGAAGATGTTCGGCGTCGACGCCAACATCGTCGCGCTCTCCGGCATCGCCATAGCAATCGGCACCATCGTCGACATGGGCATCATCATCTGCGAGAACACACTCCGGCATCTGGACGATGCCGGCCCCGACGAAGACCGGCTGGAAGTCGTCTACCGGGCGTCGAGCGAGGTCGGCGGCGCGGTGCTCACCGCCGTGGCCACGACGGTCGTCAGCTTCCTGCCCGTGTTCACAATGACAGGCGCCGAGGGGAAGCTGTTCAAGCCGCTCGCCTTCACCAAGACGTTCGCGCTGGTCGCCTCGGTGATCGTGGCGCTCACGATCATCCCGCCGGCGGCCCACGCCCTGTTCACATGGAACATCCGGGGGAAACTGCTCAGGAAGCTGTTCTTCGGCGGACTCGTCGCCGCCGGCGTCGTGCTTGCCATCGCCTTCGGCTGGTGGCTGGCTGGCGGCGTGCTGGCGCTGATCGGCGCGTACTACCTGGCCAGGGATTACCTGCCGGACCCTGTTGCGAAGTCGGGGCCGCTCGCCGCCACGGCCATCGCCGTGCTGCTGGTCGGCATCATGCTTGCGCAGCACTGGCTTCCGCTGGGGCCCGAGAAGGGCTTCGTCCGGAACTTCGTGTTCGTCGCCGCTTCAATCGGCGGCCTGTTGCTTTTCTTCCACTTGTTTCAGCGGGTCTATGGGGACATTCTGCGATGGTTCCTCGCGCACAAGATCGTCTTCTGCGCGATCCCACTGCTCCTGGTCATGGCGGGGGCAACCGTCTGGCTGGGTTTCCCCGCGATGTTCGGATTCGTACCGCGGGCCGCCAAGGCGGTCGGCGCGGACCCGGCCGCCGTCCGCGAAACGACGTTCTGGGTCGGGATGTCGCAGAAGTTCCCCGGCCTCGGCAAGGAGTTCATGCCGCCGCTCGACGAGGGCTCATACCTCCTGATGCCAACCACGATGCCGCACGCCTCCATCGGCGAGTGCCTCGACGTGCTCCAAAAACAGGATATGGCCATCCGGTCCATTCCCGAGGTCGAGACGGTCGTGGGCAAGATCGGCCGAGTCGAGAGCCCGCTCGACCCCGCCCCGATCTCGATGATAGAGACGGTGATCACGTACAGGTCAGAATACATGACGGACAAGGACGGTCATCGAATCCGATTCGCATACGACAACGAGCGGGATGCGTTTGTGCGCGGCGCCGGCGGAGACCTGGTCTCGCAGGAGAAGGCCGGAAACCAGCCCGTTCGACGTGGCGACGGCGGCCAGGTGAACGACATCTCGTGGCATCCTTATCGCCAGTGGCGCGACCACGTCAAGCGCCCGGACGACATCTGGAACGAAATCGTCAAGGCCGCGCGAGTCCCCGGCACGACGTCCGCTCCCAAGCTCCAGCCCATCGCGGCCCGCATCGTCATGCTCCAGAGCGGCATGCGGGCGCCGATGGGCGTCAAGGTCCGGGGAGACAACCTCGAAAAGATCGAACAGGTCGGGCTTCAACTCGAGAAGCTGCTCAAGGAGGTCCCCAGCGTCGAGGCGGCGACGGTCGTCGCCGACCGGATCGTCGGCAAGCCCTACCTGGAAATCGACATCGACCGCAGGGCCATCGCCCGGTACGGCATCCACGTCCGAAAAGTGCAGGACGTCATCGAGGTCGCCGTCGGCGGCCGACAGATCACCACCACCGTCGAGGGACGCGAGCGGTATCCCGTCCGAGTCCGGTACATGCGCGAACTGCGCGACCAGATCGAGTCGTTGATGAAGATTCTGGTCCCCGCACAGGACGGGATGCAGGTGCCGCTCTCCGAAGTGGCGACCATCAAGTATGTGCGAGGTCCGCAGGTCATCAAGGGCGAGGACACGAAGCTCGTCGGCTACGTCGTGTTCGACAAGAAGCCCGGCTTCGCAGAAGTCGATGTGGTCGAGGCGTGCCAGCGCTACCTCACGGCGAAGAGGGAGTCCGGCGAGTTCAGTCCGCCCGACGGCATCAACTACGAGTTCGCCGGCAACTACGAAAACCAGATACGGGCGCAGCGCCGGCTGGCCATTGTGCTTCCTGTGGCTCTTTTCGTGATATTCATCATCCTGTACTTCCAGTTCAAGTCCATCCCCACCACGCTTCTGGTGTTCAGCGGCATCGTCGTCGCCTGGGCGGGCGGATTCCTGCTCATCTGGCTCTACAATCAGCCGTGGTTCATGGACTTCAGCGTGTTCGGAACCAACCTGCGGAACCTGTTCCAGATGCCGCCCGTGAACGAACTGACCGGAGAGGTCATCGAGAGCATCAACCTTAGTGTCGCGGTCTGGGTCGGGTTCCTGGCCCTGTTCGGCATCGCATCCGACAACGGCGTGGTCATAGCCACCTACCTTAACCAGAGCTTCGCGGCTCGCGAGCCAGGGTCGATCGAAGAGATCCGCGAAGCTGTCGTGGCCGGTGCCGTGCGGCGAATCCGGCCCTGCCTGATGACCTCGGCCACAACCGTCCTGGCGCTGATCCCGGTCCTCACGTCCGTTGGCCGCGGCTCCGACGTTATGGTCCCGATGGCCATCCCGTCGTTCGGCGGCATGCTCGTCGTGCTTGTCTCCGTCTTCGTCGTACCCGTCCTCTACTGCCTGGTCAAAGAGTTCCGAAAGCACTCCGGCATCAGTGACGGGGCGCTGGGCGCCGCCATGCTGATGACCGGTTTCCTTGCCCTGGTCCCGATGCTCATCTACTGCTCTGTGAAGGATGCCCGAGCAAGATCAACAGTGCGCCCGTCCAACTGACCGGAGGCCGGGCGGCGCGGGCCGCGAAAAAAACATCTTCCTCGTCCATTGAGGCCCTTGCGACGCCGGGCAATCAGCCATATACTGTGCTCAAGTGGCTCGGCCGCCACAATGTGCTTCCAAGGTCTTGTTACGAAAGGGATGAACGATGGCCCTGTTTCAGGTTACGGAACTCTTGAAGATCGGCGTCGAGGATGAGACGACGGGCGTGAGCTTCTACACAAAGCTCGCAAAGGCGACCAAGAACGACGACCTGCGGAAAACCTACGCAAGTCTCGCCGAGCAGGAGCGCTTCCACCAGGCCCGTTTCCAGAAGATGCTGGACGAGTACGATGTCGCCCAGCCCAGCGAGACATACGAGGGCGAGTACATCGCCTATCTTCGCGCCATGCTCGACAGCCGCGCCTTCCCCGACCCGAAGGCCGCGGAGCAGGCCGCCGCGAAGTGCAAGGAGGACGCCGACGCTGTCACACTGGCCATACGGTTCGAGCGCGACACGTTGATCCTCATGAACGAACTGCGCGGCATGGTGCCGAAGAAGGATGTCGGCACCGTCGACGAACTGGCTCGTGAAGAGCAAGGACACCTCGTCCAGTTGAACGCGGCCCTCGCCAACCTCGCCGGCTGAGGCGGGCCGCTCACGACGCATCATCGCTCAGGCCGCCGGGGCACCGTGGCGACCGAGACGGAGATTCCGTGGAAAAGGACCGCCCCCTGCCCCGGTCGACGCCTCAGAACACCTCTACGCTCCGGAGTATTGATGTGATGAAGAGACATCTGGTTTCAACGTTCGGCTGGCTTCTTCTCGTCTGCGCTGGCTGCGCGACCGCCTCGACGATTCCCGCCGATGTCAGGTCATACGCCGTCGTCGTCAGCAAGGCGACCTACGCGGACAAGGACTGGCGGCAGGCGGCCGACACGCTCCGCGATAAGCACGACGCCGACCTCGTCGTCTATTCGGACAACGTCCGCGAGGCCCACCTCGAATTGTCCGCGTTGATGCCCGACTACGCGTGCTTCGTCGCGCGGCCCGAAGAGGCCGGCCGGCAGTTCGTACTCGACGTGCACCGCATGACCCGAAAACTTGACGACGACCCGTACACGGACGTCGTCTGGGGCGTCCTGACCGGCTACGACGCGGCGGACGCCCTGCGCATCGCGCAACACGCCGAACCGCTGACGGTGCGGCGCCTGGTGTCGGGCACAACCTACGCCGGCCTCGGCTCCTTCGACGAGGGCGTCGTCTTCTACGAGGGGCGGGCGGGCGTAATGCAGGTCAAGACGCCCGACGGCAAATCGGAGCAGAAACAATGCCCCACCGATACGACCAAGCTCCTGGTTGACCTCTTCAACGACGGAAAAGCCGACTGCTTCTTCACCAGCGGCCACGCCTCGCACCGCGACTGGCAGATCGGATACTCGTACAAGAACGGCCAGTTCCGCTGTCACAAGGGCCAGCTTTTCGGCCTCGACACGAAGGGCAAGCGCCACAACATCAACTCGCCGAACCCGAAGATATACCTGCCGTTCGGCAACTGCCTCATCGGCCTTGTTTCGGGCCGCGACTGCATGGTCACCGCTCTTTTGCACACCGGCGGAGTCCACCAGATGGCCGGGTACACCGTTTCCACGTGGTACGGATACGGCGGCTGGGGAATCCGCGACATCCTTATCGGCCAGCCGGGCCGGTACACGTTCGCCGAGGCGTTCTTCTTCAACCACCAGGCGCTCGTGCACCAACTCGAGACACGCTTCCCCCAGACAGCCCGCGTCGAGTTCGAACGATACGACATCGAGCGGGACAAGAACCTCATCGGATGGCTGGCCTCCAAGCACGGCCTGCTCAACGAGCAACGCAACGACATCCGCAGCAAGGACGAACTCGGCCTGCTGTGGGACCGCGATACCGTCGCCTTCTACGGCGACCCCGCCTGGGAGGCGCGGCTCGCCCCGAGGCCGTTCGCCTGGGAACAGACGTGGTCCGTGGACGGCGACACGTACTCGTTCGTACTGCGAGCGAACCAGGACGGCTCGTGGCCCGGCCGCCCCGTCGCCGCCATGCTCCCGCGCCGCGTCCGCAACATCAAGGTCATCGAAGGCGCCGAGCTGTCGCCCGTGATAACCGACAACTTCATCCTCCTTCCGCTCGGCGGCGCATTCAAGAAAGACCAGGAGGTCAAGGTGGTCTTCGAAGCCGAGCCGATGCCCCGACCGAACACGACGTCTGCGGAAGAACTCAACCGGATAAGGAAAGCCGCATCACTCGTGCCGGAGGAGTTCCGAAGCGCCCTGATGCTGGCGCTTGTCCAGGCCGGCGACAACCGATCCGAGCTTGCCGGCGCCATCGAGGCCGTGGACGAAGACCAGCGCGCCGCGGCCGCGTTCCTAATCGCCAACATGCCCGAGCCCGACCTGTCGTCGCTCGGAAAAGACTTCCTCGTCGAGAACATCAAACTCGCGACCGAAGTGCGCAGGCCGGACGCCTGGAAGACCGAGGTGCCCGACGACATATTCCTGAATTACGTACTGCCTTACGCGAACCTGAACGAGCGACGTGACAACTGGCGGCGCGATTTCCACGACCGCTTCGGGGACAAGGCATGGAAATGCTCCTCACGCGGCGACGCGGCCATGGCCCTGAACCGCGAGGTCTTCAAGACGTTCAACGTGAGGTACAACGCCACGAAACGGCCAAAGCCCGACCAGAGCCCGTACGAGTCAATCGACGCGGGCTTCGCATCCTGCACCGGCCTCTCGATCCTGCTGGCCGACGCCTGCCGCGCGGTCGGCATTCCGGCCCGCGTCGTCGGCACCCCGCTCTGGACCGACAAGAGCGGCAACCACACATGGGTCGAGATATGGGACGGCGAGTGGCATTTTCTCGGCGCGGCCGAACCCAGACCGCTCGACGGCGCGTGGTTCAGGGCCAAGGCCGCCGCCGCGGACCCGGCGCGGCCCGAACATAGAATCTACGCGGCATCGTTCAAGAAGACGGGATTGCAGTTCCCCCTGGTGTGGGCATTCTCCATCGACTGGGTGCCGGCGACGGACGTGACGCAAACCTATGCCGCCAGCCCGCAATGAACATGTCCGCTTCACTTGATTTTTCAAGTGCGCAGGCGCATCGTTTGGTAGAATAAATTGTCGTTGTGATGCCCACGTGATGAAAAACGGAGGGAATCCGAACATGTACAAAAAATGGGGCGTGCTGGCGTTGCTATCCGCGCTCGCGTTGGCTGGGTGCTCACGGGATGCCACCATACATGAGGCCGCCGCCAACGGAGACCTGGACGCCGTAGAATCCTTCCTGAAGAAGGGCGTAGACGTCAACACGACGGACCGGGCCGGCTGTACACCCCTGCACTGGGCCGCCATACGCGGCCACAAGGCCGTTGCGGACAAACTCCTCGCCGACGGCGCGAACGTGGATGCACGGTCCAAGAACGGTCAGACCCCACTCCACCTCGCCGCAGACTGGGGCCACGAGGACGTGACCGGGGATCTTCTCGCCAAGAAGGCAGACGTCAACGCCGAGGACCAGGCCGGCGAGACGCCGCTCCACCTGGCCGCGGTCAAAGGCAACAGCCGCCTGGTTGGCCTGCTTCTCGAAGCAGGCGCCGACGTCAAGGTCCGCTCGGAACAGGGCCGCACGCCGCTACATCTGGCCGCCGACTGGGGGCACAAAGGCGTCGCCGAACTTCTGCTGAACCACGGAGCAGACCCCGAGGCCAGGGATGACTCGGGCGAACGCCCACTGCCCATGGCAATCTTCAAACGCCATTTCGATGTGGCCGAGATGCTCTTGTCTGACGGAGCGAAGGACCACGGCGAGGCCAGATTCGGCAAGACAATGCTACACGTCACAGCGGCCAGGGGCCGGACAAACGTCGCCCGCCTCCTGCTCGTTGGCGGGGCAAAGGTAAACGTGCAGGACGACGGCGGCGTGACGCCGCTCCAGGAGGCCGCTCGCGAAGGCCATGCGGACATCGCGAAGATGCTCATCGACGCGGGGGCCGAGGTCAACACCACGATGAGGTACGGGGCCACGGCGCTTCACCTGGCCGCGCAGAGAGGCGGGACAGACATCGCGCGTATGCTCCTGGCCGGCGGCGCCAGGCCCGACGCGAAAAAGGAAGACGGGACCGCGCCCCTGCACGAGGCCGCGGCCAACGGCCACCTCGATATCGCGAAACTGCTCATCGACGCAGGCGCGGACGTCAACGCGTTCACGAAGACTTTCGATTTCCCGCTCTACGCGGCCGCGCGGTCACAGCGCATCGACATTATGACGCTCCTCCTCGAAAACGGGGCCGACCCGAACACCAGAATGGAGGGAGGCATGACCCTGCTGCATGCGTTCGCCGATTTCGGACTCGCGGACCGAATCACGGTCATGCTGAAATACAAGGCCGACGTCAACGCCGGCAACGATGACGGCGCCACCCCGTTGCACGCGGCCTCAGCCAAGGGCCGCACGGACGCCGCCAGGGTGCTGCTCGACAATGCCGCAGACGTCAACGCCGGAAACAGGGAGGGAGCCACCCCTCTGCACATGGCGGCGCTCGCGGGACATGCCGACACAATGCGACTGCTTCTGGCCAACGGGGCCGACGTGAACGCACCGGCCGAGAGCGGGTTCACCCCGCTCCATGAGGCCGCCAGCGGCGGCGCCACCGAGGCCGTGCAACTCCTGGTCGACAAGGGCGCCGACGTCAACGCCGCCGACGACGCGGGAATGACGCCACTCCTCTGCTCCGCGCAAAGCGGCAGTTGCGGAGCGGCCGAAGCGCTGATCAAGCACGGCGCCAACGTCAACGCCAGGACCATCATGGGATCCACCCCCCTGCACCTCGCGGCGCAGGAGGGCCACAGGGATATGGTCGAACTCCTCATCAAGAACGGCGCCGAGCTCAACGCCGCCGACGAGATGCGCCAGACGCCGCTGGCCGTCGCCTCCGACGACGAGGTGCGGGAACTGCTCGAAAAGCACGGCGCCACGGAATAGGCCGGCCATGGCCGGAGAAGGGCTCGCCAAGTGCAAGGAATAGTCTTCATGACAAAGCGACATATTCCCCTGGTGATACTCCTGCTGGCGGCCGTGCCCGGATGCGGCGATGACCTGACACCGCACAAGGCGGCCGCAAACGGTGATATCAGCGCGATACGAGACCTGCTCCAACAGGGCGTGTCGATAGACGCCAGGGATGTCGGCGGTAGCACGGCCCTGCATTGGGCGGCTCTCAAGGGCCACAAGGCCCTGGCGGCATTCCTCCTCGAAAAGGGGGCGGACCCCAACGCACAGGCGAACCGTGGTCAGACGCCACTGCACCTGTCCGCCGACTGGGGCCACCGGCCGATCGCGGAACTGTTGCTCGCGAAGGGGGCCGACGTCAACGCTCGGGACAAGTTCGGTGAGACGCCCCTCCACGCCGCCGCCACCAAAGGCGACAAGGCACTTGTCGAACTCTTGCTGGCGAAGGGCGCGGAAACGAACGCAAGGAACAACGGGGGTGAAACGCCCCTGCTCCGCGCGGCAGACCGGTCGAACAGGGACGCGGCCGAAGCGCTCCTTGCGGGCGGTGCGGACCCGAACGCAAAGAGCGCCGACGAGAAGACGGCTCTGAAGCAGGCATTCGTCAGGCAAAGGGCCGACGTCGCCCAACTGCTCCTGGAACGTGGAGCCGACCTGGACACTTCCGGGCGCTACAACCGTCCTCTGCTCCACAATGCCGCCTCCGAGGGCTGGGACAAGGTGATCCTGTTGCTTCTGGCCAAGGGGGCCGATGTCAACGCCAAGATAGTGTTCGGCTTGACGCCGCTCACGATGGCGGCGCGCGAAGGCCACACGCCGACCGTCAAGGCCCTCCTGGAGCATCGAGCAAAGGTCAACGAACCATTGGACGACGGCAGCACCGCCATCCACCTTGCCACATTCACCACCAAACTGGACCTGATAGACGTACTCGTCAAGCATGGAGCGAACGTCAACGTCGTGAACGAGCACGATGACTTCCCACTGTACATCGCCTGGCGGATCAAGAAGGCCGACGTGAGGATCAAACTCATCGGACGCCTGCTCGACCACGGGGCCGACATCGAGATGCCGTCCCCCAAAGGGCGGCTACTCCATATGGCGGCGGAGGAAGGCGACACCGTGACCATGAAGCTCTTGCTGAGTCACAAGGCCGACGTGCACGCCAGGACCGCCGACGGCGCCACGCCTCTGCACCTGGCCGCTCAGAACGGCCATTGGCAGGCCACCGCTCTGCTCATCGATGCCGGGGCAGACGTGTCGGCACGTATGCCGGACGGCACCACGCCGTTGCACGCGGCCGTAGCCGAAGGGTACGAGGCGGTCGCCGAGCTCTTGCTTGACAAGGGAGCCGAGGTGGAAGCCCAGGATGGCCTGTCAGCGACCCCGCTCCATTACGCAGCGATGAAGGGAATGAAGAGCATGGCCAAACTCCTCATCGAGCACGGTGCGGACGTCAACAGGAAGACGGCTCAGGGGTTCGCTCCGCTACATCTCGCCGCCGTCGATGGCGCAACGGACGTCGTCCAGTTGCTCATCTCCGAGGGAGCCGACGTCAACGCAAAGGACGCGCTCGGCGAGACACCTCTGCACAAGGCCATCAGAGGCGGGTTCCCAAAGGTCGCCGGTCTGCTGAGAAAGCACGGAGCCAAAGAGGAAGAAGACAAATGAGATCATACCAGCCAGACACACGGAAACAGCCGCGACGCCGGTCGACTGGCACGTTAGCGCTCCTGCTCGGGGCGGCCGCTCTCCTCGCGGCCGGATGCTCCAAGGAAGAAGAAACGGTCTTCTCGGTGACGACCTCCAAGGGCGGCGAGCGCACGGCCACAGTAATGGCATCCGCCACGAAACAATATGTTGTCGTGAACGACGAACGGATAGGCGACAAGTACGCCAATGTCGGCGTACCCGTTTTCAGCAACGACGGAAACGTGGTAGCGTTCAAGGCGACGTCCGGCGACAAGCAACTCGTGATAAGGGAGGGCCGGCGCGTCGGCAACAGGTACGACGTCGCGGGCACACCTTCTATCAGTCCGGACGGCAAGTCCATCGCCTTCGCGGCCTACAACGGCCGTGAGGGGTTCATCGTCAAGGACGGCGAGCGGCTGGGAAAAGAGACCTACGAGCTTGTCAGCAAACCCGTTTATCATCCAGACGGGCGCTCAGTGGTCTTCACAGCCACTCAAGGAACCGAGGATGGCGGCACACAGACCTTTATCGTAAAGGACGGCAAACGCACGGGCGACATATATGACGCAATCAACGATCTGGCGTTCAGCCCGGACGGCGGCTCGCTCATATTCAAGGCGCTGGTGAAAGACAAATGGTTCATTGTGAAGGACAAGGTCCAGATAAGCGACGGATACCATCGCATCTACGGGCTGTGCTTTGGCCCGGACGGCCGCACGTTTGCGTTTGCGGCGCAACTCAGTATGACAAATCCCCGGTCGGTCGTCATCAAGAACGACTCCAAAGTGGGCGGACAATACGACACGGTCGGCCGGCTGGTCTTCAGCCCGGACGGTAGCTCATTGGCGTTCGCCGCAGTGTCCGCCGGCACATGGTCTCTCATCAAGGACGGCGCCCCTTTGCAGGGAACGGACGGCGGCCCCGTCGGAACGCCGGTCTTCAGCCCTGACGGCACGTCACTCGCTTTTGCCGCGCGCTCGGGCGGCAAGTGGCACATCGTCAAGGACGGCAAGCGCGTCAGCAAGCAATACGACGCCGTCACTATGCCGGTGTTCGGGCCGGACGGACGATCTCTGGCTTTTGGAGCACAGTCGGGCAAAACGTGGTCCGTCATCAAGAACGGCATCAGCGTGGGCGGCCCCTATGACCAGGTAATGCACGTCCAGACGAGCACGGATGGCACCAGATTGACTTTCACCGCCAACCGCGGCTCGGCACATATCCAGTCCGACGTGCCGTGGTAAGCCCGAATCGCCGCCGGCAGTTTGACCTGGGGCCGGCAGAGCGCCTATAATTACGTGGCTTGGGGCGCGGTCAGGTCCGGACTGCGCGAACAGGCCGCCCGGCTTGCAAGATTCAACGAGTCAGAGCGTCGAATGCTCTTTCAGTCTCACGGAGGCGAAAAGGAAATGAATTCCAAACACGTGAGGGATGGCTTTACCCTGACCGAACTGCTCGTCGTCGTCTGCGTGATTCTCATACTGATGTCCATTCTCGTTGTCGGCGCCGGCGGTATCCACACCTATGCCATACGGCTCCGGTGTCAGCACCGAATGGAACAAATCTGGCAGGCCTGCCTCTTGTACTCCATAACGGCCAACGGCCGCCTGCCTGCGTCGTGGGACTCCGCGAACAGTCGGCCGTGGTATCTAACTCTCGCCGAGAGCGGTTACCTCGACAGAGAGGACGCCGTCGGATGCCCCTCGTCAGACCTCGTATCCACGATCGGCACCGTGACCGAAGAGGGCGAGACCGAACCTGAGGACACAGAAGCGTCGTCAATCGTCTCGAAGACACTCGACTGGCTGGTGACGGAAAACAACGGGACCGGCTGGGATACCGGCCACGAACGGGCGATCGTCTCCAATGCCTATGCTGTTTTGTGCTTTACCGGCGCGGGTGTTGACACCAGCCACGAAGACTACGGAGACACCTTGCAGATCGGCCTCCAATACCTGATGGATTCCCAGGTGTGGGAAGGCCATACGGGAGGTATGGACATCAACAAGTACAAAGGGCTGTCCCATGTCTCGTCGAACGTCAACCGGCGAAGTTACATGCAAGGCATCTACTCGATGGCATTGTGTGACGCGTACGCCCGCCTCGGCGATATAAGATTCACTGTGCACGGGCAAGACCGGTGGCTCAGTGAAGCCGCACAGGACGCGATCGATTATTTGCACGCCGTCCTCATAAGGGGCGGGAACCCGGCGCAACAACTGGCGTGGGGCTTTGCCTACGATGAGGGAGAACAGGCGGGCGTGGATACCAGCGCCAGTGCGTGGTGCTACCAGGCGGTCGCCTCGGCTCTCGCCAGCAGAATCACGCAGTCCGGAGCCGAGATCGTTGTCGACCAGGACTTTCTCGACAGGATCGACTGGTGGTTTGAAAATCTATCGGTGGACTCGGCGAACGGCCTCTACTTCTCCATGTACCAACGCGGGGGGTACGGCCTGCTGGGAGCTAATCTCGAACCCCACGTGCCGCTGTGGTCAAACGCTCAGAGTTTCCGGTGCACGGCTATGGCTCTCGCCTGCAGGTTGTTGCTGGGGCACGAGCCAAACGCGTCCGCCCCGATCGGCAGCAAGGGGCGCAACGCCCACGAACAACTTCTCTGGCACACGACAAAACAGACACGAACCGGCGTCACCGACCCAAATTTCCTCATGAGCAGAATCGCTCTGCCCGTGGTTACGACCGGCTGGGAATCAAGCACTCTGTACAACGACTGGTACTGTATCTATGCAATCTACTACACCACAATTGCCATGGCCATGCCTCCACGCTGTCCCGCCTGGACGGACTGGGCGGGAGCCACACCAGATTCTCTTATCAACGCCGCCGTAAAGGACGGGGACGGAAACTTCGCGGGATATTGGCAAGGCAGTCTAGCCCCCTATCATAACTGGTCCACCCCCATCTATCCCACAGCGCTCGCGTGCATGTCTATCGAAGCCATGACGAGCGACGCCCTTCCGGGGTCCAAGTGGTACGTCCAATCGGCAGGCGTACACAGCTACGGGTACAACAGGTTCATCGCCAACGAAGACTATCGCGGCCGCAAGCCGGCCAACGACACCGTCGTCCTGATTGACTACCTCAAGTCCGCAATCGACAACGACACCGACACCCCCGACGACATCGCACCCCGACACGGCGGCAAGGCCAACGTCCTCTTCGCGGACGGCCGGGTCAAGGCGATGACCGTCGACGAACTCGTAGACCCCGACACAGACACCATCAAGAGAGGAATGCTGACGCTCGAACCCGGCGACTGAGCGGTCAGTTCGCCCGAGTCCAACTGCCCGCGCTGATTGGGAGAACACGACACATGCCGCAACGGAAATGGACGCCCCTTGTTCTGCTCGCAATCGTGGCATGGTTCGCCGCCGGATGTGACAATGGCGAAGAGAAGGTCCGCGCCGTGACCATCTCCAGGGGCGGCGAGCACACGGCCAAGGTGGTCCAGGCCGGCAAGAAGCAGTATGTCGTCGTGGACGACAAGCAGGTCGGAGGCAAGTACGACGATGTCTCTGGGACCGTCCTGAGCGACACCGGCGGCTCCACGGCCTTCGTCGCCCGGCGCGGCACCGAGCATTTCGTTGTAAAAGACGGTCAGCCGGTCGGCCCCCCACAGGAGTTCGTGGCGCACACGGCGCTCAGCCCGGCCGGCAAGTCGGTCGCCTACGTCGCGCGCACCGGGGCTACGACTGCGGTCTTCAAGGACGACGAAAAGATATATGAGGCCGAAGCAGGGGCCGATATCGGACGACCTGTGTTCAGCCCGGACGGATCGAACGTCGCATTCACCGTGTCAACAAACGAGGGGGCCTTCCTTTTCAAGAACGGAAAGCAAATCGGACGAATATACAAACCCGGGGCCGAGCGAATGCCAACCGCCTCCGAGCCGATCTTCACACCTGACGGCGGGTCGGTCATCTGCGTGCTGTGGACCCAGGACGGGTCCTTCCTGATCAAGGACAACGTCCGGCTGAATCTCAAGTACCCCTCGGCCGGACCGGTACCGATATTCGGACCTGACGGCGAGTTGATCTACATAGGCAAGGACCGAAACAAAATGGTTCTTATCCGCGGCGAAACGCCGATCTCCGATCCTTACGACATGATTATGCCGCCGATCGCGCTCAGCCCGAACGGCACGTCCATCGCCTTTGCAGCGCAATCGGGCAAGAAGTGTTTCATTGTCAAGGACAACGCCGTCGTCAGCAAAAAGTATGACAATGCATACAGCCCCGTCTTCAGCCCCGACGGCCGTGCACTGGCGTTCGTCGCGCGCGAGGGCCTGAGATCGTTCGTCGTCAGGAACGGCGAGCGCGCGAGCGACGAATACCGGATGATATTCAACATGGAAGTCAGCAAAGACGGACGAGGAATCATCCTAAGAGTTCTTCAGGGCAGAAACACCGTAAATTACGTCACGATCCCGTGGTAAAACCGAGAGGAGCACAGGAAATGAGAGCCAAGCGCGGCTTCACGTTGACCGAACTGCTTGTCGTCGTATGCGTCATCCTCATACTGATGTCCATTCTTGTTGTCGGCGCCGGCGGCGTCTTCACCTACGCCAACCGCCTCAAGTGCCAGCACCGCATGGAACAGATATGGCACGCTTGCCAGATGTACGCCAACAACAACGGTATCCTGCCGCGCGTATATGACTCCGCCACGAGCAACCTCTGGTACGATACGCTGTTCGACGCGGGATACCTGGACAACGCTGACGCGATCCAGTGCCCGAGCTCCGAGATCGTCGCAGCGCCAGGCACCGGCGGCGAGTCTCCCGGCTCTGGAAGCGAGGAGGAAGCCTACGAGACCGTCGCCAAGATACTCAACTACCTCAACAACCCCGCGCACCAGGCGGCCGGGAGTGGCGGCGGCATCCGTTGGACGGAAGATGGCGGCGGATCACCAGCTACTGTGGCGTTCGGTGTTATGGCCTACATCGGGGCGGGATACGGCATCGACCACGCCACATACGGAACCACCATCCGGAACGCCTTGAAGCACCTCATCTACTACGCCTTCAATGATCCGGACGGTCTGATGGACAGGGGCAGTGCTTTCCAGGAAACATATCAGCAAGGAATTGTCACGATAGCCCTGAGCGACGCTTACCGGCTCATGGGAGACGTCGACGTTAACGGGGTCCCCGGGCAAAGCTTGAGAGAGGCGGCGCAGCGCGTGGTAGACGGACTCGTTCTCATCCAGCACCAAACATACGGCTCCTGGCCTTATGCGTGGCCTACCAGAGCAGTGGAACTCAACGACAACAACTCAACTTGTTGGGGATATCAGGGCCTGGCCGCCGCGCACCAGGCAGGACTTGTCGATATCAGTCAGGACCCCCTCAGGACACTGCTGGACACTTATCTGGCCGTTGCCAACAGGGATTACAAGCCCGGGGGACGCGGCGGCGTGCCCTACCACCACCCCACATTCCCAAACTATGTGGCGATGGACGGCTTGAGCCAATCGTGGCTGGGCGACCCCATCCGTCTGAGCCCATGGCGGATGACCGCCGGAATGCTGGGTGTGAAACTGCTCATGGGATACACCCCCGACGATACAGATTGCCAGGACCACATGTACTGGCTCACGAACAGCGGGTACGCCGGAGTTAACGGTCAGACTGCCGGGGAGCCGGACTTCATGTACTTCACCAGAACATGGTCCGACCTCCGGCGCGACCTTTACATAAAGTACTACGTCACACTTTCCCTGTACCAGTGGGGCGGCACGGAGTGGACTTCCTGGATCGAGGCAATGGTTCCGACGGTCATCGCAATGACACAGCAAGGCGCCAATCCCGACGAGGCATACTGTGCAACCAATACCGTCACATGCGGCGGCTACGGCGGACGAGTCTACCCGAGCTCGTTCGCCGCGATGTCGCTCGAGATGGCCAACGCCAGCATGTTCCCCGGCTCCCGGTGGTACTGGTACGACGCGGGCCGGCACAGCTACGGCTACAATGAGCTCATCGCCAACCCCGACTACCGCTCCCGCAAGCCGGCCAACGACACCATCATCCTCATGGACTACGTGCACGATGCCATCGACGCCGACACCGACACACCCGACGACATCGCGCCCCGACACGGCGGAAAAGCAAACGTCCTCTTCGCCGACGGCCGGGTCAAGGCGATGACCGTCGACGAACTCGTCGACACGGCCACGGACAAGATCAGAGCCGGGATGCTGACGCTCGAACCGGGCGACTGACGCGCGGGCGACGAACCGACCCGCGTCCATTGGAAGAACACGACACATGCAGCAACGGACACGAACGACCCTTATTCTGCTCGCGGCCATCTGCGCGCTCGCCGCCGGATGCGGCGACGGCAAAGAAGAAGTCCGCGCGGTGACGATCTCCAAGGGCGGCAAGCACACGGCCAAAGTGGTGCAGTCCGGCAAGAAACAGTACGTCGTCGTGGACGACGAGCGGGTCGGAGACAAGTACGACGCCGTCGGACCCGCTGTGTTCAGCGAACCCCTCCTTGCGCCCGACACGCCCGGGCCTGACGACCGGCACGCTTCCATCGCGTTCACGGCCAAATCGGGCCGCGAGCAGTTCGTGGTCAAAGACGGCAAACGGATCGGCGACAAGTACGACGCAACCAGCTCCCCCGTCTTCAGCCCGAGCGGCTCGGTCGCGTTCAGCGCGAGGGTTGGCAACAAGATGTTTGTCGTCAAGGACGGCAAGAAGATAGGCAAAGACCACGACTTCGTCCATCCGCCGGTGTTCAGCCCCGACGGCTCTTCCATTGCGTACAGTGTCCGGGACAAAGGCGGTGAGTGCGTCATCTCGAACGGCAAGCAGGTCGGAGGCAAGTACGGCCGCATCAGGTCGCTCGTCTTCAGCCCGAACGGCAAATCGATCGCCTTCATCGCCAGCCGCGGAATCACGGTCTTCATCGTCAAGGACGGGGTCCAAGTAAGCCAGGAATACCCGGAATACATCGGCACGCCCGTTTTCAGCCCCGACGGCTCTTCCCTTCTGTTCGCCGCGCTGTCCGGAGACAAGTTCGTCATCTTCCGGGACGGCGCCCCGGCAAGCAGGGAATTCGACATGATCGGGACGCCGGTATTCAGTCCCGACGGTTCCTCGCTGGCCTACGCGGCAACGGAGAACAAGAAGTGGTTCGTTGTGCAGGACGACACCAGGATAACCGATGGGTACGGCTTCATCCGCACCCCGGTGTTCAGCCCCGACGGCTCATCGCTCGCATTCGCGGCGATGAAATGGAAAGGCGGC
>Ga0180435_10002514_pt1 | contig 18676 bp, 9 predicted proteins | sample SS_ome_3_FD_132467 | JGI IMG/M metagenome (GOLD analysis project Ga0180435, IMG submission 132467) | Hypersaline lake sediment archaeal communities from the Salton Sea, California, USA - SS_3_S_1 metaG | ecosystem: Environmental > Aquatic > Non-marine Saline and Alkaline > Hypersaline > Sediment...
CGCCCTATGGGGCAAGCACACTGGCCGGTGCCGATGGAAGCCGCCAACCATCCGAGAATGAATTGGCGATTGCGCGTTTCCAGGGAAAACATGTGGCGAGCATTGCGAAAAAGCAATCAGCCTAACCAGAGCGTCGACCGCTACGTTTCACCCGGCGCGGAAGCCGGGTGCAACCAGGTCACGCCCGATCCGGCGCGCTGCGCGTGCCGGAATGCGGCGCTCACTGTGTTCGCCGCATTGGCACGAAAGGGATCGAGTGGAACCACGTGACATAGTCCTGGACCAGATTCATCACCACGAAACCGTACCCGTGCCCTACACGTTGCCGTTCCAGGAGGATGTGGGAAGGCGGCTTGACGAGCACTTCGGCGGCGCGGCCTGGCGAGAGAAGCTGGTCCCGTACATTGCGCAGTGTGGCAGCGTCTGCAGGCCCACGGACGAGAAGATCGATGACACACACCATCGAGACGTCTTCGGCACAGTGTGGCGGACGGACGAATTGCCATCGGGGGTTGTGGAACCGGCGCTCCGAGCCCCGACCTTCGAGGGTTACAGTTTCCCGTCGGCCGACAAGTTCCTGGATATGGCGGTCAAGGACGAGGTGAGGAGGCGGATCGGCGAGTCGTCCGGATCCTTCACCATCGTGTCGTCCAGTGTGTGTCTGTGGCAGAGCTGGTACGTCCGGGGGTTCCAGGATACACTCATGGACTGCGCTGCGGAAGAGGACTTTTACATCGAGTTGCTCGATCGGCTTACAGACCTGACACTGGCCCTGGTCAGAGAGTGCGCGGATATCCCGGCGGACGCGATCATGATGGATGACGACTGGGGGGAGCAGCGGGGTGTCATGATCGGGCCTGAGAGGTGGCGGAGACTATACAAGCCCCGGTATGCGCGGATCTTCCGTGCTATCCACGACCAGAATAAACTCGCGGCCATGCACTGCTGCGGCAGCGTGGCAGCCATCATGGACGACATCGTCGAGATCGGCCTGGACGTTCTCCAGAGCGTTCAGCCCGAGGCCGCCGGGATGAACCCGTACTCACTGAAGAAGCGCTGGGGGGGCAAAATCACCTTCTGGGGATGTTTGGGGAGCCAGTCCACGATTCCTTTTGGTACGCCTCCTGAGATCCGCCGGGAAATCCGACGCCTGCGAACGGAGATGGGCAGAGGCGGCGGCTATATCCTCGCGCCCGCCAAGGCGCTCCGACCGGAGACTCCAACCGAGAACGCAGTCGCCGTCGTCGAGGAATTCCTTTACGACAGAGCCTCCGTGTGATCGTCAGAGACGGCGAAAGCATAGGAGCCCGTTGCCGCACATTCATGTTGATTTCGAGCCAGAACTGCACGCTTTCCCCTTTCACAGCTGCATCTCGATATCGCGCAGCCATAGCGCCATACCCAGATTCTGCGCAGGCGCCAAAATTGAATAATTCGCAATACAAGCGCTCACTGCGTTCGCTGCCTTGTCTCTCCAAGCGCGCAAAGCACGCCATACGGAACAAGTCTGCTTCACCACGTTTCATCTGGAGTCTTGCAGGCTGCGCCTGCTACCATCCAGACGAAAGTGGTGACCGCCGCATTCGCAATGAGGAGGAGAGGAGTGACAAGGACAAAGGGATTGGTGTGTGCCCTGATGCTGCAATCGGTCGTGACGATGTCGGCGCAAGGCGGCGATGAGGCTGCCGCCGTGCTTGGTTACCGCCGTCTTTTACTTAAGGATTACCGCGACAAGATGAAGGCCGGCTGGATCGGCCAGATCGCCGGTGTCTCGTGGGGTGCGCCCACCGAATTCAGAAGCCCCGACCGGATCATGCCTGAGTCGGCCATGCCGAAGTGGCAACCGCGCATGATCAACGACGCTTTTGGCCAAGACGACCTCTACGTCGAGATGACCTTCCTGCGAACGATGGAGCAGTACGGCCTCGACTGCTCGATCCGACAGGCCGGCATCGACTTCGCGAACAGCGGCTACCCCCTATGGTGTGCCAACGATGCGGGGCGAAAGAATCTCCGCAAGGGCATTGCCCCGCCTGACTCCAGCCACCCGAAGTTCAACAAGTGCCCCAACGACATCGACTACCAGATCGAGGCCGACTTCTCCGGCCTCATCGCCCCCGGCATGCCGAACGTCGCCGTCTCGCTCGGCGAGAAGTTCGGCCGGCTCATGAACTACGGCGACGGCATGTACGCCGGCCAGTTCATGGGCGCGATGTACGCCGAGGCCTTCTTTGAGACGGACATCTTGAAGGTGGTCGAGGCTGGTCTCAAGGCCATCCCGACCGGGAGCCAGTACGCCGAGATGGTCCGCGACATGCTGGCGTGGTCGAAGGAGGTCCCGACCTGGGAGGCGTGCTGGCAACGCTGCCAGGAGAAGTACCGGAAGAACCCCGAGTACCAGAAGGCTTCCAACGGCGGCATTGACTGCAAGATCAACGGCGCCTACGTCCTCATGGGTCTCCTCTACGGCAAGGGCGACCTCGACCAGACGATCATCATCGCGTGCCGTTGCGGACAGGACTCCGACTGCAATCCCTCGAGCGCCGGCGGCGTCCTTTTCACCACCCTCGGATTCTCGAAGCTGCCCGATCGCTTCTCAAAGGAACTGAACGAGAAGGCGATCTTCAGTCACACCGCCTACAACGTCTCCGGGCTCCTCGACGTCTGCGAGGAGCTTGCCCGCCAGGCGATCGTGAAAGAGGGCGGTCGGATCGACAAGAACGAGAGCGGAGAGGAAGTTTTCGTCATTCCCGTCAAGACCGTGAAGTCCAGCGCTCTCAAGTTTGGCTGGGCCCCCGGCCCGATCGCGGACAGCAAGTTCACCGAGGAAGAGATGGCCCGGATTGCCGCTGCCGCTCCTCCCGAAGGGTTATAGTGGTCTAAACATTTAACAATTGGCCGTCACCTCCCGGCGTGCTGAATGATCTCCGCAACTGCCGCGCGCAGTTCCGGCAGAGCCATGGCCGGCATGATGATGGAAGTTGTACGGCCGCCGCTGGTCTCCATGATGCGCAGGAACTGCTCCTGGCGTTACAGTGGTGATCACGCGCCGACGTGATCAGGCCGTCGTCATGCTGTCCGGGGAGGACTACGCCTCCCTCGAGGAGAAGGCGTACCTCCTGCGGATTCCAAAGAACGCTCGGCGCCTGCGCGAGGCCGTTGATCAGTTGCGCTCCGCTAGAGAAAACAGACCATGGACACTAAACTTCACATCACGAGCGGCGACAGCGCAGGAGAAATTCTGGCCAAATCCAGCCTGCTCGGCGAGGTCTTCGTCTGGCATGACATACTGTACGATGGCCCTCGACATCCCGGTTGGCCCACCGAGGACACCCTCAACGGACGGGCTACGTTCTTAGAAAAGGCTACCGGCGGTGGATTGGATCGACAGCTCATTCTGGAGACACTGCGTTACCAGTACCACAGGCTAACGGAAGCAGCCCTCAACAAGCATATCGTCCTTTGGTTTGATGCATGCCTTTTCGACCAATCCATGCTTGCGCACATTCTCACGTGTATCCGGAGTCGGCACGCCGAAAAAGTTGAGCTTCTCTGTGTTGATGAGTTTCCCGGGATCGAACCATTCCACGGGCTGGGACAACTGCTACCCGACCAACTGGCCTCGCTGTATGGCAATCGCCGCCCCGTTACCGACGACCAGTTCGAGTTCGCTGCCCGCGTAGACATTGCCTTCGCCACACAGGCCACCGATACGTTGGCAGAACTATCCAATACCACCAACGCGCCATTGCCTTGGATTCCCGCAGCAGTCACCCGGTGGTTGCTGGAACGTCCCGATCCGGTCACAGGACTGGGTCGTCTTGAAGACCTCGCCCTGACGGCAATCCGCGCGGGAAGCGATACTCCGGGTAAGATCTTTGCATCCGTAGCTGCCAATGACACACCGCCGCGGTTCTGGGGACACACAACTCTTTGGGCGAAGATCAATGCGCTCGTAGAGCGCGATCCCCCGCTGATAGAGATCGAGGGCCCAGCGGATAGACTCCCTCAGTGGGAAAGCGAGTTGCCGTTGAGCGAGTTCACAATCAGACCTTTTGCCGAATCAGGCAGCGCACGGTGCGGCGTACAGCCGCCCGTGAGTGCAGACGTGGCGAATGGCCTAACAACGGCGCAATGGCCTTTCGACAACCCGTGATCTTGAGAAAGCTTTTTTGTTGTCGCGGCAAAGGACAGAGCCCGGCTTGACAGCCGCCGGTCTATAGGCTACGGTCCGCGCTCCGTCATGTTAAGATGAATTCGGAGCGGAGCACGGCAAAGTCCGACAAAAAGAGGGCACCGGAATGGACAACGAGTCAAAGAAGATACTGGTTGTTGACGACGAACAGGATAGTATTGATTTTGTGACGGCGGTCATCGAGGACCTGGGCGGCTACCAGGTTATGAGTGCGGTGAACGGCGAAGAGGCAGTCGAACTGACCAGGCGGGAGATGCCGGCATTGGTCATCATGGATGTCAACATGCCGAAAAAGGACGGCTACACGGCTTTTACCGAACTGCAGGAAGACCCGCGGACTTCGGCTATTCCGGTTATCATGCTCTCGTCACTGACGGACTTCGGCGAGTACGTGACCATGAATCCCGATGTAAAGCGCCCCAGGCTCTTCCTCGACAAACCCATCGCTCCAGAGCGGCTTGCCGAGATGATCGGCACGGTGGTTACGGCATAGCCCTGATACATTCATCAAGATCTGCCGCAAACTTGAGCCGTCATGCCCACATGACAGGGAAGTCGGTGTCCTTGCCTTGCCGCGGGGCGAAGCGGCGGCTACGATAGGTGTGCCGGTCGATTGTCGGGGGTCCCCGTGACCGAATTGCAGGCAGGGAGGAGAGGATGAACGTGAATATCCAAACCATCATGAGCCATGATTACCTGGCCGTTGCGCTGTTACTGGTCGTGCTGGCGGGGACCCGCGCGTCGGGCACGGAGGATCTGTCTCGACGTGTCGAGACGGCCCTGCAGCGTGCAGGTGAAAACGCTGCCGAACTTCGCGCGGCGCTTGACGCCGCGCCGGAAGAGCACAAGGAGGGCATACGCTTTCTTGTCGCGTACATGCCTGAGCGCGATTTGAGGAGTCTTTCGGCCGAGTACCTGTTGAAGAACACGAGCTTCGCCTACCGCGCCTGGAACGAGGCGCCGTGGAAGGACAAGGTTACACCTGACATGTTCTTGAATGACGTGCTTCCGTACGCGGTCATCAGTGAACGGCGCGACGACTGGCGAGAGGAGTTCTACACAAAGTTCAAGCCGCTGGTGGCCGAGGCCGGTTCGCCCGGCAGGGCGGCGGTGATACTGAACAACAGAATCTACGGCATGCTGAATGTGCATTTTTCGCGCCGGCGCCCCAAAACAGACATGAGTCCGAACGAGACGATCGAAGTTGGCAGGGCATCCTGCACCGGCATGTCGATACTGCTGGTCGCCGCCTGCCGCGCGGTGGGCGTACCCGCGCGTTTTGCCGGCACGCCGCTGTGGCCCGACGGGAGCGGGAACCATTCGTGGGTGGAAGTCTGGGACGGCGAATGGCATTACACCGGCGGGGGCGAGCCAGCCGGCGATGCCCTGGACCGGGCATGGTTTACCGGCAAGGCGGGCACCTCCCAACGCGACAGCCGCCTGCACGCCATATACGCCGCCAGCTTCAAGCCCACCGGCACAACGTTCCCTCTCTCCTGGAACAGGAGTATCGACTACGTCCACGGCATTAACGTCACCGAACGCTACGCACCCGCGAAGATCTCCGCCGCCGAAACCGCGCCGGCGAAGGCCGGTCCGGTCTTTGACGTCGAGGCGTCTTTGCATGCCGTAGCGCAACTGAAGAAGTATCTCGAGACGACGCCGGCCGACCGCAAGCCGCTTGCGGAAAAGGATTTTGCAACCGTCTCTCTGACCCGTGACGACGCGGGGCGGGCTCAACAACTCCTGTGGGAAGATCATGTCCGGATCATCAGGGAGACCCGCGCCAAAGAGATGAAGGCACGGGTCCTGACCGAGGGACATCTGCGCATGCCGTTTGACTACAGTGTCGCCGGCGACAAGCCTGCGAACGGCCGCAGCCTTTACATCACGCTGCACGGCGGCGGAGGCACGACAAAGCGGGTCAACGACTCGCAGTGGGAGATCCACAAGAGGCTGTACCGGCTGACTGAAGGAATCCTGCTGGCGCCGCGTGCTCCCACCGATTCCTGGAACATGTGGCACCAGGGACACGTCGACACATTCCTCGGACGGTTGATCGAGAACATGATAGTATTCGAGGACGTCGATCCGAACCGCGTGTACCTGAGCGGCGTGTCGGCCGGCGGTGACGGCGTATACTACCTGGCGCCGCGTATGGCCGACCGCTTTGCCGCCGCGACGATGGTCGCGGGACATCCCAACACCGCCTCTCCGCTGGGCCTGCGCAATCTGCCTTTCTCCATCCAGATGGGCGCGAACGACTCGGCCTACAACCGCAACAACGTCGCGCGCGAATGGGGCCGGCGGCTCGACGACCTTCAGAAGAACGATCCCGAAGGCTACATCCACTGGACGCAGATCCACGAGGGCAAAGGCCACGGACTCCGCGGTCTGGACGCCGCATCGATCCCCTGGATGGCAAAGTATACCCGCAACCCTCTGCCCGACCGGATTGTCTGGCGGCAAGAGAATCACAAACGCTTCTACTGGCTGGCGACGAACAGCCTGCATCCAGGCGCCGTGGCGCGCGCGACACGGGACGGGCAACGCATCGATTTGCAACCGGGCGGCATCAAGCAGATCATCATTCGCGCCAACGACAGCATGCTGAACCTGGACGAGGAAGTGACCGTAATTTCGAATGGGAAAGAAGTGTTCAAGGGCCGGGTCGAACGCAACATCGAAACAATCGCTAAAACTCTTGCCGAACGCGGCGATCCCGCCGCGCTCTTCTGCGCCGAGTTCATCGTCGACTTGGAATAGAGTCTGAACGCGTGAGTCGAGCCATTACCGCAGTCAGCTGAACCAATAGTATCAGCGTAAGATTGGCGTTGAAGATTTCTCTTACCCCACTCCGGAGGAGTTAGGCGCTAGGCGTTAGCAGTTAATCTTGAACATGTTAACGACTGCAATCCATCTCCCGGCATGTACAGTTACTCTGATCACAACGGAACATTGCCCCCATGGCTTTGAAGGGCTTTCAACACGAGCATCGCTTTGCCGAAGGCAGTCCTCCCGCTAACTCCTAACCTTCCCAACGCCTAATGCCTGAATTACCGCGGCAGCGGTAATTCTTCGGTCAACACCTGATTGCATTGCGCCGCGCAGGTGCGCTATAATCCTATTGGAGTAGGGTGAGGCGTTTTTCAAGTGTGAACGGGCGGATCGGCGATGAGCATCAAGCTTGTCTTTACGCAAAGCGGATGTACCGGCGGCATGCGGCCGGGCAAGGGGAGCATTAAGCGCCGATACGGTCACCTTTGCATGATCTTCTTCACGCTTGCCTGCCTGGCGGCCGGTTCGGTGGCACGGGGCGAGATCGTTATCAACGAGATCCACTACGGGCCCGAACCCCGCAACGACCTGCTCGAGTTCGTCGAACTTCACAACACCGGCCCCGATAGCGTGGATCTGGAGGGCTGGTCTTTCACGGACGGCATCTCGTTTGTATTCCCGTCCGGTAGCCTGGTCGAGCCGCACGGATACGCCGTTGTGGCCGAGAATCCCGGCGAATTGCTCGCCATTTTCGGCGTCAGCGCCTACGGCCCCTTCAGCGGGCAGCTCTCGGGACAGGGGGAGCGAGTGGTGCTGCGCGACGCGCAGGGCGCCATAACCGACGAAGTAGACTACGGAGTGAACTTTCCATGGCCTACGGCGGCGGACGGCGCGGGTCCGTCCATGGAACTCGTCGATCCTTCTCTCGACAACGACCTGGGCGGAAGCTGGCGCTCTGCCGGTTACCGCGACGGGCTCGGACCGCTGGAACTGCTGATCGGTGCGCAATCGCCTGGCTGGCATTTCCGCAAGGGCACCTCCGAGGCCTCGGACCCCATCGATGCCTGGCGCCAGATCGGGTTCGTCGAGGACGGATCATGGTTGCAGGGCCAGACTCCGATCGGCTCGGGCAAGGAAGGACTCAACACCGAGCTCACCGATATGCTCGGCAATTACACAACTGTGTACCTGCGGTATCCTTTCGATGTTGCCGATCCCGCGGCGCTGCCCGCCGGGCTGAAGCTGTACGTCTACGCCGAAGACGGATGCATAGTGTGGATTAACGGGCAGGAAGCGGCACGCCTGCACGTCACGGCCGGCGATAAGCCGTACAACGGCACGGCCTCGGCACATGCGGCTGAATGGGAAACCGTCACGCTCGAAAATGGCCGCGACCTGCTCGTTACCGGCGCCAACGTCGTGGCCGTGCATGTTCTGGTCTACTCCCCTCGGGTGGCGGACTTCGTCTTCGATATGTCGCTGGTGCCGGAGGGGGAAGCGGACGCCTCTCCAACGCCGGGGCGCAGGAATTCGACCCGCACGAGCAACGCGGCCCCGCAGGTGCGGCAGGTCGAACATGCGCCGCGGCAACCGACCAACTCGCAACCCATAGCCATCAGCGCCAAGGTCACGGATCCCGACGGTGTGGCGTCGGTTGTTCTGAGCTACCAGATTGTGGCTCCGGGCCAGTACATGCCCGCGCTGAATCCACTGCCCATCGCGGATCTGCTGGCGGTGACAAGCTCGGACGTTGTTTTCGAGCCCAACCCTGACTTCGAGGATCCGGCCAACTGGTCGACGCTGGAGATGACCGACGACGGGCTCGGCGGCGACGAGGAAGCCGGCGACGGCGTCTACACCGCTCTGATGCCCGGGCAGCCGAACCGCACGCTGGTGCGCTATCGCATCATGGTTGCGGACTCGCACGGCATGACGCTGCGCGTGCCGTACAGCGACGACACATCGTTCAACTTCGCCTGTTACGTCTATGACGGTGTGCCGCCCTACACGGCGGAAACGCTTTCCGTGTCCGGCACGGTCCCATACACTTACGGCACCAACGTCATGCGGTCGCTGCCGGTGTACTCGCTGATCACGCGTCAGCAGTACATCGAGGAATGCATGGCCTACGGCGGCCAGTACCAGATGCCCGGCAACAACCACCCCGCGCGGTACGTGGAGAACTGGGAAGGGGCGCTGGTCTACGACGGCGAGGTTTACGACCACATCCGTTACCGCCTGCGCGGCGCCAACGGGCGCTACTACCTTAACGGCAGGCGCATGATGCGTTTCCTTTTCAACCGCGGCAACGAGTTCCGGGCGCGCGATCGCTACGGCCGGCGGTACCCGCGGGCCTGGCGCCGCATGAACTTCAGCAAGATGTTCGATAACCGCCTGGGCCTCGAACCGCACCCGCCGACCTGCCACAATTTCGGACTGGCCGAATCGATGAACGAGATGCTCTGGAACATGAACGGCGTGCCCGGGCACCACGCGCACTGGCTACACCTGCGGGTGGTGGACGGCGCGGTCGAGGCCCCCTCGGGCGCGAACGGACAGTACCGCGGCGACTTCTGGGGCATGTTTTTGGCCATGGAAACCTACCATACGCAGTTCATCGACGCACACGGCATAACCGACGGCAATATCTACAAACTGTCTTCCGGCCTGACCGGCGGACTGAACCAGCAGCGCGTCCAGGGACGCTGGTCGGTCGACAACGCCGGCGACTATGACTGGATCCGCGCTAATCTGCTCGGCGGACGCACCGAGCAGGAACTGCGCAGCATGGTGAACTACGACGAATTCTTCCGTTTCTACTCCGTGCTGCAGGGCGTGCGCTTCTACGACATCTGGAATTTCTGCGACAAGAATATGGCTTGGTATTTCAACCCCGTCGAAGTCGATGCATACAACCAGCCCTACGGAAGGCTGTGGTACATGCCGTACGATCACGATCTGACATGGGGCCCCAACTGGAACGCCGGGCAGAACGAGGCGCACAGTGCCATCGCGGGCCTTACCGGTCTGGAGATCGATTACCGCAATTATCTGCGCGAATTCCGCGACCTGTTATGGCAGCCGGAGGTCGTCAATACCATGATCGACGACCTGGCGGCGATGATTGCCCCCTTTGTCCCCGCCGACCGCGATCGCTGGAAGGATGCGCCGCTGTATGCGGATTCCGGAACGATGGACTATTACACCTGGACGCTGGACGAAAAGGTCGCCGACATGAAGTTGTTCGCTTTCACCTGGGACGGCAGCTATAACCGCTGGCCGGGCGGAGACGTCAGCCCCGGCGGCGACCTGGCCGGTTCGCGGGCGACGTACCTGGACTCGCTGGCCAACGCGGGCGGCGACGCCACGAGCATACCGCACACGCCGTCGGTCGGCTATAGCGGACCGGAAGGCTACCCGGTAAACGCCTGCAGTTTCACGACAACGGACTTTTCCGATCCGCAGGGCGCCGGAACTTTCGGCGCCATGAAGTGGCGCATCGGCGAGATCAGCGATACCAACAGTCCGTCCTACGATCCCGCCGAGCTGCGCGTCTACGAGGTTCCCGCGGTGTGGGAAAGCGCGGAGCTTGAAGCGTTCGATCCCGAGCTCGCCGTTGCGCCGGGAATTCTCAGGGTGGGGCGCCGCTACCGGGTACGCGCGCGAATGCAGGACAATACCAGCCGCTGGAGCCACTGGTCGGCGCCGCTGGAGTTCACCGCCGGGCCGTCTGATAATACCGTGGCACTGCTGGCAAATCTGCGGCTGACCGAGCTGATGTACCACGCCCCTTCCGGCAGCGAGATGGACTACTTGGAACTGTGCAACATGAGCCCGGAGAGCACGCTTGACCTCGGCGGAGTGCGATTCAGCAACGGCATCGAGTACACCATACCGCCAGGCGCCACACTGCTCCCTGGAGAATACCTGCTGGTGGTCAACTGCGAAAGCAACGCCAACTACGCGGCATTCCGCAGTCACTACGGCCTGCCGGAAGACGTCCGGATCACGGGCCCGTACGACGGTAACCTTAGCAACGGCGGGGAGCAGCTCAATATCAAAACCGCCTTTGCCGGAGACCTGATCGTCTCGTTCGAATACGACGACGGCCGCGGATGGCCCCTGCCGGCCGACGGCGCCGGCCACTCGCTGGTGCCTCTGGTTCTCGACAACCAGGCCGGCGGCGCTCTGGATTACGGACGCAACTGGCGCTACAGCGCGCGCATCGGAGGATCTCCCGGCGCCGCGGACGCGGAGCCGCCCGTCAGCGCTCGCCTCAACGAGATCGCGGCGCACACCGACACGGAGTTGCCGCCTCCCGAAGACTCGGACGACTGGATCGAGCTGTACAACCCGACCGCCGCCCCGGTCAACCTGGCCGACTGGTATCTCAGCGACGATCCGAACCAACTGGATAAGTATCGCTTCGCTGCCGACGCCGCGATTGCGGCAAACGGTTTCCTTGTGCTGACCGAGAACCTGCACTTCCACACCAACCGTCTCGACGGATCGGGCTTCGGGCTCAGCAAGGACGGCGAGCAGGTGCTCCTCTCGTACCTGCCCGGCGACGAGCGCGACCGTGTCATGGACTGGGTCGCCTTTAAGGCCCAGGACAGGGAAAAGAGCTTGGGGCACTATCCCGACGGCGTGGAATTCTGGTGGGAACTGGAGCGGACTTTCGGGCTCTCGAACGCACCCCCCGTGCCCGGCGTCGTTATCGACGAGATCATGTACAATCCCGCTCCCATCGGCACGCAGGGCGTCGACAATACTCATCTCGAGTACATTGAGGTCGTCAACCGGGCAACCAACAGCATCCAACTGTATTCGGACGCCGGCGAATGGCGTATAGCGGGCGGGATCGACTACAGTTTTCCCTCCAATATGCTGCTTGATGCAGGAGAACGGGTTCTGCTGGTGCGTTTCGACCCCGCCGATCCCTCGGCCATGGCCGCTTTCGAGGAAAGGTATGGGACGGTCGATCCGGCGGTAGACATGCGGGGGCCGTACGCGGGCACGCTTTCGGACCGGGGCGAGAGGGTGGCGGTCGAGCGTCCCATGCCGGCCGACAATCCGCTGCTCCCCGGCGAGCTGGCATGGGCTATCGTCGACGAAGTGATTTACGCCGACCAGTCGCCCTGGCCGTCCTCGGCCGACGGCCTCGGGCTGTCCCTGCAGAGAGTCTCCGCCGCCGGCCACGGCTGCGATCCCTCGAACTGGTCCGACCTGCCGCCGACGCCGGGCCTTCTACCGGCAAAGGCGTTTATCACCTGGCCCCGCGACAATGCCACGATCTTTGTCGATTCGACTGACAAGATAAAGGTCTCTGTTAACGAGGAACGCGTCGTGCCGCCGGCAAGCCGGGTTGTCTTCCTGGTCGACGGTACTTCGGTCGGCGAGGACGCTACCGAGCCCTACGAGCAGGAGATGAGCGTCATCACCAACTTCGGCAGTCAGGTTCTCGGCGCGGTGCTGGAAGATGGCGAGGGTACGTACACGACGCGAACAGTGAGCGTGACCGCGCTGGAACTGGTCGACGAAGGCGCCGCCGGCGTCAGCGACTACTCAGCCGAAATTCAGTGCGGTCTGTATGGACCGGCGCCCGCCGCAATAGAGTTGTACTGGGGGCGGTCCGACGCCGGCGCGGCGGGCTGCGGATGGGAGCACTACGCCGTTATCGGAACGCTCAGCAATTCCGTCCTGCCCGTGGCAGTGCAGTCACTGCAACCCGACACGCGCTACTACTACCGCTGGAAGGCGATCGCCGCGGGGGGCGTGGCCGGCTGGTCCGAGCCCGCGGGCGAGTTTCGCACCCTTTCGCTCGGCGGCTGGGCCCGCGGCATGCGCGTTACCGTTCCCGGCTACGACGGCTCTTCGGTTCTTACGAATTTCCCGCTGCCGCTGACGCTCGGGCCGCAGATCGCGGGCTTCGACTACGCCGACTTCAGTTCGCCGGACGGAACCGACCTGCGCATCCTTGATGCGTCGGGTGCGCTGGCGCTGCCGTACGAGATCGAGCGGTGGGATACCAACGGCACCTCGGTCGTCTGGGCCCGGGTGCCGGAGCTGGCCGGAACCAACACCACTCTGTGGCTGCTGTGGGGCTCGCCCGCGGCCGTTGAGGCGCCCCCTTACACTCAGGACGGCTCGGCCTGGTCTGCCGGCCACTACGCTGTGTGGCACTTTAACGGTAATCTTGCCGATTCCGTCAGCGGGAGCGTCGCGGTCGACGCGGGTAGCGCGGACGCCGCAGGCGTCCTGGGCCGCGGCCGTTCCTTCGACGGCGTCGCGGCTTACGTCAGACCGGGTATCAACCCCGGTTGGTTCGGAGTGCATATCGACGGCCTTACCGTCAGTCTATGGGCGAAGCCCGTCGACACTCCGCACGCCACGGTATTCGGAACCTCCGCCCTGGGCGCCGATCTGTACATGTCATGCCAGGGCGGGCGCGGCGGACACTGGACGTTTGCCGCGGGCGACGCGGCCAACGAAGACGTCGTTCCGAACATCGGGTCCTGGCAGCACGTGGCGCTCGTGTTGAACAACGGCCAGGCCTTCGGTTCGTTCAATGGCGGCCCGCCGCTGCCGCTGGGCGCATACTCCCCGTTCACGCCCGAGTACGCGCCGCTGCTCGGAGCTCTGAGCTCCGAAGAAGTGGGCGAGGGCGATTTCTTCGACGGAAGCGTCGACGAGCTGCGCGTCTCGCAGGCCGCGCGCTCAGCCGACTGGATCGCGGCCGAGTACGCCTCGACGGTTCCCGGCGGGTCGTTCACGGCGTTCGCCCCGCTGCCGCTGCCCGGCATCGACGGCGACCATGACGGGCTGCCCGACCGCTGGGAGATGATGAACTTCGGCGGCACGAACGTTACGTCCGGAACCCCTTCGGAAGATGCCGACGGCGACGGAGCGTCCGACGCGCAGGAACTGGACGCCGGCACAGACCCCAACGATCCGGCCGATATCTTCAGGCTGCGCATCGCCTCATCCGGCCCACAGGTCGTCGTGACCTTCGATACGCGACGGCCCGGCATCGAGTACGGCGACGTCCGGCGCCTGTATACGCTGCAAAGCACCGTGGACCTCAACTCGAACGCTTGGGATGACGTGCCGGGAGTGATCGATATCGAGGCAGACAACGGTCCCGTCGCCCACACGAATGAGGTTCCCGGCGCAGTCGAGTTCTTCCGCGGCCGCACGCGGCTGGAGTAGGGCAGGTCCGACCCTCCCGGTGTGGTTACTTCGTCTGTGAGACAACCAGGGCTTCCTGCACACCGACGGTAATCTTGCGGGGGAAGCGAATGACCGTGAGATCGCCTTCGCGGCCGCGGCGGGCGGAAATCTCGGCGCCGGCAAGACGCACGGCCGGGTCGGTGATATCCGCCCGAAGACACAATTCCCGGAATGCGATCCCGCCGGATTCGCAGTCGAGGACCAACCTTCCCGGCGTGTATTCCACGCTGCCGTAGCCGGTCGGCGACACCCAGGGCGCGCGCAACTCCGGCGCGCCGCCGGGAGGGTTGAACGTCAATCGCCCGCGCGGGACGTCCAGCTTGAAGCCCGTAGCCGCCTGCAGCAGCGCCCAGCTCGACATGGCTCGGTAGTAATGATCGCCGCACTCGACGTGGTTCCAGAACCTGCCGGCGCGCATGTAGCGTGCGTGGATGTTGCGCACGATGCGTTCGCCCTGCCCCTGCATCCCGAAATCGATCATCATCGCTCCGATTGCATATTCGATGCCCGTCCAGGGTGCGAGCTGCTGGCAGTTGCGGTAGGTTGCCAGGCGCGGCGCGGCGCCGGGAGGGTAGTTGGCGTTCATCAGGCCGCCTTCGTCGGTGTAGTTGTATTTCATCACCGCCCGCAGCGAGGCCAGGATGCGCTCGCGCGGCAGGACCGAATCCAGACCGATCAGGTGAATGAACCATTCGCCGCTCAACTGGTCGGTCATGCAGCACTCGTCACGCTCGGCTCCGTCCACCCAGAGGCTGTAGTATTCTCCGTTCCAGAGCTTGCGCTCGAAGGCCGTCGCGCCCTTCCGCACGATCCGGCGCCAGGCGGCCGCGCGTTTTGTTTCGCCAAGATCGTCGGCCAGGCGCACCGCCGCGCGCAGCGCCGCCAGCCACAGCCCGGCGATGTACGAGGGTGTGCCGCGGAAATCCCAGGCGTCATAGGTATTGCGCCTGGTCTCGCGGTCGGGCAGGCCGTCGCCGTTCCCGTCGAGACGCTGGATATTATCCATCGCCCGGCAGACGTTCGGCCAGAGCCGGCGCAGGTAGCGCTTGTCGCCCGTCCACAGATAGTCGCGGCAGACGAGCAGCACGAACTGCTGATTCATGTCCACGCGTTCGAAGCCGTTGTCCACCTTCGAGAAGTCGGGCGTGAAGAAATGGTGCACGCGCCCGTCCTCTCGCTGGAAGCGCGCGCCCATCTCCATCTGCCGCTTCTGCAGCTCGGGAAAGAGCGCCAGGATATTGAAAGAGCCCTGGTAAGTAATGTCCGTGGTGTGGAATCCGCAGCAGCCCAGTCCCTCCCAGATTGCGAAGTCGCCGGCCCGGGTCCACCACGAGCATTTCACCAGCGTGGCGAGCTGGCTCGACCACGCGTCGGCCATCTCGGCGGGCAGCGTGGTGTCGTGGAGAAGATCGGCGAAGCGTCGCGTCGCGCGGCTGTGCTCGTCGTAATTCGCCGCCAGGAAACGGCAGACATCCTCGGCATCGCCAAAACGGTTCTCATACATGTGTCCAAGTCTGGGGCCGAGCTCGCTGTAGTGGTTGGGAAAATGCCAGCCCAGCGTAAAACGGGTATCCTCCCGGCCGTCGGCGGGCAGCGTGGCCGCGGATGCCAGCGCCATGTCGCCCCAGTTCTCTCCGGCACGATCTTCGCCTTCGAAATGGTCGAGGTGCCGGCGCACGTCGATGAGATAGTCCTTCAGGCCCTGCGCGGTCTTCAGCAGGCGGCGATCGGCATGCTCGATTCTGCGCCACACCGAATCGAACGAGGCATAGCGACGCGCTTTTCTCGCCAGCGCCAGCTTTTCCTTTCCGGACAATGCCCCGATCTCGTCGTCGCTCATACGCAGCAATACCGCGGGAGACCGTCCGCCGCCGAGGTTCGGCAAACGGCCGGCCTCGCGAAAGTCCTCCAGCAGGCATTCCGAGGGCACGCCGAAGACCGGGGTCCACCAGTGGTGACCCCGGAAATAGCGTTCATAGTCGCCAAGCACCCAGCTCGGCTCGCCGCCGGTTACCCCCAGGCACAGACTGCCGGCGCTCGGAAGAGGATCGCAGGACTTGCCGGCGCGCGAAACCAGGAACGCGGTTGCTCCCTCGCGCGCAACGGTGTTGCGCAGTCCCCGTTTCTTCAATGCGCGCGCAACGGGGTTCTTAAGCGTCGCCAGCAGGCAGACTTCAACCGGAGAGGAGGTTCGGTTGACGACGTGGAAGACCATGTGGAATCCCGGGGTCCCGCTGGTTGCGGCGTCATGCGGAGTGAAAGGCGAGAAAGCTTCCGCCGAGATCCGCACAGGCAGATCGTCGTCGTGATACTCCAGCCTTGCCACCGGAAAGCGGCTTTCGTACGTGATGGACGAAACGCTCTTTGCCCAGGCCTTGCTGTAGAGGTCGTGCTGGTCGGTCCTGAGTCCGAGACGGCGTACCAGCGGAGCGCCGCCTTCGGGCCTCACCCATACAAAGAAGGACAGCGCCCCAGGCGGCATTTCGGGAGACTCGCCGCGGCAGCACTCGGGTTGCCGGGGCGCCCAGTCTCCGGCTTTGCGGCCGAGGTTGAAGATCTGCCACTCGTGAAAGTAACCGTCAGGTCGGATCTCGATCGATCCTGTGCCCAGCCCCCCCAGCGGTATGCCGCTCTCATGCGTTATCCGTTGATGTATCTCAGGCATATCGATGCGCGGGTTAATTCACTTTGATCGGCGCGGCTTTTGCCGAGGTGTTCCTGGGCGCGACCGGGTCGGCTTTGAACTCGATGGATATTTCCTCGCCCTTCCGGCGTTGGCCCTGCAGCGGCAGCAGGACGAAGTTGTCGGTAACAACCGGCTTCAATTCCTCGCCGCCGGTTACTTCCACGTTGCGAATGCGCTCGGGCAGAAAGATCATGAGCGGCCGGCTGCTCCAGTCGCCGTCGGCGTTGACACCAACCTTAAGTGTGTAAACGCCGTCCTCGCGGGTCAGCGAATAATCCCAATTCCCGGCATGCGGCGGATAGCGGGCCTCCCAGGCGGGATCGCCGTAAAAGGCGACGATGTCGCGATCCCACAGCATGCAGAATTCCTCGTCGCTGGTGACCTTCTCCTTGACCTTCTTAACGCCGGCTTCTTCGTACGACGCGAAACTGATGCCCGCGGCATCGGGATACTTGCCGGCCAGCGCATGCACCAGGGCCTGGTTGTTGCAATAGAAGGACTCGGCCAGGGTGTACCTGGAAAAGTAGGCGTTGATGCCCCATCCCATGTAGCCGAAAAACGTCGAAGCGGTATATCCGAACATCTGGTAGGCGCCGCCGGTTCTCATCATGGCCAGCGCCATGCAGTCGCGTTCGCCGGGGATGTGGCCGATCGAGCAGTTGCCGACCGGCATGAAGACTTTCGGGTTGGGAGAGTTGATCTCGTAGACAACGCCCTTGGTATCCTTCGCCAGCAGTTGGCCGTCCTTGCAGGTGAACCCGCCGTCGGCATAGGTGTAGCCGATATACCAATCCCTTTCGCCGGCATGCCCGCTGGTGTAGAACGCCTGCGGTTTGAAATCCACCAGCGCGTCAACGATGCCCTTGGTGGAGTCGACCGGAAACTCCTCTTCCCGCACCTTGCCGTCGGGTCCTTTAACCCAGCGCCCGCCGGCCCGGCTTTCGTTGAACTGAATGCCTTCCTCGAAAGCGCCCAGGCCGACTCCTGAGGTGGCGCTGAGGCCGCGCTTGATGATGAGGGGCTCCGTTCGCTTCGCGATGCGCAGGGCATCTTCGGGCTCGTAGCCGCTGAGAATGCCCCAAAGCAGATCGGTATAGGGATCGTCATCCAGCGCGCGCGTGAGGAGGTGAACGGAAACCACGAACATGCGCCCGGCTTCTTCGGGCCGGGCTACGAAGCAGGCGTAGCGCGGCGCGAGAACGGCCAGCGCTTCCCGCGCCGATCCGACCGCGCCGGAATAGACGATCAGCGATCCGTCATATTTCTGGCGCAGGGCATCGACGACCTCACGCCAGGGCGGCATGGCGTAGGTTTCGGCGCCGACGACCACGGTATAGGAACCTTTCGCATTACCGGCGCCCCGCGGCTTGGAAAGGTCGATGGCTTCCGCCTTTGCCGTACCGCTGACGGCGACAACCGCCGACAGGGCGAGCAACCCGATCACACTTGCGAGATTGCGCGGCGATCCTGTTGTATCTACTTGCTTGGACATATGCTTTTCACCTCTCTTTATGGTTACAGGACAGTGCAAGACGCGGCCGGCGAAATGCAAGAACTATTGGCCCTGTCGCAGAAATTGTGGTTGAAGTCTGTGATCTTGCGTCTTGCACTTACCCTATTTGCCATGCTCAGCCCAACTGCACCCTAACAATTAGACTGCAATAACTTATGAAATTTTTGAAAGATGCCCGAATTTTTGCCTTGCCCTCCAGTCACGCTCTGGTAACGTTTACCGGAATTGAATGCCCGAGTGAAGTCGCCCGTCGACAGGCCGGGATCAGGCAAAC
>Ga0180435_10002515_pt1 | contig 18673 bp, 12 predicted proteins | sample SS_ome_3_FD_132467 | JGI IMG/M metagenome (GOLD analysis project Ga0180435, IMG submission 132467) | Hypersaline lake sediment archaeal communities from the Salton Sea, California, USA - SS_3_S_1 metaG | ecosystem: Environmental > Aquatic > Non-marine Saline and Alkaline > Hypersaline >...
AGGAACTCACTCTTGGCCTGATTGGCGGCTTCGGCTTCGCGGCGGGCAGAGATCAGTTCGGTGATGTCCATGTACATCTCGAGGATGCCCACCATTTCACTTTCCACCAGCACGGGTACGCCCAGCATCTCCACCTCGGCCATGGTGCCGTCCTTGCGTGTGCGCTGTCCGATATATTTCACCGTGTTGCCGTCCAGGATCTTGCGGGTATAGGCCAGAGCCTCGGCGGTGCCTTCGGGGTCGTCACTGAAAAGCAGGTCGGGTCCATGTTCGATCAATTCTTGCTGTGAGTAGCCAAACAATTTCTCGAAAGCCGGGTTGCAGGAGAGTACGTTTTGCTGCAAATCCATGGTGGTGATCGCCACCGGACTGTGACTGACCAGCGCCTCAAGATATTCTTTTTGCTGGCGGATGGTGGCTTCGGCCCGCTTGCGGTCCGAGATGTCGCGGATGGTGTAGATTGTGCTGGTTACGTCGTCCCCTTCGATCTTCACGGAATACTGAGAAATGTCGTACCAGCCTTCTTTGCCGGGCAGGCGGGTTTCGCCGCGCAGCATCGACATATCACGGTTGCTGCCCATAGACTTGCCGAACAGCACCTGCTCGATGGGTTTGTTGACCACACCCTGGAAGGTGGTTCCCAACCAGCGAACGGCTGCGAGGTTGGCGCGCGCGATACTGCCATCCTGGCGCACAACGAAGATCGCATCTTGTACGGTATCGAAAACGGTTTCCCATTCTTTCTTGCCGCGGCTGATGATTTTCTCCAGCGCGTCAAAGTCGGTATTTTCCGTGCGCAGGGTCAGGTTTTCCTGCAGGATGGTTTCCTGCTGCTGTTGGGCTTCTGCCAGGGGTTTGCCTAGCCAGCGCATGATGAATGCCAGCCCTATCGGTGAGGAGAGCACACCAATGTGGAATGGACGTGCCTTGATCTCTTCCCAGATCAGGGTAAAACTTAATTTTCCATCAATTGTGGATTTAAACAAAATGAAATCAAGAAGAATACCAGCGAGACCGATCAATACCCCATAGATTGTGTAACGATTGGCGTGATCTTTAAACCAGTTGATCAGTTTTTTCATACCCAGAACCCCTTAGCCCCTGCGTTGGCAGGTGATGTATGCAGTCCCCTTTGAATGGTGTGATGGCGGGCCTGCGTAGATCCCCGTCCTTTCTACATTAAACGGAGTTATGCCATGGTAAATATTATACATCCAAGCAGCGATCAATGAACATTCAAATTGCGTAAATATGATCGCACAAGAATTTCTCACGGGCGGCTGAAAACCAGCGTGTAGTAACCGCCATACGAGCTGCCCGCGCTGTACACGTACCCGATGCCGATCTTGGTGAAGGAGGCATCCAGAATATTGTCGCGGTGCACCTGGCTGTTCATCCACCAGTCGAATGCACCTTGGGGCGTGCCGCCAAAGGACGGGCTTCCGACGTAGATATTCTCGCTGGCACGGGTGTAGCTCATTCCCTCGGCCTCAATACGCGTATACCATGTGGATCCGTCCGAGCCATTGTGGCCCACAAAATCCTGGCAGGCCATATCGGCACTGTGGCGCACCGCTGCCGCCGAAAGCTGGCTGTTCAGCGTCAGCGTCCCCAGCCCGTTGGATGCGCGTGTATCATTGATCAGACTCAGCACCTGTGCTTCGGCATCCGTTTGCCGTTCATAGTTGCAGCTTTCGGTAGTAGTAGTGGTGGTCGTTGTTGTTGTACCCCCACCGCCGGGGCTTCTCACGCCGATCTTGACCCATAGCAGGCCTTCGCCTGCAGAACCCAGCCCGAAGGTCGCGCCGTTGTTTGCCCTGAACTGCCAGTTTCCCGTGTAGGCCCCCGCCCGTGATGGGGCGGTCATTTCTATGGAAATGTCAATGATCTCGCCGGGTGCTGCTGATGGGATCGGGTTGATCGTCTCAGCGCTCATCAGGTCGCCGTTATCGAAGACCAGCTCGTAATTGTTCCAGGTGCAGCTGCCTTCGTTGCGTACCTTCCATGTCTTGGTGAACTCCTCCTCCGGGTCAAATGGCGTTCCGTCCGGCACGGTCACATCAGCGTAGAAAGCAGCTTTGTCAATGCAGTCCTTCGACGCGGCAGGTGTTGCCGTGGGCTCAGGCTCGGATGTCGGTTCCGTCGTTGGCTCCGCCTCGGTGGGCTCAGTAGTGGGGGCTTCGGTCGGTGCTGCTTCTGTTGGTTCAGCCTTGGTAGGCACATAGCCGGGTGGCGTATACTCTGTTTCCACCATGCCCGCACGGATCGTCAACACACCCTCGGGCAATGTGCTGGCAAGAATGCTTACCGGGTGGTCGAAAGAGAATTTGCCTGTCTTGCATTCATCCTCCGCCGTGAACAGGGTCTGCGGCACGATCTCTACTGCATTCCCGGTCTGCACAATGCGTTCTTCGGTAACCGTCAGGCAATTGTTGTCCGTGTGCCCGCGCACGATCACCATCAGCAGATCTACGCCCTCCTCCTGCGGCAGCACTTCCAGGCTGTCGATGGTTATGGATGCCTCCCCCGTGGGGGCTGCTTGTCCCCCGCATCCTGCAGCGGCAGCCAGCACCAGTAGGACAATAAGCAGGAAAAACTTCTGATTCGGGGACATGCCTTCCTCCAATCCAGAGTCCCTTTAGCCTGTACGATGCAGTTTGTGTGCCATCAGGTGGTGATCATTGTCTAGATTATAGAGAAAAGAGGGTGGAGAGTCAAAGATGGAAATCCAATCTCACCGCTTGCGGGGAATATCATGCAATTTTGGAAAACATCTTACGGCTACCACCGCGGAACTTCATCCATAGCATGCATGATCTCCCCCCATTAAACTCTTAGAGCCAGGGATGCCGCCCTGGCTCTTTATTTGGAGAAGAAAAGGAGAAATTGCCCTTTTCGGACTGTCTATTATACACGAATCTCGGGAATTTGCCTGACAAATGGTCATAAAAAAGGCATGTATTTCCTCCTGATTCAGGCTGCTTTTTGACCCTTCGCGAGGCTTGTTCCAATGTTGTTGTCACTGCTATGCGTCCCCGGAGCGAAGCGGAGAGGGATTGCGAAGGAGCGAAGCGACTGTCACTTGCACCGCACTGCACACCTACACTGCTGCCGCAGTGCGGCGCATGTGTCGGCTCCTTTATAATGCCCCGTAGGGGTACGCAGTGCCAGGACAGAGGTTATGCCCTCCGCAGCACGCGCCCCCAGCAGGCGGGGAGAGTGAGGTGCAGCGTACCGTCCTGTGCCTGGAAAATATCGCCCGGGTTGAGCAGGTCCTCCCAGCGGCCGTCAAGTTGACACTGGATCTCGACGGGCTGGTCTGTGCTGTTGACGCACACCAGAATCTCTTCCCCATCCGCCTGGCGCAGGAAGGCGAACTGCTCGTTTTGCACCAGCACCTCGCGGTAGTTGCCGTGTTTCAGGGCGGCCGAGCCCCGCCGCAGGGCCGCCAGCCGCTGGATGGCGGGGGCCAGGTCGGGCTGTGGTGGATCCTGGCTGATCTGGTTGATGTTCAGGGCTGGCCGCAGGGTGGCGTCACTTTGGTGCTCACGCGCGCCGGTTACCCCCCACTCGCTGCCGTAATAGATGGAAGGGATGCCTGGCATGGTGAAGAGCAGGATATGCGTGGGGTACAGGTGGCAGGGCTCCTTGATGGCACTGGCCACGCGGTCCACGTCGTGGTTGTCGAGGAAATTGTACAGTATGAGGTCTTTGTATATGCCGATCTCACCGGACTGGCGCTTGAGGCCGTAGGCGATCTCGAAGTAGTTATGGTCGTTGTGGCTGTTCCACAGAGCGCGTGAGCACTGGTAGTTGGTCACCGAGTCCAGGGTTTGCGGATTGGCCCACAGGTTGTAATCGCCGTGCACCACTTCGCCCATCAGCCAAAAGTTGGGGCGCAGCGCGCGGCAGTGCGCAGACAGTGTGCGCAGGAAGTCCATGTCGACCACGTCAGCGGCGTCCAGGCGCAGCCCGTCAATGTGGAAGCGCACGATCCAACTGGTCACGGCCTGGAGAAGGTGTTCCACCACAGCGGGGTTGCGCAGGTTGAGCTTGACCAGGTCATAATATCCGTCCCAGCCTTCGTAGTTGAAGGGATCGCCGTAGGGGCTGGTCTCGCCAAAGCGCAGGTTGTGGAACCAGTCTTTATAGGACGATGCTTCGCCCTTCTGGCGCAGGTCATGAAAAGCCCAGAAATTACGCCCCACATGGTTGAAGATCCCGTCCAGCACCAAGCGCATGCCGCGCCGGTGGACTTCGTCAGCGAAGGCAGCCAGGGTCTCATCCATGCCCAGACGGCGGTCGACGTGGAAGTAGTCCACGGTGTCATAGCCGTGCGCGGTGGACTCGAAGACCGGCCCCAGATAGATGGCGTCCGCGTCCAGCCACTGGATGTGGTCCAGCCAGCCGTGAAGCTGGTCTAACCGCGGCACGGGGGTGGAGTGGAAGTCGTTGTGTTTGGGCGCGTTGGTCAGGCCCAAAGGGTAGATGTGGTAGAAAAAGCTTTCTTCAGCCCAGGTTTTCATTGTTGATCATCTCCTTGTATACCATTCGGTATAGGTTTGGCGGTAAAATTTTTTTGGGCGGTTAAGCCCGGAGTGGTCTTGTCACTGCGAGGGAACTGTAAGGCGACCGCTATAGTCCTCGAAGGGAGTGTCAGTCGCTCCGCTCCTTCGCCATAAAGAATAATTCTTAGGAATAGATCCCATGCTGGAACTGGTGTACGGCTTTGTGTACCAGCTCGTCGTCCAGGTCCGTGTAGCCGTTCAGAGCGAGGCCTACGTAGGTGTTGACCATACCCAGGAAGGTAGCCGTGTAAGCCTGATGGCGTCCGGCCATATTGCCATGCTTGACCACCGCCTGCTGGAAGACGTCTTCGATCCGCGAGTGCAGTTTCTTCCACAGGGGGTGCGCCGTCTGCGCCGGAACGCCTTCCTGCGCAGCAAAGTTCAGCGAGAGCATCAGGCGGTAGACCTGCGGGTCATCATGGACAAACTGGAACACTGCGTGGGTGATGTCCTCGAGGGTTTTGGTCAGGTCGCCTTCGTAGGGTAGCACCGCGTCCAGCTTCTGAAACAAAGGTGCCATGCGTTTATTCAAGAGTGTTTCCAGTAGGCCATTTTTGCTGCCGAAATAATGATACAGGGTGGGTTTGGTGACCCCGGCAGTGCTGACGATCTCCTGCACCCCCACGGCGTTGTATCCCTGGGTGGTGAAGAGCTGCAAGGCACAGTCAAGCAATTTGGCGCGGTTGTCCATACGAAAGATCCTCGATCCAAAGTTAATGTCGAAAGCAGTATACCAATCGGTATATTGCTTGTCAAGGGGTTTTTTGAATGGTTTCGATGATGTTTTCTATATATGGGGGCCTTGTTTTGTGTGATTATTCCTCAACGGTCTCTCATCATTATCACAATTAAAACTCAATCATATTCAATAATGATGGGATACTTAAATTAAGTAGATTGATCATCATGTGGGAGAGAATAGCCAACGAAACACTCTTAGTATTTTTATAGATAAGAGCCATTATCAATCCCAAAAATAACACTGCCAGATAAAAAGGCACATTCCTGGCGGCAGATGAGTGCCAGGCGAAGGCAGAATGGAACAAAGTAAAGAGAATTGTGGAATAAAGTATTGCAACCCAAGTAGGCCATTTCGCTGTGACATCTAATAACATCCCCCTCCAGTAGAACTCTTCCAGCCAGGGATTGATTAAAAAGAAGATAACGGTAGGAAGTAGTATTGAAAGATTTATCAAAACCTTATAATGTTGCAAGAATAAGGGCAGGGAAGAGAAACCCACCAATACTGCGATGATGATCCAGATCCAATGCCCCTGCGGTTTCTGGAGCCATTTCCTGATATGGTTCCAACCATATTGATAGAGAATGAAGCCCAAAACAACCCAATAGATCATGATGATGGGAATATACACCCGCGGCCCCAGATATCTCCCGAACAGCAGTGCGGATGCCTGGGTGATAAGTAAAACCAGGACAGGTGAAAGAATAAGAAATTTGCTGGACGTTTGTTTATTCATGGCTCTCCATAATTGATTATGATAAGTGATAGAAAAGTTAAATCTTCACGTTAATGGATTATATTAATTTTCAGATCCATTTTCTTCAACAGCCTGAATGATTTTGAGACGTTACATTGTGCCCTTACGAAAACAGTTATTGTTGTTAGGTAACTGCTCAGGCATATCCTAGCAGCAACAGACAAGGGGGCTGAGCAGTTACCTAATTTGATTTCACTTTTTCATCAATTGCCATTTTGTCTCGACATCGAGTTTTTCGGGCGCATAGCGAAACGAAACTCTGGGCATCCTGTCTGTGTTCTGGGAGAGGTACTCGACATTACTCCTCAACGGTCTCTTCCTCTGTGAGTTCTTCTTCTCCGGCGGGCGGGAAGATGGTAATTGGGGCTGGGTCAATGTCGGGGGCTACATCCACGCGCATGCGCTCACCTTCTTCGTAGGGCGTGGTCTGAATGGCATATACGTCCCAGATGCCGGGCGAGGCAGGCAGCACGAAGGTGCCCGTGTTACCAGTGAGGGCTTCGGCAGTAGCGCCGTCGCTGCGTTCGGCAAAGACGCGCACATTGGCCAGGGATGCCCCGTTGGCGTCCTGCACCGTGCCGGTGATGTGGCTGTTGGCGGCTTCATAGACAAATACCAGCGGCGAATTGGCAGGGAGCTGCACGTATGCCGAGCCATTATAAAGGAAGTACTCAACCACGTTACAGTTGCCGTCCACGATGCGGCAATCACAGTCTGTGCCGATAATGCCGACCTGCCATACACCTACCGTATCCGGCGGGAAGTAGGTGTAAAAATAGCCGCTGGTATCGCTGCGTGTGACGAAGTCCACAGCAAAGTCGAAGAGTTGGGCGATAACTTCCACCTGTACGCCGTTGATGCCCTGGCCGTTTTGGTCGATCACCTTGCCTGTGATGGACAGGTTGGCCGGGACCGCCAGCCTGGGCAATTCCACCAGTTCACCGTCCAGGGTGAGCAGATCGGCAAATACCCAGCCGGTTTGCCCGGTTTCGGTTTCGATCTCGACCCAGTCACTGCCGGGCGCTGTGCCCAGGGCGGTTACGTTACTGCCCAGCGGCAGGGTGGAAAGCACTTCAAAAAGAGTGCCTGGCCCGCTGCGCAGGTTGAGAGAATCAACATTCACAGTAGCGACAAGCGGTCCGGTCTCCACGGCGGTGGGTGCAGCAGTAGGGGCCGGGGTGGGGTCTTCCGCTTCGGTTTCTGTTTCCGGTTCAGGGGTTGGCGGTACGGCGGTGGAGGCTTCGGTGGGGGCTGCTGCAACGTTGGCAGTTGGCGGTGTCTCTGATGCAGTGGTTGTGCATCCAGCAGCAAGCAGCAATAAGCCGACGATCAAAAGAAAGCGAACATGGGCGTTCATCCTGCCCTCCTTAGCAACACTTGGTTTGTTGAATTGTATTTTCATTATACGGGTTTTTGGCCTGGCAGGAACTAGCGAGAGAGAAAAATTAAAAAAATTTCTGTTTTGGCCCCGCTCTTGTCAAAACCATGCTATGATGGTATGCAGGTGGAGGAGAGGCTTTCATCAGTCTCTGGCCTCCAAAATACGGTATAATATCTGGAATTTGACCCTGTGAAAAGGAGTGAAACATGACCGTGCGTGGCGAATTTTTGGCTGTTATTCTCGGCGGCGGCCGGGGAAGTCGTTTATTCCCGTTAACTGCAGAACGCGCCAAACCTGCTGTACCGATTGCCGGCAAATATCGTTTAATTGATATTCCGATCAGTAACTGTATTAACTCTGGCATTTACCGCATCGCTGTTCTGACGCAATTTAATTCTGTTTCCCTTCATCGACATATTAATCGTACATATTACTTTGATGCCTTCCATACCGGGTGGGTACAGGTGTGGGCTGCTGAACAGACCACGCAGAGCATGGACTGGTATCAGGGCACGGCTGACGCTGTTCGCAAGCAGTTATTTGAGATCAAGAGCACCCGCGCCAAGCACGTTATCATTCTGGCAGGCGATCATCTTTATCGTATGGATTATGCCAAGATGGCCCGTTTCCACCAGGAAACCGATGCTGATGTGACCGTGGCTGTGCAGCCTGTGTTGGCCAGCGATGCCTTCCGCTTTGGCATCCTGAAACGCGACAAGTCGCTGAAAATTGTCGACTTCGCTGAAAAACCAACTGACCCGGGCGTTCTGCTGGATATGGTCAGCCGTGAGGATCCCGAGCGCCCCTATCTGGGCTCAATGGGCATTTATATGTTCAAGACGGAAGCTTTGATCGAATTGCTTGAAAGTCAAGAAGCGCAGGATTTTGGCAAGCATATTATTCCCGAAGCTATTGAATCTCATAAAGTATATGGGTATGATTTCACCGGTTACTGGGAAGATATTGGAACCATTCGTTCTTTCTATGAAACCAATCTGATGTTGACTATGCCCCATTCAGAATTCAATTTCTATGATCCCGAACGCATCATCTATACCCGTCCGCGTTTCTTGCCGAGCAGCAAAGTGAAGAACAGCAAGCTCGAGAACGTGGTTATCTCTGATGGCTGCCTGATCTCGGATGCTGAGATCAAGCATTCAATGATCGGTTTGCGTTCTGTGGTGAAAAGCGGCACAACCATCATAGACAGCGTTTTGATGGGATCTGATGATTACAAGATGTCTGATCGGGATAATCCCAGTGTGATCCGCGAGTTTGGTATTGGCAGTGATTGCTATATTGAAGGGGCAATTATTGACAAGAACCCCGTTTTTGGTCATGGGGTGACCATCAAACCCTTCCCGTTAGGCACAGACTTGGATGGTGAAAATTACCATGTTCGGGATGGGATTGTGATTATCCCCAAGAATACTGATTTGCCGGATGAGACGTATATTGGTCCGGCGCCCAGTTCAGAAGAAGTGATCCAGGGAGATGCTGAGTAAGCTATCCTTTATCAAATTATTTTATTCAGGAGACGTTATGACACATCAAAAAGGAAGCGGTTTTCAGGATTTGCCAGAGGATATTGTAGTATCCTGGCATGCAATGAGCCCTACGCAGGTTCTTGAGAAACTGGAAACGGCAGAAGAAAAAGGCCTTACCTCGCAAGAGGCTGCGGCGCGGCTGGAAAAATATGGTTTGAACCAGTTGCAGGAAAAACCGCGCCCCACGTTTTTGGCCATGGTATTTGAGCAGTTGAACAATTTTATTGTTATCATGCTCATCATTGCCGCTGTGATTTCCTTCCTGCTGGGGGACACCATTGAGGGCGCCGCCATTATGGCCATCGTGATCCTTAATGCGATCCTCGGCGTGGTGCAGGAAAGCCGCGCAGAAGAAGCACTGGCAGCTTTGAAACGCATGGCAGCTCCTGAAGCCCAGGTACTGCGCGACGGTAATCGAATTAACCTGCCTGCCCGCGAGCTGGTGCCCGGCGATATTGTTTATCTTGAAGCCGGAAATTTCATTCCCGCTGACTTGCGTCTGCTGGAAGCAGTCAACCTGCGTATTGATGAAGCCGCTTTGACCGGTGAGTCAGTACCGGTTGAGAAAGCTGCTGCCGTTGTCTTTACTGAAGATGCTGGCCTGGGTGACCGCAAGAACTCTGCATACATGGGTACAACCGTTACCTATGGCCGTGGTATGGGCGTGGTGACCAGTACTGGCATGACTACCCAATTGGGTTTGATCGCTGGCATGCTGCAAAGCGTGGACGAAGAACAGACACCGCTGCAGGTCAACCTGGACAATCTGGGCAAGACCCTTGGGTATGCCTGTCTGGTAGTTTGTGGCCTGGTGTTTGGTGTGGGGCTTGTACAGTCCATAGGTGCTATTGATCTGGATGTGATCGCGGAATTGTTCATGGTGGCCGTCAGTCTGGCGATCGCCGCTGTGCCCGAAGGCCTGCCCGCTGTGGTTACCATCAGTCTGGCCATGGGGATGAGCGAAATGGTCAAGCGCCACGCGCTTATCCGCCGTTTGGCTTCTGTGGAAACCCTGGGCTCAGCCACCGTGATCTGCTCTGACAAGACCGGTACCCTGACCCAAAACAAGATGACCGTTACCCGTGTGTGGGCTGACGGTAAGATGTTCGAAGTGACCGGCGATGGGTATAACCCGACCGGTGATTTTTATCTGGATGGCGAAAAAGTCGATCTTAAGGATTACCCCGCTGCTTTGGACACCCTGTGGGCTGGCGTTTTGAACAATGATGCCGAGTTGAAACAGGTGACCGACGAAGATGGAAATAGCGTTTATCGTATGATCGGCGATCCCACCGAAGGGTCCATTCTCGTGGCTGGCGCCAAAGCTGGCATGTTCGTTGATGCCGAGACTGAGAACTATCCGCGCAGTGCTGAGATCCCCTTTGACTCTGATCGTAAGCGCATGGTAACCGTGCACAAAGTCGCCAGTGTACAACCTGAAGATACCTACATTCAAGCCGAAGGCGCTGACAAGGAATGGTACACCGTGGCCGTGAAAGGTGCCCCTGATGTGGTGCTGGGCCTGTGCAGCCATTATGAATCGATGGACAACGAATGGGTGGAACTGGATGACACTGCCCGTCAGCGTATTCTTGATGCGAACCACAATATGACCGGCGAAGCATTGCGTGTGCTCGGTCTGGCCTACCGCCAGCAGCCCGCTGCCCCTTCCGAGATCAACAGTGAAGAACTGGAAAGCGGATTGTGCTTTGTTGGTCTGGTTGGTATGATCGACCCGGCCCGCCTGGAAGTCAAGCCTGCTATGGCCCAGGCTGCCGGCGCCGGCATTCGCACGATCATGATCACCGGCGACTACCCCAACACCGCCAAGGCTATTGCTGAGGATATCGGTTTGCTGCGCCCTGATCACAAAGTGCTCACCGGTCATGACCTGAACGAAATGAGCGATGACCAGTTGAAGGCGGAAGTGGAAGTGACGGATGTCTTCGCCCGTGTATCTCCCGAACACAAGATGCGCATTGTTGACGCGCTCAAGAAGAACGATGAAGTGGTTGCCATGACCGGCGACGGTGTCAACGATGCCCCGGCCATCAAGCGCTCTGACATTGGTGTGGCGATGGGTATCACCGGTACTGACGTGGCCAAAGAGACCGCTGACATGGTGCTGACAGATGATAACTACGCCAGTATTGTTTCGGCCATTGAACAAGGCCGCATCATTTACTCCAATATCCGCAAATTTGTGTATTACCTGATCTCCTGTAATATGGCAGAGATCCTGATCATTTTTGCCTCCATCTTGATCTGGGGTGTTTCACCGCTGACAGCCATTCAGCTGCTGTGGTTGAACCTGGTGACGGATGGCGCGCCTGCCCTGGCCCTGGCCAATGAGAAAGGCGATCCGGATATTATGGAACAGCAGCCGCGCCCGGCCAAAGAGCCGATCATCAACAAGCGCATGCGCAACGGCATCATTGTGCAGACGATCGCCATCTCTGCCGTTACGATGCTTGCTTACTACATCGGCCTTATCCAGGATGGTCTGCATATTGAAACCGCCGAGACGATGGCCTTTGTAACACTCAGTGTTTCCGAACTCCTGCGTGCGTATACTGCCCGTTCGGAATACTATCCGCTGTTCAAGATCGGTGTATTCTCCAACAAGTGGATGAACCTGGGTGTGCTTGGTTCATTGATATTGATCATTGCCGTGGTTTACGTTCCCTTCCTGAACCCGATTTTCAACACGGTTCCGATGCAAATTAATGCATGGTTGTTCGTGCTCCCGCTGCTCTTGATCCCGGCTATTGCCGCTGAAGTTACCAAAGCGATAATGCGCCGCAATCAGCAGGCTGCCAAAGAAGCATAAGTTAGATCGGTTTTACAAGTACTATGACCTCCCGCGATTTTTCGCGGGAGGTTTTTCATATTTTTACATGACCCTTTTTATGCCTGTCATGAAAATAAATAGGAAATTCGTTATGCCCGGGGTGTGATGACTTTTGTCTTCCACCAGCCTACCATAATTGCAGCGGATGTGTTTCCGCAAAATATTAATATTGCAAAGAGGTGGAAGGATATGAATGTTTTGATAGTGTACCCCCGTTTTCAGGATACGTTCTGGAGTTTTCATTATGCGTTGGAATTTTTAGGCAAGAAAGCGTCTTCCCCACCGCTGGGTCTGGCGACTGTGGCGGCGATGCTGCCCAAAGAATGGAACAAGCGTCTGGTGGATATGAATGTGCATGAAATCAGGAAGAAAGATCTTGCCTGGGCGGATATGGTTTTCCTTTCGGCGATGAATGTGCAGCGTAAATCAGCGAAGAAGACGATTGCGCGCTGCAAGGCCGCTGGGCTGCCGGTGGTGGCGGGCGGGCCGCTGTTCACGGGGGAATATGAGCAGTTTGAGAATGTGGACCATTTTGTACTCAATGAGGCGGAGATCACTTTGAAGCCATTTCTGGATGACATGGAAGCGGGCACTTTGCAGCACGTATACCAGACGGACCAGTTTGCTGATATGAGCCAGACGCCCGTACCTATGTGGGAGTTGGTTAAGTTCAAGCCCTATGATTCAATGGCGATCCAGTTTTCGCGCGGCTGTCCCTATGACTGCGATTTTTGCAATGTGACGGCCCTTCTGGGTCACAAAGTGCGCACCAAATCTGTAGAGCAGATCATTGCCGAACTGGATTACATCTATGATCTGGGCTGGCGGCGCAGCATCTTCTTTGTCGATGATAATTTCATCGGCAACCGCAAATTGCTGAAGAAAGAGATCCTGCCCGCGCTGATCAAATGGCGTGAGGGCAAGGTGGGCTGTGCCTTTATCACTGAGGCGTCTATCAATCTGGCTGATGATCCTGAGCTAATGGATATGATGGTGGCAGCGGGGTTCAAGTCGGTTTTTGTAGGCATCGAAACACCGGACGAGGCCAGCCTTGCGGAATGCCATAAATCGCAGAACCGCAACCGCAACTTGCTGGAAAGCGTCAAAGAGCTTCAGCGCAAGGGTTTACAGGTAATGGGCGGTTTTATTGTTGGTTTTGACAGCGACACACCCAGCATTTTCCAACGGCAGATCGACTTTATCCAGCAGAGTGGCATTATCACCGCCATGGTGGGGTTATTGCAGGCGCCTTTTGGCACTCGGCTGTACAAGCGCATGGAGGAAGAAGGCCGTTTGATCGGTGAAATGAGTGGGGACAATGTGGACGGATGCACCAATATCGTCCCGCACATGGATCTGAAGACACTCACAGAAGGGTATTGGGAGATTCTCAAAAGTATTTATTCTCCGCGCCCGTTCTATGAGCGGGTGAAGACTTTCCTTCTGGAGTACAACGTTTCCCAGATGCGTTCTTCCTTCCAGTGGGCGGATATCAAGGCCTTGCTGCGGTCTATCTACTTGTTAGGGATCGTGGGTGAAGAACGCGGTGAATACTGGCGCCTGGTGTGGTGGACTTTATGGCATTTCCCCGAGAAGCTGCCTTTGGCGATCACGTTTTCGGTGTATGGCTACCATTTCCGCAAGGTGATGGAAAATCATGTGGCGGTGGAGGCGGGGTGAGATTTATCCCTCCCGCAGATTGGTCTGCCTATTCCCTCAATGACATAATTCCACTTGCTATCGCATTCACTCAAAACACCCAGCTTCCCTGCGGGAGGGGGCATTCGAATTGAGGGTATTTAGAGTTAGTGGGATGATAGGTTTACCTTACTTGTTGTAAAGCCCTTGCCTGGCATTGCGGCGGATGGAGAGTAGATCGAGGGCCATTTTCATTGAGTCCTGCACCAAACGCACACGGCTGTCGGCATCAAAATACCAGGGGATGGGCACTTCCTCGATCTTATAGCCCATGCGGCGGGCGATGAAGAGGGCTTCCACATCAAAGGCCATGCCGGGCATGGTTTGCAGGCTGAAGACCTTTTCGGCAACCTCATCTCGGAAACATTTGAAACCGCATTGTGTGTCCTGCAGTCCGGGCAGGGCCAGCACGCGCACCAGGGTGTTAAACACACGCCCGATGAAGTGCCGGTAAGCTGGTTCGTCATAGCGTACGGCGCCTTCCGCTTCGCGGGAGGCAATCACCACGTCGATATGTTTCTGCTCGGGGGGAATGAATTGATTGACCTCTGCGATGGGCATGGAGAGATCCGTATCGCAGATGAAGCGGTATTCGCCGCTTGCTTCCAGCATACCACGTTTCACAGCAAGGCCTTTGCCGCGTGCTTCTTCGTGGAAGACACGTAGATTTGCAATGCGGGCGGTGTATTCCTGCGCAAGCTCAAGGGTGCGGTCCTGGCTGCCATTTTCCACCACAATGATCTCGGCGGTATAGGGCTGCGTTTCCAGAAAGGCAGATATCTCCTCCAAAGACCGCGGCAGGCGCGCTTCCTCATTATGAGCGGGAATGATGATGGAAAGCAAAGGCTTGTTCACAGATAGGTTTCCTTGATTTCTCTTTTTCGTAGAAACAGACCGCCGAGTGAATACGATCGGCGGCCTGATGTAGTCGGGGTGGGCGGACTTGAACCGCCGACCTCCGCGTCCCAAACGCGGCGCGCTAGCCAACTGCGCCACACCCCGGCGGACTAGAGTATAATCCGAATGTTGTTAACACGTCAAGGAAGTGAGAAGCAAAGCAGTGCATTCATCAAGGAAAACATCATTGAGACTTCATGTCGCTGCAGCCAGAGTGGCTGTTTTGTTTTGTGCGCTCGCAGTTCCCGCAGCTGCTTGCAAGGCGCCTGCTGTAGTAATTGTTCCTACTGATACAGCAACACCGTTCCCGATTACTACAGCGACCAAAACAGCAACACCCCTCCCGCAGCCCAGTCCAACCCCCGCTGGTTGTCAGGATACCACCGGCCGCATCGTCTGGCATGAACTGCCTACCGGCACAGCGCCATATAGCATCCCATTTTATGTCTATTTGCCGCCGTGCTATGACACGCAGGAAGGACGATATCCGCTGCTAACACTGCTTCATGGGCAGAGCGACAGCAGCGAAATGTGGCTGCGGATGGGTATCCAGGAGAAGGCAGATGCATTGATCGCCAACGAGGAAGCATCCCCGTTCATTATCCTGATGCCAACGGAAGCCTATTATTTACAGGATTATCTCGATTCTGTTTTCGGGCAGGCATTGTTCGCAGATTTGCTGCCCTGGATGGAAGCTAATTATGTGGTATCGACCGATCGCGAGTGTCGAGCGTTAGGGGGCATCTCCCGCGGAGCAGCCTGGGCGGCTTTGCTGGGGATGGAGAACTGGGAGCAGTTCGCGGCCATTGGTACGCACAGCGTACCCAATGCGCCGTACAGCGAAGTGCGCCTGAAGTTCCTGCTGGAGGATATTCCCGCTGGCAGCGTGCCTGTGATCTGGATGGATACCGGTGAAAACGACCGCTACCGTAAATCAGCCAGTGAATTTGAAGCATTGCTGGGCCGCTATGACGTGCCGCACGAGTGGCATCTAAATGAAGGCGCGCATAACGAGGCGTATTGGCAAGCGAATTTGGAAGAGTATATACGTTGGTATACTGCTCCCTGGTGGGAGTGTGGGGAATAACCCTCTTATCCCTTTGCATGAATCATATATAGCCTTTATAATCCCTTTCATGAGTTTAAGTTTAGAAGAAGTTGAACATATTGCCAAACTGGCCCGCTTGACCCTGACGGATGAAGAGAAAGCGCTCTACCGTGAGCAGCTTTCTGCTATCCTGGACCATTTCACTGAATTGGAAAAGGTGGACACGGACCATATCCCGCCGCTTTCCAGCGTGCTGGCTGCACAGACCGGCCTGCGCGTGGACAAGGCCCACCAGGAACTGGATACAGCAACTTTGCTCTCCAATGCCCCTCAGGCAGAGGATGACCAGTTCCGCGTGCCGCCGGTGAAGGGAGCTGGCGCATGACAGCATTCACCGACTGGACGCTGAAAGAGTCATTGCAGGCCCTGTGCAAGGGAAAGGTCTCCAGCCGCGAGCTGACCGACGCTTGCCTGGCGCGGATTGATGCCCTTCAGCCTGAGCTGCATGCTTTCCTGGCACTTACGCCGGAGCTCGCCCGTAAACAGGCGGATGCAGCCGACAAACTGTATGCGGCGCAGCGCAAAGACAATCGCCGACCCGTGCCGCCCCTGTTGGGTGTACCCCTGGCCGTTAAGGATGTGCTCTGCCAGGAGGGCGTGACCACCACCTGCGGCTCAAAGATCCTCGAGAATTTTGTGCCCCCGTTTGACGCTACAGCCGTCGCGCGCTTGAAGCGCGTGGGCGTGGTCACGGTGGGCAAGACCAATACTGATGAATTTGCCATGGGCTCCTCGACAGAGAATTCAGCTTATGGCGTAACTGCCAATCCCTGGGACACGACCCGTGTCCCAGGCGGCTCCAGCGGTGGCAGCGCCGCAGCCGTGGCAGCGCGACTTGTGCCAGCTGCTCTGGGTACGGATACTGGCGGCAGTGTGCGTCAGCCAGCTTCGTTCTGCGGCGTGACGGGCATCAAGCCCACCTATGGGCGCGTTTCGCGCTATGGTTTGATCGCCTACGGTTCCTCGCTGGATTCGGTGGGTGCATTGGCGCGCACCGCTGAAGACCTGGCCTTGCTGCTCAAGGTGATGGCTGGCTATGATCCCAAGGATTCTACTTCCCACGACCGCCCCGTGCCTACTTATGAGCTGCCCGCCGAGGCAGACCTGAAAGGCCTGCGCGTTGGTGTGCCCGCGGAGTATTTCATCGCTGGCATTCAGCCGGAGGTGGAGGCCGCTGTGCGCCAGGCTGTGGCGAAAATGGAAGAATTGGGTGCGGAAGTACAGCCGATCCATCTGCCGCATACCGAATATGCCCTGCCGGTGTATTACCTGATCGCCCCAGCCGAAGCATCGGCCAACTTGGCACGCTTTGACGGCGTGCGTTACGGCCTGCGCGTTCCCTCTGATGAGTTGATCGATATGTACAACAGCTCACGCGGGGCTGGCTTTGGCCCCGAGGTCAAGCGGCGCATTATGCTCGGTACCTACGCGCTCTCGGCCGGTTATTATGACGCATATTACGGCAAGGCGCAGAAGGTGCGCACCCTCATCCAGCAGGATTTTGTGAACGCTTTTGAATCTGTGGATGTGATCGCTGCGCCGGTGGCTCCCAGCACAGCCTTCCGCATTGGCGAGCACAGCAATGACCCGCTGGAGATGTATCTGCAGGACATCTTCTCGCTGCCTGCCAACCTGGCTGGCGTACCAGGACTGTCGCTGCCGGTGGGCTTTGACTCGCAGGGCTTGCCGATCGGCATGCAGTTGATGGGACCGCATTTTGGCGAAGAGACCCTCTTCCGAACAGCTCATGTGTACCAGCAGGCAACAGACTGGCATTTGCGAAAGCCAGATTTGAATTGATTTTTTACAATTTCCCGGCCCAGGCTGGGATTTTGTTTTTGAGTGGCAAGCTCAGGATTTATTAATACCACAAGGAGACAGAAACCATGTTTGAACGTTTACCTGCACAGCTTGATGATCTGATGACCTGGAAGTGGGAGCAGTTCGCACCTTTTTACGAGGAATTGAACCAGCGCCATCTCACTGCCGAGACACTGGACCGGTGGATGAAGGACTGGTCGCTGATCGCCAAACATGCCAGTGAGCTGTATAACCGTATTTATATTGACGTGTCGTGCAATACCGCTGATAAGGAAATTGAACAGCGTTTGTATGATTTCATGGACAATATTTTCCCTGCCTTGGAGGCTGCTGAACAGAAACTGAAAGACCGTTTGCTGGACAGCGGGCTGGAACCGGAGAATTTTGAGGTGCAGCTTGCCAGAATGCGCGCAGACCGCGAGCTTTTCCGCGAAGAGAATCTGACCCTGCAGGCTGAAGAACACAAACTGGCCAATGAATATGACAAGATCATCGGTGCGCAGACCGTGCAATGGGAAGGGGAAGAAGTAACAGTTGATTATCTGACCCTCATGTACAAGGATCCCGACCGTGCTGTGCGCCAGAAAGCTTGGAAACTGGAGATGGAACGCCGTCTGCAGGACCGTCAGGCGATCAATGAGAACTGGGTTTCGCTGCTAAAACTGCGTCTGCAGATCGCGTCCAACGCCGGTTTTGACAATTACCGCGATTACCGCTGGAAGTACCTCAAGCGTTTTGATTACACTGCTGAGGACAGCAAAAGCTTCGGTGAGGCCATTGAAGAGGTGGTAGTACCCGCGGCCAGCCGCATTTATGCGCGCTACAGGGAGAAATTGGGGGTTGACAGCCTGCGTCCCTGGGACCGCTACACTGATGTTTCCGGTCGGCCTCCGCTGAAGCCTTTCCAGACCATTGAGGAATTGCGTGATAAAACATCGGCTGTTTTCCATCAGGTTGATTCACAGTTGGGTGGCTATTTTGACACCATGGTGGAGGAAGACTTGCTGGATCTGGACAACCGCAAGAATAAGGCTCCGGGCGCATACTGTACAGAACTTGCTTTGACCGACCGGCCCTTCATCTTCGCCAATTCGGTTGGTATTCACGATAATGTGCAGACTATGCTGCATGAGAGCGGGCATGCCTTCCATGTGTTCGAATCCAAACATCTGCCTTACCTGATGCAGTGGGAGCCGCCGATGGAGTTTGCTGAGGTGGCTTCGATGAGCATGGAGTTTATTGGTGGGCCGTATCTGACAGTGGATAAGGGCGGTTTCTATACAGAGGTGGAAGCGGCTCGCGC
>Ga0180435_10002516_pt1 | contig 18671 bp, 13 predicted proteins | sample SS_ome_3_FD_132467 | JGI IMG/M metagenome (GOLD analysis project Ga0180435, IMG submission 132467) | Hypersaline lake sediment archaeal communities from the Salton Sea, California, USA - SS_3_S_1 metaG | ecosystem: Environmental > Aquatic > Non-marine Saline and Alkaline > Hypersaline >...
CCGGGTACGCTGGACAGTTCTTCGATCCCGGCCTTGCGCACCCCCTGGATTCCCCCGAAGTGATTCAGCAGCGCACGGCGCCTGCCCGGGCCGATGCCGGGTATCTTTTCCAGGCCGGACCGGGTGGCGGCCTTCTGCCTCCGGCCACGGTGCCCCGTGATGGCGAAACGGTGCGCCTCGTCGCGAATCTGCTGCACCAGGTGCGATGCCGCTGCCTGCGGACCGGGAAACAACCGGCGTTGCGGTGAACCGGTGATCCACTCCTCGTGACCGCCGCGCCGCCCCTGGCCCTTGGCGATGCCGACCACCGGGATGCCGGTCAGGCCCAGTTCACCCAGCACGTCTTCTGCCTGGCCGAGCTGTCCCTTGCCGCCGTCGATCAGGATCAGCCCGGGCAGGCTGGCCTCCTCCGCCTGCAGCCGTGCGTACCGGCGGCTGAGCACCTGGTGCATGGCGGCGTAATCGTCCCCTGGCGTGATCTCGCGCAGGTTGTAGCGGCGGTAGCGGGACTTGACCGGCCCGGCCTGGTCGAACACGACGCAGGCGCCCACGGTCTCGTTGCCGGCGGTGTGCGAGATGTCGAAGCACTCCACGGCCTCAGGCGCTTCCTCGAGACCCAGCAATTCGCGCAAATCTTCGAACTGGGCGGCCAGGTTGGCCTGGCTGGCCAGCTTCAGCAGCAGGGCCTGGCGGGCGTTATTGCGGGTCATGTCCAGCATGCGCCGGCGCTCGCCGCGCGGCGCGGATTGTATCCGCACCTTGCGCCCGGCCGACTCCGACAGGACCTCGGCCAGCAACGGCGCGCTGTCGATCCGCTCGGACAGCACGAGCTGCGCCGGCGCCTGGCGCGCCTGGTAATACAGCCCGAGGAAGGCTTCCATCACCGCGGCGGGCTCGTGCTCCTCGGCCTGGCTGGGGAAAAAATTGCGCTGGCCGAGGTGCCGCCCGCCCCGAATCGAGGCCACTTCCACGCAGTACACGCCGCGCTCCCGCGCGACCGCGATGAAGTCGATGTCGTTCTGCTTGCCCGCGACGAACTGCTGCGCCTGCATCTGCTTCAGCAGGTTGATGCGGTCCCGGTACACGGCGGCCGATTCGAAGTCGAGCTCGGCCGCGGCCGCTTCCATGCGCTCGATCAGACGTTCGATCACGCGCTGGTTGCGCCCCTCCAGGAACAGGATGGCGTCGTTGACCTGCTCGGCGTAGTCCGCGGTATCGACCAGGTCCACGCAGGGTGCGGTGCAGCGGCGGATCTGGTGCTGCAGGCAGGGGCGGTTGCGGTGCGCGAAATAGCTGTCCTCGCAATTTCGCAGCCGGAACAGTTTCTGGATCAGGTTGATGCTGTCGCGTACCGAGTGGGCCGAGGGGTACGGGCCGAAGAAGCGCTTCTTCGGGTCGCGCGCGCCGCGGTGAAAGTAGATGCGCGGGAATTCGTGGTCGGTGCTGAGCACGATCCACGGGTAGGACTTGTCGTCCCGCAGCAACACGTTGTAACGCGGCTTGAGCGACTTGATCCACTCGTTTTCGAGCAACAGCGCCTCGCCCTCGGTGCGGGTCACGCCGATTTCGATGTGGCGGATCCGGGCGACCATGCGCATGATGCGATCGCCTTTTGGCCGCGCGTCGAAGTAACTGCTCACCCGCTTGCGCAGGTTACGGGCCTTGCCCACGTACAGCGCGGTCCCGGCCTCGTCGCGAAAAAGGTAGACCCCGGGTCGCGTCGGCAGTTTGCGCGCCGAGGATTTGCCATCGAAGTCGGGGGCTTTCTCCGTCTTTCGCCTGGTCATGACCGCCGTCAGCAACCGGCCTCGATCATGCGCCGCACGCGCTCGAGATCCGCCGGCGTATCAACGCCCGCCGGTATGAACTCGGCGGCCTCGGCCATGGCGATGCGGTGACCCGACTCCAGGAAACGGAGCTGCTCGAGTTTCTCGGCCGCCTCCAGCGGCGAAGGCGCCATGGCGGCGAAGGCGCGCAGGGCGCCGGCCCGGTAGGCGTAGAGGCCGATGTGGCGTTTCCAGGCGTACGCGCCGTGCCGCCTGGCCCGGATCTCGGCGGGGTCGCGGTGGTGCGGAATCTCGGAGCGGCTGAAATACAGCGCGTACCCGTTGCGGTCGTTGACCACCTTGACCACGTTCGGGTCGACGGCCTCCTGAATATCCGCGATCGGCCAGTACAGGCTGGCCACGTCGGCCGTTGCCTGGGCTTCCAGCAACCGGGCGACCTGGTCCAGGCAGGCGTGCGGCATCAGCGGTTCGTCGCCCTGCAGGTTGACCACCAGCTCGTCGTCGGGCCAGCCGAGCAGGTCGGCGCACTCGGCGATGCGATCGCTGCCGCTGGTATGGGCCGCCGAGGTCAGCACGGCCTGCGCCCCGAAACCCGCGGCGGCCTCCACGATGCGCGGAGAATCCGTGGCGATGACCACCGACGCCGCCGAAGAGGCCCTGCCGCGCCGGTACACGTGTTCGATCAGGCTCACCGGGCCGATCCGCAGCAGGGGTTTATCAGGCAGTCGCTGCGAAGCGAGGCGGGCCGGTATGACGATGCGGTAGCTCATGGTTTCTCCTCGCGCAAACGGGCGACCAACTCGGCTTCCCAGTCCTGGGGAAGTACGGCGTCGACTTCCAGGCACCAGGCGTTCTTCAGGCCCAGTTCACGGACCTTGACGGCGTCCTTGGCGGTCATCAGGACCGGCAGGTCGGCATCCATGGCTTCGAAGTCGGCCCCGCTGAAGTGGTGGTGATCGGGGAAAGGATACTCGTTGACGGTGATACGCGCGCTCCGTAACAGGTCGAAGAAACGGCCGGGGTTGGCGATGCCGGCGACCGCGTTGACCCGGCAACCCGCGAATTGCGACAGGCGCCAGCTCTGGCTGCCGTCCAGCGCCCGGAGCAGGCCCGGCGCCAGGTGCATCGGGATCGGCTCCAGCTCCGGCGGGACCGCCGGGGACTCGCCGTTCACGACGACGTAGTCCACCTGCGCGAGCCGTTCCAGCGGCTCGCGCAGCGGGCCGGCCGGCAGCAGCAGCCCGTTACCGAATCCGCGCGCGCCGTCGACCACGCAGATCTCGATGCGGCGGGGCAACCGGTAGTGCTGCAGGCCGTCGTCGGAAACCACGACCTGCACGCCCTGTTGCAGCAGGCGACGGGCCGCTTCGCAACGATCCTCGGCGACGATCACGGGCACGCCGGTGCGGCGCGCGATCAACAGCGGCTCATCGCCGACCACGGACGGGTCCGACGACGGGCTGACCAGCCTCAGCTTGGTGGACTTCCTGCCGTAACCCCTGCTCACCACGCCCGGCCGCAGGCCTGCCTTGTCGAGCACTTCGCACAGCCGGATCACCAGCGGGGTCTTGCCCGAGCCGCCGGCCGTCAGGTTGCCCACGACGACGATCCGGGCCGACTCCAGGTCGCTGGGCCGTCGCGCGCTTTTCCAGGCCCGGTCGATGCGCTGGCCCAGCCGGTAGAGGGGTACCAGGGCGCGCTGCCAGGCCGGCACGGGTTCGCCGCCGTACCAGCGCCGGTTCATTTTCTGCTCGAGGTCCGCGCCCATCGCGGTCGCGCCTCAGGCGGCCGGCCCGGCGGAACCGGCGCCGGCCCCGCCACCCAACTGGGCCTGTTGCAGCTTCGCGTAAACGCCTCCCCTCGCAAGCAGTTCGGGGTGGGTGCCGGTCTCGATGACCCGGCCGTGGTCCAGCACGATCACCTGGTCTGCGTTCTCGATCGTCGACAGGCGGTGCGCGATGACCAGCGTGGTGCGGTTCTTCATGACCTCGGCCAGCGCGGTCTGGATGGCGCGCTCGGACTCGCTGTCCAGCGCCGACGTCGCCTCGTCGAGGATCAGTATCGGGGCGTCTTTCAACAGCGCCCGGGCGATCGCCAGGCGTTGCCGCTGGCCGCCGGAGAGCAGGGTGCCGTTCTCCCCCACCAGCGTGTCCAGCCCGTTGGGGAGTTCCTCGATGAATTCCATCGCGTGGGCGTCGCGTGCCGCCTGCTCGATCGCTTCGCGGGAAGCACCGGCCAGTGCGCCGTAAGCGATGTTGCCGGCCACCGTGTCGTTGAACAGGACAACGTTCTGGCTGACCAGGGAGATTTGGCCGCGCAGGTTGTCCAGCGCGTAATCCGACAGTTCGTGCCCGTCGAGCAGTATGCTGCCGTCGTAGTGCCAGTAGAAACGCGGCAGCAGGCCCGCCAGCGTGGTCTTGCCGCTGCCCGAATGACCCACCAGCGCCGTCACGCTGCCGGCCGGCACCGTGAAGTTGATGTTCTCCAACACCGGGCGGCCCTGCTCCTCGTAGCGGAAATCGACGTCGCGAAACTCGATCTCGCCCCGGACGCGATCGACGGTGTAGCTGCCGCTATCCCTTTCGGGCTCGGTATCCAGCACCTGGAAAATGCTGTCGGCCGCGGCGATGCCCTTCTGCAACTGGGACTGGACCGTGGTCAGGCGTTTGAGCGGCGGGATCGTGGCGATCATCGCCGTGAAGATCGCCGTGAAGGTGCCCGCGGAAATGTGCTCCAGCATGGACGGACGCGTGGCGATCACCATCAGCAGGACCAGCGCCAGCCCGGCCGCGACCTGGACCAGCGAAGATGAGGCCAGGCGGGCCGACACGAGGCGCATGTGCAAGCGACGCGTCTTGTCGTTGACGGTCTCGAAGCGCTTCTTCTCGGCCTCCTGCCCCTGGAACACCTTGACCACCTGCTGCCCGGCGACCGCCTCTTCTGTAACGTGCGAGACGTTGCCCATCATGTCCTGGATGCGGCGGCTGATCTTGCGGAACCGCCTGCTGATGACAGTGACCAGCAACCCGATCATCGGCACCAGCAGCAGCATCACCAGGGTGAGTCTGGCGTTGGTGATCAGCATCACGCCGAGCAGGAAGATTACCAGCAGGACGTCCCGGAACGCCGAAACCACGGAGGTCGTCGCCGCGTTCGCGACCTGTTCGCTGTTGTAGGCCAACTTGGAGATCAGCTGGCCGGAACTGAAGCGGTCGTAGAAGGTCGCGGGGAGCCCCACGTAGGCGCCGAACAGCTCCTGCCGCAGGTCGGCGACGACTTTCCGGCCGACCCATTCCATGCCGTACACGCCGGCGAAGTGACCGGCCATGCGCAGCAGGCTGATGGCAAAAACGATGCCGGCCAGCAATAAGCCGAAGGATGAATCCTTGCCGACGAACACGCGGTCGATCAGCGGTTCCATGAACTTGATGAACGCCGCCTGCATGCTGGCGTCCAGCGTCACGCCGACGACGCCCAGCGCAAACATCCCCAGGTAGCGGCGCGTGTAGCCCCACAGCCGCCGGTAGACGGCCATCGGCGCGTCGACCGTTTCGGGCGCGCGGCTCACTCGCCGTTCCCGGTGCTGCGGTCCGTCGCTATCGAGAGGTTGAGAAATCCAATCTGCGCGGCCACGTCCATGGCGGTCACGACGAAATGGTGCGGTGTCTGCCGGTCGGCGCGCAGGATCAGCGGCACGTCGCGCCGTTCGCCGGCCAGTTGTTCCATGGCGGCCCGAATGGTTTCGGCGCGGCTGTCCAGCAAACGTTGGTTGTTCAGGAACATCCGGCCCTGGTCGTCGATCACGAGCTCCAGCGTCTCGGGCAGTTCCTCGCGTTCGTCGACGGCGCTCGCTTCGGGCAGGTCCACCTTGAGCACCGATTCCCGCTCGAAGGTGGTGCTGACCATGAAAAAGATCAGCAACAGGAACACCACGTCGATCAGCGAAGTGAGATCGACCTTGGGCTCTTCCTTGTTGTAGGTCTGCAGCCGCATTCAGCCTCCGGGCACGTTCGAACGCAGCTGGGCCACGTTACCCTGCTCGATCGCCTCGACCAGGTTCACGGCCTGTTCTTCCATCGAAACCACGTAGGCCTCCACCTTGCCCTTGTAGTAGCGGTAGAAGAAGAAGCTCGGGATGGCGACGGTCAGGCCGGCCGCGGTGGTGATCAGCGCCTCCGAGATGCCGCCGGCAAGCTGGTTCGCGTCGCCGACGCCGTGGACCATGATCGAGGAGAACACCTTGATCATGCCGATCACCGTGCCCAGCAGGCCGAGCAACGGCGATATGCCGGCGATCGTGCCGAGGGTATTGAGGAATCGCTCCAGCTCGTGCACGACGTGCCGGCCCGTGTCCTCGATCGCCTCCTTGATCAGGTGGCGCGAACGGTGGCGGTTGACCAGGCCGGCCGCCAGCACGCGTCCGAGCGACGACCCGGCGCGCAACTGCTCGATGTGGCGGCGGTCCAGCTCATGGCGCGAAGCCCAGTCTCGGACCTGCTCGCCCAGGTCGCCGGGAACGACGTTCTTGCGGCGCAGGGTCCAGGCCCGCTCGGCGATGATGGTCAGGGAAAGGATGGAGCAAAGGATGATCGGCGCCATCAACCAGCCGCCCGCCTTGATGATTTCCAACACGCTGAATCACTCCGTTGATTGCTTTGGGTTCAGGCAGGGGCATCATAATACAAAGTGTCCTCCCGGTGCTGCTTTGATGACGGGGCGCTGGCTTTTCGTCCGCGGTCCGGTTCATGGACAGCTTGCTGCCGGCGGCCAGCGCCAGATCCTGCGGGAAGCCCGCCGGGCGCTTTCCGCCAGCCATTCGCCTGCGGGCTCGAAGCGCACCCGGATGGCGCCGCATTCGGCAGTCGACCAGAACCGGGCGCCCTGGTCCAGGTAGCGCCGACGCACCTCGGGCTTCGGAAAGCCAAAGCGGTTGCCGATGCCGGCGGAAGCGATGACCAGCCGGGGCGCCACCCGGTTCACGAACTCGTCGCCGGACGAGCCCGCGCTGCCATGGTGGGGTGCGAACAGCAGCGTGTAGGCCGCCAACCCCTCGAGGACCAGCCGGTCCTCGATGGATTGCTCGATATCGCCGGGCAGCAGCACGTTGTTCAGGCCCTGTTGGACCGACAACACGCAGGAACTGTTGTTGCGCAGGTACGGCAGGCCGGCAGACGGGTGCAGGGCGCGGAAAGCATAGTCACCCCAGCGCCATTGTTGACCTGCTTCACAGGGCGTCACGCCGGCCGTGCCCGGAGGCACGCTGCCAGTGACCACTGCGGCGCTCCGGTGCTCGAGCAGGGTGTGCAGGCCGCCGGTATGATCCAGGTCGCCGTGGCTCAACACGACGCGGTCCGGCGCCGGTCGACCCAGCGCGGCCAACGCGGGCAGGATCGTCGACTCGACGTTGTCCCGCCCCTCGCCGTCCCCGGGCCCCGTGTCGTAGAGCAGGGTTTCTCCAGCGGTGGCGAGCACGATGGCGGTGCCCTGCCCCACGTCCAGCGCTTCGACGTGCATACCGCCCTCCGGAACCTGATTGCCGCCCGGCAGAAACAGCGGCAGCAGGAACGCGCCGCCGAACCAGCGCAACGGAACGCCACGAGGCAACAGCAGCAGCGCCGCTCCACACACGGCTGTGAACGTCACGAAAGGTGACAGCGGCCGCACGGCCAGCAAGCGGGGTTGCAGGCTGGCGAACTGTTCCAGCAGCCACAGTGCGCCCGCTGCCGAGAGCGACGCCTGCGACCAGGCCAAGCCGGCGAGTTCCTCGAATACGGGCAGCAGGAACACGCCGACCAGCACCGGGGGCACGACGAGCAGACTGACGAACGGAATGGCGAACAGGTTGGCCGGGAACGCCGTGAGGCTGAAGCCTCCGTACCAGGCCGCGTTCACCGGCAACAGAACGAGGAATACCGCCGCTTGCGCCAGTAGCGCGGATCGCCACCAACCGACGTGACCCGTGCGCGGAGCGAAAGTGAACAGCAAGGCCCCCACCGCGAGAAAGGAAAACCAGAAGCCACCGCCCAGGGGTGCCATCGGATCGGCCAACAACACCAGGGCAAGCGCCAGTACATAGCCGCGCAACGGCTGCACAGATCGAGCCGACAACAGGGCCAGCATCAGCGCCAGGGCCATGACCAGGGCGCGCAAGGTGGATACGCCCATGCCCGCGAGCAAGGCGTAAGCGAGGGCCACGCCCGCGCCACACCAGGAAACCAACCGCAACGGAAAACGGACCAGGCGGGAAAGCGGCAGCAACCAGGCGACCGCCCGGCCCAACAACAAGCCGCCGAACGCGGCCAGCCCGATGTGCAGGCCGGAAATGGCGAGCAGGTGCGAAGTGCCGGTTAGCCTGAGCAGGTCACGGTCTGCCGGCTCGATACCGGAACGGTCAGCCACGGCCAGGGCCTGCAGAACGGCGCGGCTCCTGGCTTCCGGCACCTCGTCCGCGATCGCCGCGCGGATCTTGCCTCGCGCCACCGGGACCGGCGCTGCCGGAATCGAGCTAGCGGCGACTCGAGAGCCTTCTCGAACGCTGCCGGTGCCGCCAATACGTTCGGAGAACAGCCAGCGTTCCCGGTCCGCACCGTGGAAATTTACCGCTCCCCACGGCGGTTTCAGTCGCAGTTCCAGACGCCAGCGCTCTCCGGCCCCGATGACCGGCCATTCCCGGTACCAGTTGACCAGCAGGGCGTCGGGCAGACCTTGCCCCGGGTCGGGCCGGAAACGGAAGCGCACCCGCTGTTCGCCGGGTTCCGGCAGGCCGGTGACGACACCCTCGATGGTGCGCACGTCCTGCGCGGCAACCGGCTGGTAGCGGTCGTCGAGGACCTGGCGGTAAGCGGAAAGCGTGAACACCAGCGCCAGCAGCAATACGCCCAGCGGACGCGTGGCGCCGGCGACGAGGAACAGCAGGCCCGCAAGAGCCAGCGTGGCGGTCAACCAATCGGGAGGCAGGCCGGGCAAGCGGCTGCAGGCGATGACGACGACGGCGACGGCCAGGGGCAGGAATTCGTGCGCCCGGTCGGTTCCCCTTGCCCCCCTGCTGTTCACGCGCAGCGGCTAGTCGATCTCCCTGAGCCGCCCCATGTGGAGTTCGAGCCGCCGATCCATGCGGCCGGCCAACCCCTTGTCGTGGGTCACCAGCAACAGGCTGGTGCCGAGGGCCCGGTTCAGGTCCAGCATCAGGCCGTACACGTGATCGGCGGTGCGTTCGTCGAGATTGCCGGTGGGTTCGTCGCCGAGCACGACGCGCGGGCGTCCGACCAGCGCACGCGCGACCGCCGCACGCTGACGCTCGCCGCCCGACAATTCGCCCGGCTTGTGGTTCAACCGCTCGCTCAGGCCGACCCGGTCGAGGATCGCCTCGGCCTCGCCCCGGGCTTGCGACGCCGGGTCGCCGCGAATCAGCAGCGGCATGGCAACGTTCTCGAGGGCCGTGAATTCGTTCAACAGGTGATGGAACTGGTAGACGAACCCCATCGACCGGTTGCGCGCGCGATTGCGCTCGCGCGGCCCCAGCGACCAGAGGTCTGCGCCCTCGACCAGCACCTGTCCCGCGTCGGGACGGTCCAGTCCGCCGAGAATGTGCAGCAGCGTGCTCTTCCCCGCGCCGGAGGCACCGACGATCGCCAGCGATTCACCGGCCAGCAGTTGCATGTCCACGCCTTCGAGCACCCTCACGGCGCGGGGACCCTGCCGAAAGGTCTTCGCGACCCCGTGCGCCTGCAGCACGACCTCGCCACCCGTGGTGCGCTCACTCATAGCTCAGCGCCTCCGCGGGATGGGTGCGCGCCGCGCGCCAGGAGGGATAAACGGTCGAGATCAGCGACATGGCCAGCGACATCAGGGCGAACTTGACGACGTCCGCGGATTGCAGGTCCGAGGGAAGCTCTGTGATGTAGTAGATGTCAGACGGAAACAGGCTGAAACCGAACAGTTGCTCGAGGAACGGAACCACCGCCCCGATGTTCAGCGCCAGCGCGATGCCCCCGACCACGCCGAGCAGTGTGCCGACCACGCCGATCACGCTGCCCTGAATCATGAATATCCTCATCACCGTGCCGTCGCGGGCGCCCATGGTCTTCAGGATGGCGATATCGGCCTGCTTGTCCGTCACCACCATCACCAGCATCGAGATGATGTTGAAGGCCGCCACGGCGATGATCAGCGACAGAATCACCCACATCACGGTTTTCTCCGTGCGCACCGCCTGGAACAGGTTCCCGCGCTCACGTGTCCAGTCCCGCACGGTGTAGTACCTCGGATTCATCTCGCCGGCCTGGTCTTCACGTTCCAGCAGTTGGTTCGACAGGTCGCGCGCGACGGCCCAGGCGCGGTACATGTCCTGAAGGTGCAGTCGTACGCCTCCCGCCGTTTCGGCCGGCATCCGCAACAGCCTGGCCGCGTCGTCCATGTGCACCAGGGCCAGCGCCGAATCGTTCTCGAACTCACCGAATTCGAAGGCGCCGACCACGGTGAAGCGCCGCATCAACGGGCTGGCGCCTACCGGTGTCGCCTTCAAGCGCGGTGCGATCACCGTTACCCGGTCGCCCGGCCCGACCTGCAGGCGTTGCGCCAGGCCGATGCCCAGGATGATGCCGTACTCACCCGGGACGAGGTCGTCGAGGCTCCCGTGCAGCATTTTCTCGTGCGCCTCGGAAACGCGTGGCTCGAACTCCGGCATGACACCGCGAATGAAGGCGCCGCTCGACGCCCTACCCTGCAACCAGACGCCCTCTTCGATGTACGGCGCCGCGCCGTCGACTTCCGGGTGCGCCTCGGCGAACTCGACGACCTCGCGCCATTCGCGGAACTCGCCGTCCGAGGGCTGGATGGTGGCGTGCGAGATCGCCCCGAGGATGCGGGCGCGTAATTCCTTCTCGAAGCCGTTCATCACGGAAATGACGGTGATCAGCGTCGTCACGCCCAGCGCGATCCCGAGCATCGAGATCAGCGAAATGAACGATATGAAATGGTTACGCCGCTTGGCCCGCACGTAACGCAGGCCGATGAAGGCTTCGAGCGGTTTGTACATTGGCCGAATTAGACCACAGGCACCCTTCGTCCACCAGCGCGGATGCTCAGTCCGGCTGTAGGAAATCGCCTCGTTCGAGGCGGTCGAGCACGGCCCTCAGCGTATCGGGCAACGGCGCCTGCACGTCCAGGGAACCACCGCCGGGCCGTTCCAGTTTCAAGGTGTGTGCGTGCAGGAAAATCCGCTTGAGACCCAACGCACGCCACCGCTTGCAGGATTCCTTCGTGGCGTACTTCGTGTCACCTGCCAGTGGCATGCCGAGGTGCAGCGCATGAACGCGAATCTGGTGCGTCCTGCCGGTGAGCAGCTCGGCTTCGACGTAGCTGGCGTCCGGCCAGGAATCCAGCAGCCGAAAACGCGTGCGGGCCGGCTTGCCGTCCGGCATGACCGCCATCACCCGGTCGCGGCCCTCCGGGGCCACCCGCCTCAGCGGCGCATCCACTTCCATCACGGCCTCGGGCAAACGTCCCTGCAACAGGCACAGGTAACGTTTTTCCACCTGTCCGTCTCGGAACAGCGCCGAGAAATGGTTCAGCGCCGCCCCACCCCGCGCCAACAACAGGCAGCCGCTGGTCTCACGGTCCAGGCGGTGCGCGAGTTCCAGTTCGTCGCCGGGAAAAAGCCGCCGCGCCACGTCGATGACGCCCCAGGGCAGGCCGCTGCCGCCGTGCACCGCCATTCCGGACGGCTTGTCGATGACCAGAACATCCTGGTCACGGTACAGCACCCGGTTCTTCAATTGTTCGAGCGCCCGGTCAGGAATCACGGCGTCCTCCCGTTGCGCGACGCGGGCCGGCGGGATGCGCACCTTGTCGCCCGCATCCAGGCGACTGGCGGGTTTGCAGCGCTTGCCGTTGATCCTGACCTGGCCCGTCCGAATCAGCCGGTAAATCATCGACCTCGGCACGCCTTTCAGTCGGCTCACCAGGAAATTGTCGAGGCGCTGTCCCGCCTTTCCGGGTGGCACCGTTTCGAGGCGGACATCGTTGTTTTCATGGCTTGACATCAGCGTCCAACTCATTGATAGCCCGTGGATTGACTGCTATATTACCGTTCTCTGGAATAACGCGCCGCGCGCAGAGATGCAGAATAAGCGTCCGTATCCGCGAAGCGCGTTCCGCAGGCCAGTTTACCGTCAGCCCGGCGATCGAACACAGCATCCGTTCAGATTATCAGGCCGTCCGGTCACGTTGGCCCGGTCACGCGGCGATGCGCGATTTTTCCCGGAGAAAATGAATTGAACCGGTGGCCTGGGAGGCCACCGGGTAGCGCCGACCACGAGTCGGCACCAAAGGAAAACAGAAAAAGGCGAACATGGCCTGCCCGCCGCACGTACGGGTCGGGAACACGAATCGCGTAAGAGCCGGCCCCGGGCCGGCCAGCCTTGCGTGTTCGGGCCGGAAACGCCTGAGGAACAATCAAAATGAAACGTATGCTGATCAACGCGACTCAGCCAGAAGAGTTGCGTGTGGCCGTCGCCGACGGCCAGATGTTGATCGACCTCGACATCGAAGTCCCTTCCCAGGAACAAAAGAAATCAAACGTTTACAAGGGCCGAATCACCCGGATCGAGCCCTCGCTCGAAGCCTGCTTCGTCGACTTCGGATCGACGCGCCACGGCTTCCTGCCCTTCAAGGAAATCTGTCCCGAGGCCTACGCAAACCCGCCCCGCAAGAAAGACGGCAGGCCCTCCATCAAGGACGTGATGAAAGAAGGCCAGGAACTGATCATCCAGGTCGAGAAAGAAGAACGCGGCAACAAGGGCGCCGCGCTGACGACCTACATCTCCCTGGCCGGCCGCTACCTTGTGCTGATGCCCACCAACCCCCGGGCCGGCGGCGTCTCGCGCCGGATCAGCGGGGAAGACCGCTCCGACTTGCGCGAACAGTTACAGCAGGTCATCACGCCCGACAACGTCGGCATCATCGTGCGCACGGCCGGTGTCGGTCGGGAGGCCGACGAATTGCAGTGGGACCTCGATTACCTTTTGCAACTCTGGAGCGCCATCGAGAAGGCGGCGGCCGAAAAGCCGGCGCCGTTCCTGATTTACAAGGAAAGCGACCTGTTCATCCGCGCTCTCCGTGACCACCTGCGCAGCGATATCGGCGAGATCCTGGTCGACAACGAGGCCGTGTACGAAAACGCCCGTGAATTCATGCAGCAGGTCATGCCGCACAACCTGCGTAAACTGAAGCGCTACAGCGATTCGGTTCCGTTGTTCAATCGCTTCCAGATCGAGAGCCAGATCGAATCCGCGTTCGCCCGCACGGTGCACCTGCCTTCCGGCGGCGCGCTGGTGATCGACCATACCGAGGCGATGCTGGCCATCGACATCAACTCGGCGCGTGCGACCAAGGGCGCCGACATCGAAGAAACCGCGCTGCAGACGAACCTGGAGGCCGCGGACGAAATCGGACGCCAGTTGCGCCTGCGGGATCTCGGCGGCCTGATCGTGATCGATTTCATCGACATGAACGACCGCAAGCACCAGCGCCAGGTGGAAGAACGGCTGCGCCACGCGCTGCAGATCGACAAGGCGCGCGTCCAGACCGGCCGCATTTCACGCTTCGGCCTGCTCGAGATGTCGCGGCAGCGGCTGCGGCCGTCGCTGGGCGAATCCAGCCAGGAAACCTGCCCACGCTGCGACGGCCACGGCACCATCCGCAGCGTCGAGTCGCTGGCGCTGTCCATCCTGCGCCTCGTCGAGGAAGAGTGCATGAAGGAGTATACCGGGCAGGTGATCGTCCAGGCGCCGGTTACCGTGGGCAACTTCCTGCTCAACGAAAAGCGCAAGGCCCTGGCGGAAATCGAACAGCGGCACAACGCGCCGATCCTGATCATCTCGAACGAGTACATGGACCGGCCGAAGTTCGAGATCCACCGCGTGAGGAAATCCGACGTCAGCGACGACCCCAGTTACTCGCGCATCGAGCAACCGATGTCGGAACTGGTCGCCAACGAGGCGACACAGGCATCGTCCGCTGCGGCCGCGCCGGCCGTGACGCGGGTCGCGCACGAACGTCCGGCACCGGACCGCGAGAAAAGAGAAAAGGAAAAAGAGAAAGAGAAAGAGAAAAAGAACGGCAAGGGTTTCTTCGGCCAGCTGTTCGCGCGCCTGTTTGCCGGCGAAGCGGATGAAATAGAGGAAAAGAAACCGGCCGCCAAGACCGAGCAGCCCCAGGTCCGGCGCAGCTCCAGCGATGATTCGAGGACACCGTCGAAGAAAGCGAGCCAGAAGAAAGCCGGGGATTCGCGTGCCCGCAAGCGCAGCAGCAAGAAAAAAACCTCGGCTCCGCAGGGTGGCAGAAAAGGCTCTGAAACCCAGAAAACGTCCAGGAAAACCAGCCGCAAGAAGGCAGGCAAGAAAAAAACCTCGGCGCACTCGGATAACCAGCCCGATCAGACCCGTGGTTCCGACGGCAAGCCCAAAGCGCAATCGGCGGGCGAGTCTGCGGCCTCGTCCCAGCGCAAACCTCGTCGGCGGAGGTCTCCCTACCAGACGGCGGGCGCGAAATCCCGGGACGGGCACCCAGAGGGGCAGGCCCGGGACGCCGCCAAACCCTCCGAACCGACGGATAAAGCGCAGTCGAAGGAACAATCGACTTCCAGCGGTGCTCCGGCCAAGCAGTCATCGGAACAAGTCACGCAACAGAAGTCGCTGGCGGTAGTCCCGGAGAGGCGCGATCCGGGGGCAGCCGACGGAAAGCCGGCCGAAGCCGGCAGGCAGGCCCCCTCCACGGGTGGTCACGACGCCGGAAAGAAGTTGCCAGGGGACGAGAAATCCGCAACCGAACAGCCGAAGCCGCAAGGTAAAACGACCTCGGAACCGCAGCAGGACAGGTCCTCTGCACAGCAGGCGAAACCGGCTGCCGAGTCGAAGCCGGAGAAGTCCGCGGAGCCGCGCAAGGCCGAGTCCAGTCCGGGCAAGCCCGAAGGTGACAGCCAGAAACCGGACGCCGCCAAGCAAGCCAGGACGGAAAAGCCAACCTCGAGGCCGGATGCTCCCGAGGCGCCCCGCCCCACCGTCGAAGTCTCACGGGACGCCAAGGGCATATACACGCTCAAGCCCTCTTCGCCGAAGGCCGACGAGGGATCTGGCGGCGAGAAGCGGTCGCAGGGCGACTCGTAACACGTTAGATTGCGTATTTCACCGGCCGCCAAGAGGCGGCCGGTCGGTTCAGGCTGTCGCCACTACCCCGTAACGCATGGCCATGCGTGTCATGTCCACGTCGTTCCGCGTGTTCAGTTTCTCGTGGATTCGGTACTTGTAAGTCGCCACCGTTTTCGGACTGAGGTGCATCGCCGCGGCGATATCCGGCACCCGCATCCCGTCGGTCAACATCAACAGGACTTCCATTTCGCGCGCGGACAGGCCGTCGAAAGGAGACGCTTCGCGCCCCGTGAGGACGTTCAGGGCCATGTTCTGCGCCACGCTGGAGCCGATGTGCCGACCGCCCCGGGCCACCGTCCGTATGGCCTCGGCCAATTCCGTTGCCGGGCACCCCTTGGACAGGTACGCCGAGGCGCCGGCGCCGATCAGTTGCTCCGGGAACGGCGGGTGTTCGTGAACGCTCAGAATGATGATACCGACGCCCGGAGACGCCTGCTTCAGCCGTGAGGTTACCTCGAAACCGGAGAGGCCGGGCAATTGCACATCGAGCAACACGATGTCCGGCTTCAGCCGGCGGTTCAGGCGCAACGCGGTCTCTCCGTCCGCGGCCTCTGCGACGATGCGAATGGCGGGATAATCCGCCAGGATCTGGCGCAAACCGATGCGGACGAGCTCGTGGTCGTCCACGACCAGGACTCTGATCATAGTTCCCCCTTTTGTTTCCCCGTTTTTTCCCTTTGCCCTTGTCAGGGTGTTGATCATCTTACGTCGCCGTCCGGCGTGCGTCGATATCCAGCCAAGGTGGCGCGGCGATTTCCTACAAAGCGGACGTGTTGTCGTCTTGTTTTTCGACGTGCGAAACCACTGCCGAGGCGAACCCGCTGCCCGCTTCGCTGTAAATGTTGAAAACGAGGTCGGCCCCGGCGCTCTTCAGCGCGCGCACCTCGTCCGGGTAGCGAGCGACGGCCGCGACCTGGCCGGCATACGCCGTGCGGCGCAGTTGTTCGATGACGGCCAGGCTGGTCGAGAACTTCGGTAGCGCGAGCATCACCAGTTCCACGGAATGCGCCGCCTTGACCCGTTCCCAGAAATCGCCGTCGCTCGGGTCTCCCCGAATGATGTTCCGGTCGTGCTCCTGCCCCGCCTGGACCTTGTCCAGGTCGCTGTCGACGCCGAGCACCTGCCCGGGAAACGCTTCGTTCATCCGTTCGAACGCTCCGCTGCCAACGCCACCCATGCCCACGATCAGGATCCTGGCGTTACCGACGTCGATGATCCCGTCGTAGTCGAGCCGCTCGGGGCGCTGAAAGCGCATCAGGGATTCCCTGTACGTTTCGTACAGCGCATAAGCCCGCCGGTTCAGCACGGCCGCCGCGGCAAAGGACAGCGAGATCGCGAGGGCGATATTGATCAGCCAGGCGTTCGAGATCCAGCCGTAGGATGCGGCCAGCACGGCCACGATCAGCCCGAATTCGCTGTAGTTCCCCAGGTCGATGCTGCCGAGCAAGGCGGTTCGGGCGCGCAACTGCAAGCGCGTGAACAGCCAGAAAAACAGCGCGCTTTTCAGCAGGATCAGCGGCGTGAGCAACAGGGCCACCAGCAGGTTGGAAACCCCGGGAACGCCGGACAGTCCGACCGACAGGAAGAAACCCAGCAGGAACAGGTCCTTGAAACCGAGCATGATTTTGTTCAGCTCGTCTCCCTTGACGTGAGCCGCGAGCATCACGCCCATCACCAGGGCCCCGAGGTCGCCTTTCAAACCGACCAAGCCGAACAGCTTGGCGCCGCCCAGCGCGACCACCAGGCCGAACAGGACCAGCAACTCACCGTGCCCTACGCGGCTCAGCAGTTTCAGCAGCAAGGGGCGGACCGCCAGCAGCACCGAGACGACCAAAACCGCCCAGGGCGACGGCAACTTGGCCATGGAAACCGCCATGAACAGCACCGCGACGATGTCCTGCACGATCAGCACACCGATCGCCGTCCGCCCGTGCAGGGATGCCATCTCACCCCGGTCTTCCAGTATTTTCACCACGAACACGGTGCTGGAAAAGCTGAGCGCGAATCCGACCAGTACGGCCGTCGGCAGGCTCAACCCGCCGAGCACCGCAAGACCGGCGGCCGACAGTAAAAACAGCAGGAGGCCGAATACGACCGTCACCGCGGACATGTGGATCGTCGCCACGGCCCACACCTGCGGCCGGATCAGGGTCCGCAGGTTCAGCTTCAGGCCGATCGTGAACAACAGCAGGGTAATGCCGAGTTCCGAGATTTTCAGCAGGATCGGCGTGACCTCGGCGCCTTGCGCGCCCAGCAGGAACCCGGCCGCCAGGAAACCGATCAACGGCGGCAGGCCCACCGCCCGGGCCAAGAAACCCAGCAGGAACGCAATGCCGATCCAGGCGACTTCGTCGAGTGAAATGATGAGCCAGTTAAAGCTCATCCACCTTTACCCGTCTGCTGCGTTAGAATCCGTTGCATGCTGTCCTTACTGATCGCTTTTTTCATGGTTTCGATCGTGGCTTCCTTCCTGTGTTCCTTGTGGGAAGCGACGTTGCTGAGTATCACCCCGAGCTACGCCCAACTCAAGTTGAGCGAGGGTACGCGCACAGGGCGCAAGTTGCAGGCCTTCAAGGCTGAGGTCGATCGGCCGCTGGCCGCCATCCTGACCCTGAACACGATCGCGCACACGGCCGGCGCGATCGGGGTCGGCGCCCAGGCCACGCTGATCTGGTCCGAGGCTAACCCGCTGATCACGTCCGTGCTGGTGCCGGTGGTGATGACGCTGGCGATCCTGATCCTGTCCGAGATCATACCGAAGACACTCGGCGCGACACACTGGCAGGCCCTGGCGCCGTTCACCGTGAACTCGGTCTCGCTGGTGATCGTGCTGCTCTACCCGCTGGTCTGGCTGAGCCAGTTGATCACGGGCCTGATGAAGGGCGACACAAAAAAAAGTATTTTTTCCCATTCCGAATTCCTGGCCATGGCCGAGATCGGCGTCGAGGAGGGCCACGTCGATCCCCGTCAATCAGAGATCATCCAGAACCTGTTCGAACTTCACGCGGTGCCGGTGCGGGACGTGATGACGCCCCGCACGGTGGTCACGGCGGCACCCGAGGCAATGAGCGTACGCGCGTTTTTCCTGGCGAACCGGAAGCTGCCTTTCTCGCGGATTCCGCTGTACGAAGGTGTATCCAAGGAGGCGATCACCGGTTATATCATGAAGGACACCCTGCTCTCGACACTGCTGGACGGCCAGGGTGATCGCCTGCTGCGGGAGCTGAAACGGCCCATCATCGTGGTGCTGGAAACAGCCGGCCTGCGCGACGTGTTCGACGAGTTACTCGAGCGCCACGAGCAAATCGCGCTGGTCGTGGACGAGTACGGCGGCATGGCCGGCATCGTCACCCTGGAAGACCTGTTCGAAACATTGCTGGGCACGGAGATCGTCGACGAATACGATCAGGCGGAGGACATGCGCGTGGTCGCCCGCCGCATGTGGGAAGCGCGGGCGGAAAAGCACGGCCTGTTGCTGGACCGGGAAGAACAAGAGGGGGAGGACAGCTCCCCCTGACGACGTTCGCGGTGCGGCTACTTCGGGCTAGCCGCCGGGTCTGCGCCAATCGGCATACAACCGCTCGACGAATGAAGTCGTCAACGGATAGCGCTCTTCCCAGCGTTCGATTTCCCGGATCATTTGCTCGGGGCAGCGATCCCGTTCGATGCGCACCTC
>Ga0180435_10002518_pt1 | contig 18664 bp, 17 predicted proteins | sample SS_ome_3_FD_132467 | JGI IMG/M metagenome (GOLD analysis project Ga0180435, IMG submission 132467) | Hypersaline lake sediment archaeal communities from the Salton Sea, California, USA - SS_3_S_1 metaG | ecosystem: Environmental > Aquatic > Non-marine Saline and Alkaline > Hypersaline >...
ATTAATGCCATCATAATACATTCATTTTAACTTATTTCAGATTATCGTATTACAAAGAACTTCAAGACCATGCTGTGTGGAATATAGTTTGTGGTAGAAAACCGTACACTGGCAGCTTCACTTATATAAATCCAGCAGGTTTTTTTCATATTACTCTTGAAATCCACCAAGTACCTATTTATTTGCTTTTTATGATAATAGCTATTTAATTGAAATTTCTGAATCTCCGTTTTTTGATTCCGTTTATAGGATACCGCCACTTCTATATCATTGATATCCATGCAGACCACATCTGCTATATCAAGTACTACTATTCCCTGGGATAAGTGAACCTCCGTTCTATTTCGAATGTTTGATAGAGCCAAATTCATGTCAAAAATGCTGTTTTTCTTTTCATCGCTTAGACTATTTCGGGAGGAATCAGACTTATATGATCCAGATGAAAGAGAATCCAGGTCATAGCTTGTTCCAGGATTGCTCCATGTCAGGGCACTCCTACAAGAGGTTCATTATCTGCGATCAGCTTCTGCCTTTGAGCTTCCTGGAATTCCTTTACTTTTTCACGGATTTTTCCATTTGATACAGCCAGTATTTTTGCTGTTGCCAGGGCTGCATTCTCCGGATTTAAGATTACCATTGGTGCAACTCCCGATGGCATTCTCAGGCTTGAATAAACATCTCCACCCCCAAATGAATCCCCAAGTGGAGGGCAGGCTATAACTGGACAATGAGTTTGTGCATCGCTAAAGCCACTTAAAGCATTGCTTAATCCGGCTATGGTAATAAATACCGGATTACTCTTTTCCTGTTCTTTGATGATATCGTAACACTGTAAAGGAACTTTGTGTGCTGATGCAATACGGAACACAAAGTCAATACCAAATTGTTTCAATCTATTTGCAATCTTTTGTGCCCACCCAAGATCAGCTCTTGACCCCATTAAAATCACTGCTTTGCTCATAATCTTCCATATTATTAAATGAATACTGGTAACTCATTGGTACTATTTCATTGTATTCTTCAATGCTTGCATTGGATAAGCAGGCATCGATTATCCGTTTTCCTGTTAACAACAAATCTTCCTTCAGATATTTCTGAAGTTCTTCCTTGAAAAACTTTTGTAATATTTCGGCTCCTGCATCATAGCCCTCATATCCAACTTCAGACTGCTTATAGACCTTCAGGAAACGAGAGGGTATTTTAGAACCTTCTAAGGTCAGATAATTCAGTTCGTACCCCAAAAGAGGACACCTGGCAGGCTGGTATTGATCGCTTCTGATTTTAGCCCTACCACGACGGGTAAGATATTCTCGCATTAAAAGCTGAGGTTTAAAACCTACTTTCCAAACACCAATATTTTGATTTGGTACCAGGGTAAAGGTTGTCCGCGGAGTATCAATTATCTGTTTTAACAGCAGGTTTGCATGAATAATTCTTTTTCCGGTTGCAAAAGGCCAATAGGAACCAACACCCTCGCTTTCCATACTACCGGACCCAATTATACTGGGATTATTATGCCCTCTGGGTGATACCAGGCGCCACAACCAGGCTAATGTGGGGGGCAGAATATGAAACATCCCAACTATACCATATGAAGGGTTTTCCATGGAACAATTTGGCGTACGTAAGCCAAAACTCCTTATATCAACAGACACAGGTTTGTCAACTACATTGGGCACGATATTTCTTGGTATAATTACTCTCGGGTTTGGACAAGGTTTTCCAGGTTCGTCTTCGGTGTGCTCCCATATTAATGCTGTTGATTCGGGTTTAGTGTCAATATTCAGGAAAAGCAAAGGTTCTTCTGGGCTTATTGTAGTTTTTTCCAAAAAAGGATCATTGCCATATTCCCTTACACCATCAACCCTCACGAACCATGCATTCTCTGCATCAATAATCCTAAGCTTTCCATCTTTTCTTTGTAATGATGGATGACAAAATGCCATATCATCAGCAACAGGGTTGAAGGTGCAAAACCTGGGTATGTTAAGGAACCTTTCTTCCCGTGAATAATTATTTATTCCCAAAAGCACGCGGCCATCGGGTTCTCTGACTATGTGTTGGTGCATTTCGCTTTTGCCGCCTCCACTGGCACCTTCATGCATAAATGTAGTAATGTTGTCATACGGACTTATTGATTGCACTGCGGAACAGTGTGCTGTAAGCCAGCCTTCTTCTTCTCCCTGTGTAAGCAGCACCCCATAAAGGCCTTTTTTAGCACTTGGGCCCGGATAAAGATTATAAGCATATAGTTCATGTATAGTATTAGTGCGATTATGAACTACAACCTGCTTGCCTTTAAAGTGTGAATGCCTGAAGACCGGTGCAACATAAATCACAGACTTTAATTCAGGTCCTTCCTTCAGATCCTCTAGGGGGATTATTTCCTGAAGCATAGATAAACCCATAGCGAAGAAAGCTGCATTGGCGGGAGCAATAGCTATACCCAGTGAACCAATATTCACTCTTCCGGCAAAATAAAAAAAGACTGCCAACTCCTGGGTTTTCAACCATTGAAAAGTATCTTTCTGTAAAGTGCTAAAGTCAAAACCATATTTATCCTTAAATTGTTCTTTATCGCTAGGTTTATCATCGGCAATAGACATTGTCCCAGGATCCCTGCGACGCATGTATGCCTCGGTGTAATTGGCAGAAATGCCATTTTTCACCCGGTATACTAATGCTTCCACATAGTCCCCTTTGCTAGGCACTTCATACTTTACTTCGAACTTTACCCGGTCAATCCCGTTGGTTGCGGCTTCTGCAAGCTCTTCTGTTGTATTGAATATTTGGAATCCCTTACATGTACTTAACAATTCTGCAATATCAGGTGGTAGTAAAATGTCCTTATGTTCTAATATCTTTAATAAATCGCTCATCGACGTGTTCTTAATCATTTGTATACTATTATTCAGGCCTTGATTCAAAATTGTTAAGTCATATTTAATGTGTTTCACCCCTCCTTAATTCACAGGACAAATTTTTTTTACGATGGTGGACTCAATACCCATATGATTTGAGTTTTCTTATCATTAACATTCCTCCCGATATGTGATCCATTTGAGTTGAAATAGAGGCTGTCGTTTTTATGAAGCACGTAGGTCTTATCGTTTAACTTGAATTCCAGCTTTCCATCTAACACAAAAAGAAATTCCTGTCCCGGATGTTCGTGCATTATTCCTACTGTGTCTGAATCTATTTCGAACTCCAGAAGGAAGGTATCCATCTGTTTATTGGAACCGTGATTCGATAAAAGGAACAAGGATGTCCCAGATCCATTCTTTTCAACAAATCTCCATTCATCACCTCTAACTACTGGATCATAATTCACAGTTTCATATTCTCCTATCAAAGCCCCAACAGTAGTATGTAAGTTATTTGCAATAGATTTAAGGGTCAATAAGGACGGCGAAGCCTTTGAATTTTCGATTTGCGATAATGCACTTGAGCTAACCCCTACCTTTTTTGCCAGGTCGTTTAGTTGCATATGCAACTCTTCCCTTCTCAGTTTCATTCTTTTACCTAAGCGCTTCATAACAATGGATATCCAAATATAGCATGCGAAGTAGATCTATTTGGATCCGTATCAATTTTTTACAATGTTAAACAAAACTTGTCGAATCTCCCAGTATTATTAAATAAAATTAAGTCAGGCTTAATTTTGTTGCGCTTTCTGTGGCAGAAACTGTAGCAGAAAATACCCCCCTGAAATCAATGCCTTCAGGGGGATCGTAGTAGACTATAGGTTTTAACCTTTAGCTCGTAAAATATCTGGAACTATTTAAGGATCTGGCTGAAGTTGTGGATAATCAGGACTATCAAAACGGATTGAGTATAAGTGACTGATATGGAAATTCGATCATTTCTTTCTAAAATTTGTCTAGGAGGTTTCCAAATATATTGTTTTCACTTTGATCCGATTTGAGGCCTTCATTTTATCGGATTCAACTGTTACATGGAGAAGCTCATCGAGCCAAATTCCCTCGATGTAGTAAATACCCTGGTGCTCTGCACCATCCCTGATCCCTCAAAAAATATATGAACTGGCTTAAGACCGGGGGGTAACTGGTGATTCTGGAACACATCCGGGCCCACATTTCATCAATTGGGAATCTCCAGGATAATCTTAATCCCATATGGAAGAAAGTGGCAGATGGATGCTATTTGTATTGCTCCATGGATGTTCTTCTGGCAGGGTCGGACTTCTAACTGGTCAGGGAATAAAGATGCAATATCAGCATCCTCTTTCTATGAGGCAGAATACATTCAGCCTTTGAATTAAGGATGCTCCCTGCAGGTGTAAATATTGTATTTCACCATAGAACATTTTTTAGTTTTAGGTGTAATAGTAGTTGATATATTATTTAAAGATAATGGACCCTTACAATGAAAAAATATTTTGATTTTAAACACCTGAGAGGTGATATCTTTGGCGGACTAACAGCTGGAATTGTTGCACTTCCCCTGGCACTCGCGTTTGGTGTGAGCTCCGGGCTGGGTCCCATGGCCGGTCTTTACGGGGCGATTTTCATTGGCTTTTTTGCAGCACTTTTCGGAGGGACCAATACCCAGATCAGCGGCCCTACCGCACCTATGACCGCGGTCTCTATGCTCGTGATCGCCGGAATTGTTGCCGCCAACAACGGGGATGTCTCCAAGGCTCTTCCCGCCATACTCGCAGTCTTCCTGCTTGCTGGACTTCTCCAGATCGGTTTAGGAACACTAGGACTTGGAAAATATATTCGGTATATTCCCTACCCGGTGGTATCCGGTTTTATGACCGCCATCGGCGTTATTATCATCCTGACCCAGGTGCTCTCTGCCGTGGGGTATTATCCCAAAGAAGATATGGCATATGTGGAGCAGTTTAAACCTGAAGCTGAAGGGATTATTCTTTCCAATATCCTGGAAGATGAAGCCCAGAAGGGACTGCTGGTATTGGAGAGTTTCGAAGAGACCATTAACCGCGCCGAAAAAACAAGTGAGCAGGAGATCCTCCAGGAATCCCGGACATTGGTCGGTAAGGAGGCTTCCGGGGTAATCGGTGCACTCCGGCTCATGCCAAGAGCGATTCAGAATATTAGCTTGGTGGAACTTCTACTGGCCCTTGGAACCATCTTGATTATTTATGGGTTCAAACGGATTACCAAGGTGGTGCCAAGCACACTCGTGGCCCTGATACTTATGTCGGCGATCGCCGACCTGAGTGGCATCGATTATCGAACCATTGAGAAAATCCCGGGCAGATTTCCCTTGCCTAACTTCGAAATCTTTAGTACGCTAAAACTTAGTGATTTGGCCCCGTACATCTTTTCGGCCATCACCCTGGCCATCTTGGGGGCCATCGATTCACTTCTCACTTCAGTGGTGGCCGATAACATGACCCGCACCAAACACAACCCGAACCGGGAGCTGGTGGGACAGGGTATCGGCAACAGCGTAGCTGCAATATTCGGGGGAATCCCTGGTGCAGGTGCTACCATACGTACAGTGGTTAACATCAATGCTGGAGGTAAAACCCGCCTTTCGGGGATTGTTGCAGCAATTCTGCTCTTGCTCACCTTGCTGCTGCTTGGTCCGGTGGCTTCCCGAATACCAGCTGCGGTGCTGGCCGGTATTCTGATTACCGTTGGAATCGCAGTGATGGACTTTAAGGGGTTGCGTGCCATCCCGAACATGCCCCGCGCCGAGGTGGCCATCATGTTGGTGGTGCTGGTACTTTCTTCTCTTTGGAACCTGGTATATGCTGTGGGTATTGGTCTAGTGATCGCATCGCTTATGTTCATGAAGAAAATCGGTAACCTGGCAGCTGATTCTTCCGATGTAACAACCCTGAAAGAAACCCCCTGGCCCGATGAGTTGGACTTCCCTGAGGAGTTGAAAGGGGAGGTCTTTGTCAAACACGTGGAAGGTCCCTTGTTTTTCGGCTCCACGAGTAATTTTGAACAACTCTCATCGCAGATCCCGGAAACCGCCAGGGCAGTGGTAATCCGGATGAGCAAGGTGCCATACATGGACCAGTCGGGGCTATATGCCATGGAGGATGTACTCATCGATTTGGCCAACCAGGGCAAGACGATAATTATGACCGGGCTGCAGAAGCAACCACGGTACATGATGGAACGAGTGGATATGATCCCCAACCTCATCAATAAAGACCAATTAAGTGATGGATTCATCGATTGTGTAATTAGTCTGAAGGAGAACATGGTAAAAGAGCAGGAAGGAGTAAAGGCTTAGAATTTTTAAATCTATTAATAATAAAGAACCATGAGTACAACAAAAGATATTCAAACCGGAATGACCCCGGCCGAGGCAGTGCAGCAGCTCAAAGCAGGGAATGAGAGATTCTTATCAGGGAAAACGCTTGCGCGAGACTTTTGCAGAGAAATTAGCGAGACTGCTACCGGTCAGTTCCCCTTTGCGGCCATTCTTGGATGCATCGATTCCAGAGCCATGGCCGAACAACTTTTCGATCAGGGTGTGGGGGATCTCTTTAACGCACGGGGTTGCCGGGAACATAGTGAACGAGGATATCCTGGGTTCCCTGGAGTATGCCTGCAATGTGGCAGGAGCCAAGTTGATCCTTGTGCTGGGTCATACTGCCTGTGGTGCGGTGACCGCAGCTACTCAGAGGGTGGAGCTTGGCAACATCACTGCATTGCTCTCCAAGATCACTCCTGTGGTGGACAGTTTAGAGAAAGGGGTAGCAGTGGATGAGGTGGCAGAATATAATGTAAAGCATTCAATCGAGCGTATTCGGAAAGAAAGCGCCATTCTCAAGGACATGGAACAGGCCGGAAGGATTCTCATCAAGGGGGCCATGTATGATGTAGCCACCGGGAAAGTGCGTTTCCTGGACTGATATTGAGATTCATCCTTCAGCAGGAGTTTCTTTTGGATATAGTTTTTAAAATTGGAAAAACGTTCGCTAACAATGGACTGTGCTAAAATCCAAGCATTTTTTCATTCATACTAACCATAAAATTGTTCAGTTGAGAATCGGCTCCAAGATCTTTCAAATAGTATAATGAGGTTCCGAAAGGAATTGGAGGAGTATTCTTGTCGCTGCCGGTTACATACTCAATATCGATACTATTCTTATCACTAATACTTGCAAGAAATTCTTTAGTTGATTCGGCAATCGAATCCGGATTATCTGAAACTACAATAATCTTGGAACGATCAATTAGCGTGATATTCTCATCTATAAGGAAAAGAGATCGGATATTTGTTTTTTTTATTAATGATATTGCCTGTTTATTGGTATCCTTCATTAGTAATTGGTCACTATCCGCTCCGATAATAAAAGAAAGACTGTCATTACTATTAAAATTTTGTCTCACAACCGTAGCTAGATGTCCTTCAATGACCAGCTTTTTTATCTTACCAGAAGGAATCCCGAATTCTTCAATGAGCTTGTTTTTCAACACTGTTAGATCATGCATTGAAATTTCCCATAATCTTTGGGAAAGATTTCTCATCTTAGACAATCCAAATCCTTGTACATTAAATGTTTGCAAAAGAATTAGCCGGGTTTGATCATCAAATAAATATTTCAACGCAAACCTGCCCGCCTTTAAAGCACCCGGTAGCCTATCTACCAGAAGCAAAATAGTATTGCCCTTCAGCTTCTTTTTGGAAATATGTTCTAGTTTGATCATGGTTGTAAAATTATTTGGAATAATTGCCAGTACGGTAGGGAGAATTCCGAGATTTCGAGGAGGATAACCCTACTTTTTGGTAGGGATTTTCCTACTACAGTTTAGTCCAAGCACAAATACATCGTATCATAGATGACCGCTCCGTTTGCAACCCAGGTGGCTGAAGAAGAACTGATACTTGAATCATTTATGACCACTCCGTTTGAAAACAACCCGGGCGAAGAAGAAATGATCGTTGAATTATATATTAGAGATAGCAACGTGAATTCTGACTAAACATCCTCGAAGCAGAGCTTCTGATACTAATCCATTATGTGAGATTAGATACACTATTTTCTGATTTGGCTCAATCGGGCCATAAATCTTTGAGTTGAATGTCATTTAGCTGCTTTCTAATTATCCTAGCTTGAAGTTTCCATGCAAGATCGACCAAAATCTCACCAGGATATGGATCAACAATGACTATTTGATTTCTCCAAAATCTATGATGTTGGAAAATCATCCTATTTATTTCTTTGTCTCTTCCCCCATAGCCAATGATGATTAGCTTCTCGGAGTTTTCTAAATTCTTTCTAAACTCATCGACCAGCTTATTAAAAAGCAAGGGTTCGTTATATCTTTTTATTTTCGAGGTAGTCCCCGCTAAGAAATCTGAGTGGTAGTTTATCCAACTATTCTGATATCCCATCTCACTGTTGGTAAAGTTGACTTCTTTGAATTGATTTGTATGGCCTATCCCATATCTTGATTTTATATACACATCGGGAACAAAAGTTCCTTTCTCGGTCCGATAAAATAACTCGTAGTCAAGACTGCCATGTAATTTGTAAAGCCTGAACTTGCCATTGTAATTTCCAGTATATCGTTCCAATCTAACCATATAGGAGCGTCCTTCAACGTCAAGTTTTCCAAAGTACTTTGAACCTAACTCTTCAAATCCATCACATAATTCACCTTTGAGGAAATCTGTATGATTGAAGCTCTCAAAAAACAAATCATGGTTAAGAGTATGGATGTTTATTATGTGTCTATTTGACAATTCCGAGACGCAATTCATAATCCCAGTATATCCGGAATAGTATTTATCTGCCAAATAGGGCAGATCGTCATAGAACTTTTTGCCCTCCCTATCTTTCAGGTAACAGGTTGCAAGTTGGTTTAAGATTTTCTTTTGACCGGAAAAAAGTGAATCTACGGATCGTTTATTATTGGCAAAAGTTTCTGCGATTCTTCTGGCACTTGCATCCAAGTATAAATCGTTCGTGATATAATCGTAGAATTCCTCGTAATCAAACTCTTTATTCCGCGCATTATAGTATTCAACTAGTTTACAAAAGAAATCGAATTCAATTTGGTGACTTGATTTGAACCCTAGATCTGGTTTTGTTCCATCCGTATTTATAACTAATGATCCTGATGTGTGAAAGGCAATGTTTTCATTTTTACTATTCATAATAAGAGAATTCAACTTTCTTCCGGTTGGATATCCTTTGGGTGCAGAAAAACCTGCACCAATCAAGAAAGAAATTGATGTGCTGGTCTGTGACATAATTGTATCTAATCTGTAAATCTACAACATGTGTATTGCATGAATCGAAGATAATCAATCTTCAATAGCATGAAAAGAGTAATCTCTTTGCCTTGAAGTAATGGTACTTCATTCAGATTGACCGGACTATATAAGATAATGATGTCACTAATAGCGAGTGTGATGATTCAAGGTGGAGTAATGCGAATCGCCTCTGCAACCAGAACACATGGATATTTTGTACTACGTGTTGTATTGCAATCGAGTGGGGCCTTATAAATATCTGATTTACAAGGACTCTTTTTCTCTTTTGTTTGGGTAGCGGGATTACCTCCTTCTAATGTGTCAATAGATATTCAGTCGTGTGAAAACTACGGTGTGTAATGAATATAAATCTAACGTAGTATCTAAAATCACAAAACCCCTTGAATTTCAAGGGATTCTGATCGTTTAAGCGGTCTGGACGGGGCCTGGTGCAATTCAATCAGATGACTCGATAAAACGTCAGTATGTCAGCTTCCATGATCAAGGATGTGAACGCCTGATGTGGCTAATGTTTCCTACTTATAAACCAATAATTCTGGATCCATTTATTCTGCCCCCTATATTGCCTGTTTAATCTTAATATTTATATTAGTATGAAAAGAATAAATATTATGATTGGGATCTATTGTAGAATTAGTAAACAGAAGGAGAAAGGGAAAGACGTTTCCATAATAGTACAGAAGGAGCGAGGAATAAACTTTGCAAAATCAAAGGGTATGGAGTTCCGAGTTTACGTTGATGAGGGGATTAGCGGTACTAAAAATAATATTTCTGATAGGCCTGAATTTGCACTATTATTAAATTCAATTAAAAATGGCGAAATATCTATAGTTTATTGTATTGATCAATCCCGAATTGAACGAAATAATACCATCTGGAATCTTTTTGTATCTATAATGCTTGATGCAGGTTGCAAGTATTACCCAAACGGTAAATACTTGGATTTGGATGTTCCGGAGAACCGGTTGTTTACTGGAATAATGTCTATTACTAATGAATTTTATGCAGCGATAACTGGTGCTAAAGTTAGAGATGCAATTCATATAAATGCGCAAAAAGGAAAGACTCATGGTCTAACTGCGTATGGCTATGGAAAAGATGAAAATGGATACTTTAAAATAATTGATGAGGAAGCAGACATTATCCAAAGGATTTACGAGATGTCATTAGATGGTATAGGCACATATACAATTGCCAATATCCTCAATGAAGAAGGAGTCCCTCCAAAATTTGGCAGATATGATGGGCAAATCAAGCGTATCGATAAATACACCAAGGAAATCACGACATATAACAAAAAAGACACTAAATGGAGAGGAAATGTAATCCATGACATAATTAGAAATCCAATTTACAAAGGTGAAAGGAAATGGAATGATGGCACTGTAAAAGTACCTGCAATTTTGACAGTTGAATATTGGGAGAAGGTCAATAAGAATTTAGAAAATAACAAAAAGAAAGTGGGGAAACGAGAAGAGTACCACTATTTGTTGAATGGTTTAATCTTCTGTGAAAGTTGTGGCAGTGAATTTAGAGGTAAAAAACGCCTAAAAGGGCGAGACAAAGCATATAAATGCAAAGGCAAGAGCAAATACAAATCACATATTTCTTGCAATTCACGTGGTATCAGCATACCCAAATTGGAGACTTTTATTATTAAGCACTTATTTATATCCAAAGAACTACAAAACCACCTTTGCGGACTGCAAGAGAATAAAACTGAAACAAATGCTCTCCAGATTAGAATTGATAATACAAAAAGAGCATTAGAGAAGAACCACAAAGTTGTAAAGAAGATCTACGGTTTATTGATCGACCCTGATCTTGCTGATGATTTAACACTTAAGGATGAACTAAAACTAGTTAAGAGGAAGATTATCCAACAGGAAGAGAAGATTGAATATCTTGAAAATCAAATTATTGAAAGGGATTCATCAATTAGGAATAGGAGATTAAAAAATACACTTGGTCAATATAAACTAACTTCAGGTTTTACTGATACAAAGCGACTTGTTCATTCACTTATAAGTAGGATATCTATTCAACACAACTTTAATGCAGATACCAAGGGTGGCTACTATCTTATTAAGATTGAATACCGTGGATTTGATGAGAGTAGCATGTTCATGACGGACTGGCAAGCGACAAAATGGTACCCAATGGGGTACTATCGTGCACAAGCAAATACACAGAAGGAATTGGAAGATGACATCGACTTATTTAAGCATATATCAAAGGAAAAGGGAAAGAAAATAGTGATACCTAAAGGTTTCCAAGGATTTGAAACTAGGGGTTCTGGATTAATGATTGAATTAGAGAAGAATGAGATAATTCATTTTGATTAAGGCGCTACCTATATTATCCGCATAAACATGTTTTTAAGATGGATGGTGCGGCGCGATGAGCGTGGAGTAGATTTTGGAATATGGAAGGGCATTCCCATGTCAGCTCTTTATTTGCCCCTGGATGTTCACTCGGGATCAGTGGCCAGAAAACTGGGTTTGCTGGAAAGGAAGCAAAATGACTGGAAAGCAGTTGAAGAATTAACCTTACGAATGCGGGAATTTGATCCGGAAGATCCCGTCAGGTATGACTTTGCCCTGTTTGGGCTGGGTTCGTTCGAGAAATTTTAATCTCTTCGTCAATAAAGCGGATTCCGTATTCCTCCAGCTCTTTCAACACCGGATTGTAGATGTCCGGATCGATGGGAAGCTGAACGCCAGTTTCCTTATATTCTCCCTCCAAAATCCTCCTGGCTACCATGGCCAGGGGCAGGCCTACGGTTACAGACATGGCAGTATGCCTTGTATCCTGACCAATGTATACCATGGTGGAGAAGCGCTTAAGATGTACACCCTCTTTTATGAAATCGAATTGGTGCTGCATCAGGATCATGTCTTTGTCGCCCGGATAAAGCTTCCATTTCTCTTCCAGGATCTTTTGCAGGACCTTGGCTGGTGAGAGACCGCTTATCCCAATACGGGTATCTTCAAATATACCCAGCCAAAGCAGCCTTTCCATCATCCTGGAATCCTTCTCAATTCCCAGGTAAAGAGATAGTTTATCCTCCACCGGGATATCGGTCCGGTAGGACATAAAGCTATTTATAAACTCCCGGTAGGTCATATCCTCCGTGTTCTCCATCACGTAGCTGTCGTCCGTAGCACCCAACTGAACGAAAATATTCCAGGCTTCACAAAAACCCGGACGTCGGATGGTTCCCCTGAACATGGTTTCCAGGTCGTGCAGGCCATAGGTTTCCCTGTAAGTGAGAGAATCCCGGTTTCCATATACCTCAAATTCTCCCAGTTCGGGAACCTGGATAATTTCCTCTCGGCTGAATACCTGATGATAGGGAATGTATTTGAATTTACCATTGTGCAGGAAACGAGCCCCTTCCTTTCCTGCCAGCACCACATTTCGGGGATTCCAGGTAAATTTATATTGCCAGGGATTGTTCTCAAAGCCCGGGGCAACCAGTCCTCCGGTACTCGATTCGAAGGCCTTTAAGATGGCACCCTCTTCCTTGATCCTGTGGATCATCTGCATGGCCGACATATGATCGATCCCCGGATCGACCCCGCATTCATTCATCAGGATAATTCCCTTCTTCCGGGCTTTCTGATCAAGTACTTTGATGGCAGGCGAGAGGTAAGAAGCTGTGACCATATTTCTGCCGATTTCCACGCAGCTTTCTGCAACAAGGTGGTGCATGCGTGCCGGCAGCAGACTGATAACTATGTCAGCGGCTTTGATCTCCTCGCTACGTTGTTTCAGGTTATGGACATCAAATTCAAAGGCTTCTCCCCTGGAATGCCCATTGATATTCTCTACGGCATTCTCTGGGTGTATGTCACCCACTCTGATTTGCCAGTCCTGCTCCATGGAATGATCGAGGAAATATTTGATCAGAGAATTGGAAGAGAGTCCCGCACCCAGTACCAGAATGGTTTTCATCTAGGAATTTTTTAACTGTGCTTTGAGTATCTTGGCTATGTACTTTCCAATTATGTCAAATTCCAGATTGACCACAGTTCCCACCTTAAACTGGTGGAAATTCGTTAGATCGTAGGTAAATGGAATGATGGCCACCTGGAAGGTGTTATCCCGGGAATTGACTACGGTCAGGCTCACGCCATTTACCGATACAGAGCCCTTTTCCACCGTAATATGCTCCTCTCCCTTGGGCTCATACTGAAAAGTATAGTACCAGCTACCATCTGCTTCAGTCACCTCGGTACAGGTAGCGGTGAGGTCCACATGACCCTGCACCATATGCCCGTCCAGCCTGGAATCGAGCCGGGTGCTGCGTTCCAGGTTAACTTTATCTCCCACCTCCAGCAAGTCCAGGTTGGATTTTTGGAGAGTTTCCTTGATGGCGGTTACCGTATAGGTGTTTTCCTTGATCCTCACCACTGTTAAGCATACACCGTTATGGGAAATGCTCTGATCGATTTTCAGCTCATTGGTGAATGAGCAAGACATGGTGATATGCAGGTTTTCCTGTTCCCGCTCCAGCTTGACTACCGTGGCAGCCTCTTCGACAATACCCGAAAACATAATCTTGAATTCTGTGAAAACTGTGAAGTTAAAAGTAGGAAAGTCTTTTGATTTTATCAGCGACGACTTTCCACTTTATATATGTTTAAGAAATGCCAAAAGCCTTCTTGAAGGTATCCACATAATCCAGCTTTTCCCAGGTAAACAGCTCCACTTCCAGGATCCTTTTCTCCCAGTATTGCGATTCAAATGTTTTGGTAATGGTTTGAGGAGTGCGGCCCATATGACCATAGGAGGCAGTTTCCAGATAAATGGGATTTCTGAGTTTCAACTGCTGCTCGATGGCAGCTGGACGCAGGTCATAAGCTTTTTCAATGATCCCGGCTATTTCACCATCACTCAGGTCCACTTTCGCCTTGCCATAGGTATTGACAAAAACACCAATGGGCTCTACTACCCCGATGGCATAGCTTAACTGCACCAGAATCTCATCAGAAATGCCTGCAGCCACGATGTTTTTAGCAATATGGCGGGCCGCATAAGCCGCAGAGCGGTCCACTTTGGATGGATCTTTACCCGAAAAGGCACCTCCGCCGTGGGCTCCTTTGCCTCCATAGGTATCTACAATGATCTTACGGCCGGTAAGTCCGGTATCTCCGTGAGGTCCTCCGATGACAAATTTCCCGGTGGGATTCACATGCAGGATGAAATCATCGTCAAACAGATTCCGGAGGCGTTGAGGCAGCTGCTTTATCACACGGGGTATCAGGATCTCTCTGACATCCTTTCGAATCTGTTCAAGCATTCTGGTATCGTTGCTGTCGAATTCATCGTGCTGGGTGGAAAGAACAATGGTATGCACCCTCTGAGGCACGTCCTTGTCATCATATTCTATGGTTACCTGGGACTTGGAATCAGGCCTGAGGTAAGTCATAAACTCCTGTTCTCGACGTATGCTTGCCAGCTCGATTAGCAAGCGGTGACTCAGCTCGAGGGGTAAGGGCATAAAATCGTCTGTTTCTGTGGTGGCATAACCAAACATCATGCCCTGATCGCCTGCTCCCTGCTCCATGGGATCGGCCCGATCCACTCCCCGGTTGATATCCGGACTCTGTTCGTGAATCAGGGTCATTACCCCGCAGGAATTGTATTCAAACTGATAATCACTTTTGGTATACCCGATTTTTTTGATCGTCTCTCTGGCCACTTTTTGTACGTCAATGTAGGTGGTGGTATGCACCTCTCCGGCCAGTACTACCTGTCCTGTGGTAACCAGGGTCTCACAGGCCACTTTGGATTGAGGATCAAAAGCCAGGAATTCGTCCAGCAGCGCATCAGAAATCTGATCGGATACTTTATCGGGATGTCCCTCGGAAACAGATTCGGAGGTAAATAAATATGCCATAGTCTTGTCTTTATTAGCTTAAAACCTAGTATCTGGTGGGGAAGGACTGATCGTAAAGGGAGGTCTGTTTTAGCATTTTTTTTCCGTGGTTGCAATCAGTCAAATCTCTCCACATTCACCCGACAAAGGAAGTAATTTTCGGGCAAGGGACAAAAAAAAAGCAGCGTATTTAACGCTGCTTTAAAGGCATTATCGTTGGGAAAAAATCAGTTACAAACTGTACCCATTTTCTTTTCAGCCTGAGTAAGGAAGGGCTCTTCTGTTACTTTCTTCAGAGCTTCACAGGCACTGGTATAATCATCTTTATTTTGAAAAGCTGAACCCAGTTCAAACTGGATGGCAGAAATCCATACAGGTTCGGTTTCGTGTGCAAGTGCTTTTTCAGCATTTTCAATGGCCTCGTCGTACTGCGAGGATTTGTTGGAAACAATGGCCAGGTGGTACAATGCCCTGGGATTGTCTGGATTGGCAGCCAGAGCATTCTCACAGGCCTCCACCACGTAGGAGTAATCCATGTCTTCCGGATCTACGTTAGCCATTTCTTCCATTATGTACTTATTGTAGTAAGAATCAATAGCAGAATTTACTCTCCCGATAGTTTTGGTGTCGTTCTTAGCCGTGGCTCCTTCTTTGGCTTTGTTAAAAGCTTCAAGCATCAGGTCGGTCTCATCCTGATCTAAATATACCATGCCTTTTCCCTGATGTGCCTGATAGATATTTGGATTTACCGCCAGTGCCTTATCAAAGTATGTGATGGCCTCTTCATAATTATCATTTTGAGTAGAACGCATACCTTCTCTCACATACAATTGAGGCAAATAGCCACTTGCCTTCTTTGCAATCTCTTCGTTATTGTTATACAGAGTGGCAAATTCAACGGTTTGTTCCAGGAAAGGAATGGCATTGTCATACTGCTTCCTTTTCATGAACAGAGTAGCCTGACGATAGTGGGTAGACGGAATTTGCTTTTGAGCACTCTCCTTCATATCGTTGGCTTCATCTCCCACAGTTTCTGCCAAACTTAGCACTTGATTAAAGTGGTTGAGAGCAACATCGTATTCCTGGTTATTGAGTTTCTCAACACCGGTATTAAATTCATTAATCACGTCTGTGAGGGTCTGGGCCGTTAAGGAACCAGCCAGTATCAACCCTCCAATAAGTAAAAATGCCCGTAAATTCATAAGTCATTCAATTGGTTAACAATTTAGAATCAGCAAATATATAAATTATGTAAACAAATACAATGCCATTTTGTTTGCACTGTATCTGAATAATAATCAGATAATTAATGACGTGTGATTTCTCGAAAAACCTCTTCGAGGCTTTTTTTCTTCAGCGAAAGCGAAAGAATGGTAAGTCCCTGGCTGACAGCAAAATTGAAAATGTCAGCCCTGACATCCCTCATTTCATGGGTTTCCAGGAGGAACTGGTTTTCCCCCAGTGACTTTACATGATTTACAAATAAAAGCTTTCCCCAGATCTGAGGATCGGTGAGTTTTTCCAGCTCTATGTGGATGGTTTGGGTTTTTGATTCGCCCTGTTCCATGAGGGTTTCTGCAAGTTCATCGGCTACAATTTCCCCCTTGTTGATGATCATTACCCGGTCACATATGGCCTCCACTTCTTGAAGAATATGCGTGGAAAGCAATACGGTTTTCTCTTTTCCGATGCCGGCAATCAGGCTTCGGATCTCTACCAGCTGGTTGGGATCCAGGCCGGAGGTAGGTTCGTCCAGGATTAGTATTTCGGGGTCATGGATCAGGGCCTGTGCCAATCCAACCCTTTGCCTGTAACCTTTGGACAGAGCTCCAATTTTTTTGTGCATTTCGGGGGAAAGCCCGGTCATTTCGATGACCTGGGCGATTCTGTCACTGGCGGCTTTTCCCCGGATATGGTAAATTCCGGCAACATACTGCATGTATTCCCGGACATACATTTCCAGGTAAAGGGGATTGTGTTCTGGCAGGTAACCCAAAAGTTTGCGGATTTCCATCTGATGGTCCAGGGCTGAAAGCTCATTGATGCTCACCGAACCTGAATCCGGGGGGAGGGTTCCGGTGATGATTTTCATGGTGGTGGATTTCCCAGCTCCATTGGGACCTATAAAACCTACAACCTCGCCGGTCTGCACCTTAAAACTCACCTGGTTCACAGCCAGCTGCGATCCATAACTTTTTGTAATACTGTCTACTTGAATGGACATGAAAAAGTTATTGGGTTAATAGGTTAATAGGTTAATGGGTTAATGGGTTAATGGGTTAATGGGTTATTGGGAGACTGCTAACCGTACATGAACTGACCCACCTTGGCAAAATTGGATTTGGGATTCACGCACATTACCGGGATTTTCTCCTTATTGGAGATCAGGTATTGTTCCTTGGCTCCAAATATGTAATCCACCTTGGTGATGTGTTTGGTGGTTGTAATCAGAATCAGATCGGCATTGATCTTTTTGGAAAAGGCCAAAAGCTCCTTGTGGTATTTGCCAGATCCTGCTCTGGAGGAGGTATGAATCTCGTATTCAATGTTGTTCTGGATCAAAAAGCGTATGGCAAAGTTCAGGTTGATATTTACCTTCTTCTGAAGATTCTTATCCAGAACAGGTGCTTTATACAGGTGGATTTTGGAATTCAGATACTTGCCCAGAAAGATGGCCCACTGCAATTTTTCCTTGTTTTCTGATTTGAAATCGATGGGAAAAACAATGTCGGTATACCTGTCTTTGTCTTGCGGCGCTTCCTGAACTACAATAAAGGGGACTTCAGAGCCGGCAACCACCCTAAGGGCCCAGCTGCCAAACAACTTCTGGCTCCCCTTCATTCCATGGGTGCCCATGACCACGAAGTTTACGTTGTATTCCTCTTTGGATGCATATTCTGCAATCTCCTTGAAAATCTTCCCATGATGGACGTAGAAACTTACATCTTCTCCAAAGTCCTTTTTGACCTCTGCAACAACGTCCTCCATTTTTTTTCTGGCAGCCTCTTCCTCCGCAGGTTCATTCACAATGTGGAACAACACGATGTTGTTTTTGAGAATGTGTGCCATTTTAAAGGCATGCCTCAGAGCATTATAGGATACAGCAGAGAAATCCCAAGTGACCATGATGGTTTTCTTCTCTTGCTCCATGGTAGATTTTTTTGGTATGCACGTAAAATTAGTGGATTCTTTTTAGATAATAAAGTTAACGGGGGTAATTTGATATTATTGTATTTTTGTAGCTTGTCAAAACAATAGCTAATGAAGAGATCGACAGTAAAGGAGTTGCTTTCAGCAACAGAAAAGAACAAGGAAGTCCTACTGAAAGGTTGGGTTCGAACCAGGCGAGGAAATAAACAAGTGGCATTTATTGCAGTAAATGACGGTACCATCATACATAACATTCAGGTGGTGGCCGATCTGAATGCTTTCCCAGAGGAAACCATGAGAAGGGTTACTACGGGATCGAGCATCAGTGTCACCGGGACCCTGGTAGAATCCATGGGTAAGGGACAGACCGTTGAGATCCAGGCCTCCGGACTG